>Ga0210388_10000790_pt1 | contig 25240 bp, 18 predicted proteins | sample IncBWC19OmetaG_FD_155485 | JGI IMG/M metagenome (GOLD analysis project Ga0210388, IMG submission 155485) | Forest soil microbial communities from Barre Woods Harvard Forest LTER site, Petersham, Massachusetts, United States - Inc-BW-C-19-O ...
GAGAAGCTTTCGAGCGCGTTGGAGCGGCTGGTCGAAGCGCCGATCTTCATAGACGACTCGCCGGGCATCTCCCTCACCGAGATGCGCGCCAAGGCGCGTCGCCTGCGGCAGTCGCGTGGCGGTCTCGATCTGATCGTGATCGATTATCTCCAGCTCATGACCGCGAGCTCGGGCGGTCCGGGTCAGAAGCGGTATGAGAATCGCACGCAGGAAGTTTCCGCGATCTCGCGCGGACTGAAGGCGCTGGCGAAGGAGCTCGAGGTTCCGGTGATTGCGCTCTCGCAGCTTTCGCGTGCCTCAGAGCAGCGCGGCGGCGACAAGAAGCCGATGCTCTCCGATCTTCGTGAATCAGGATCGATTGAACAGGACGCAGACGTCGTTGCGTTCATCCATCGCGAGAGCTACTACAACCGCGATGAAAACGGACAGCCCGATCCCGACACCGAAGGCAAAGCGGAGATCATCATCGCCAAGCAGCGTAATGGTCCGACGGGTTCGGTCCATCTCGCGTATCTCTCCAAGTGCACGAGATTCGAGAACCTGGCCTATGGCGGGGGCGGAGAATACTAGTGACTAAAGACATCGTGAATGTGGATGCGTTTAGGAATTTGCGATGTTGCATCCGTCGCGCGACTAATTCCAAATTAGAATGTTCTTATCGGTGAGAGGCCGCGAGAGAGAAGCAGGAATTTCGTCATTTCTTCCTCCAAGTTTCCCGAATTGATCTCGACCGAGTGATTTTTTAGTAACCGTTTCACACTCCTTGGTGCAACCCCGGAGAGTGAAAAAAAATGCCGCAGAAACCACGTTCTTTCGTCATGGGAACTGTGCTAGTATCGGCAACGTTCAGAAGAGAATTTCCTGACGCCTCGCGGCTGTCAGCCCAATCGAGCGAAGCATCGGAATGATAGAACCATCCGATGCACTTCCCGGCCAAACGCGAATGCTCCGGCAATACCCACGAAGATGGGACCGAGCGTATTTGAACATGAGCGTGTGCGTCTGGAACCGATGGTCTCCGCGAGCGTTCAAGCAAGGAACCGGAATGTCATTTGTCGCCACACCCGCCGCCGTGCTCAATCCTTGGGTGAGGATCCTCGGTGCACTCGAGAAGAAAGTCAACCGCCAATCGTTCGATACCTGGCTTAAACCAACGCGCTTCAGTCACGCCAAGGAACGCATGCTGTACGTGCGCATCCCGACGCCCGAGTTTCAGCATATCGGCGAGCGGTACGCCGATCTGATCCAGGAGGCGATCGACGCGTTGCAGCTTGAATTCGACGACGTCAAGTTTCTCACTCCCGAAGAGGATCCGACGCTGGCTCGCGTTCGCGAGGATGGCGGATTCGCGCCGGTCCCGACGCACGCATCGAATGCACCCGCAAATGGGCGCCATGTGAACGGACGGACTACGCCTGTGGCACCGCCGCAACAGGCGCGCTTCGACTGGTCGACCGCCGCACAGCTGAATCCGCGCTACACCTTCGATGCGTTTGTCATCGGCTCGGGAAATCAATTTGCACGCGCCGCAGCGGAAGCTGTTGCCGAGCGCCCGTCCAAGGCCTACAATCCGCTCTTCCTTTATGGCGGCGTGGGCATGGGCAAGACGCATCTCATGCATGCCATCGGGCATGAAGTGAAGCAGCGCACGCCGAATGCGTCGATCTGCTACGTCTCGGTGGAGAAGTTCACCAACGAGATGATCAACTCGCTGCGCTACGACAAGATGACCAGCTTCCGCGACAAGTTCCGCTCCGTGGACCTGTTGCTGATCGACGACATTCAGTTCCTCTCCCAGAAGGAGCGCACGCAGGAAGAGTTCTTCCACACCTTCAACGCGCTTCACGAGAACATGAAGCAGATCGTGATTGCCTCGGATCGTCCTCCCAAGGAACTGCCCGAGATCGAAGATCGTCTGCGCTCGCGCTTCGAGTGGGGTCTGATTGCCGACATTCAGCCGCCCGACCTGGAGACGAAGGTCGCCATTCTGCAGAAGAAGGCGGAGAACGAGCACATGGTGATTCCCACCGATGTGGCGTTGTTCATCGCTTCGAATGTGCGGACCAACGTGCGCGAGCTGGAAGGGGCACTGACGCGTCTGTTCGCGTGGACCAGTTTGAATGGCGTCGAGATTACGCTGCCCACTGCGCAGCAGTGCCTCAAGCAGTTCATCGACACACAGGTGCGCAAGATCACCATCGAAGCAATTCAGCGCGCGGTGGCGGAGCAATTCGGCATGCGCGTTGCCGAGCTGAAGCAGAAGAACAACTCGCGCGCCGTGGTTGTGCCGCGACAGATTGCGATGTACCTTGCCAAGCAGATGACAGAGGCTTCACTGCCCGAGATCGGGCGACAGTTCGGAGGCAAGCATCACACCACGGTAATGCACTCCATTGCCAAGATTGATGAGCTGCGCCGCTCCGACAAAAGTCTGAACAGCACCATCAACAAGCTGATGGAGACGCTGAACGGTTAAGAGATCGCGCGTCCGGCAGGACGCGCCTTTGCCGTAAGAGCCTGATGACCGCCTCTGCCTGGATCGCTTACAGCGCGGGCAGTCCGGCGGAGGTGTAAATCTGCGACATGAGCTCCGTGTCGCGCAATCCCTCTCTTCCGTCACTCTTCGGCGTCTTGTTTGTGAAGACGCAATCGGCGAAATAATCAGCCTCACGGACGAAGTGAGCCGGATCCTTCTCAGAAGACGGCTCATCGATCCTGTCGTGCCCGATCTCCGCGGTGAGGTGGAGCCCCTGATACCCAAACGCCGGCAATAACTGCAGCGTGCCTTTCGATCCGTGGACGCGGTAGTACCCGTTCATGTCAGCTCCGTAACTGGTGTTGCAGCTGGCGATGATGCCGGAGGGAAACTTCATCGTCCACGAGACGTTCTCTTCGACTTCATTGAAGCGTCCGTCATGGTCGATGACGGACGAGTTGGCGTGGATATCGTGCGGCTCTTCGCCGGTCAGGTAACGGCATGCGTTCAATGAGTAGATGCCTACGTCCATGAGCGGACCGCCTCCGGCCAGTTTGCGATTGAGGCGCCATTCGCCGGGGCTGATGTTGAATCCATTGGCGCTTTCGATGGCCTGCACCGAGCCAAGCTGACCGCTGCGGATCATCTGGATGGCCTTGAGGTTCGTGGGCTCGTATTGGCAACGATAGGCGATCATCAGTTTCTTCCCGGCTTTGTCGCAAGCTTCGATCATGGCCTTGCAGTCGGCGATACTCGTCGCCATCGGCTTCTCACAGAGCACGTGCTTGCCGGCTTTGGCAGCGCGGATGGTGTATTCGGCGTGCATGCTGTTGGGCAAGGCAATGTAGACGGCATCGATTTCCTTGTTGTCGCGAATGGCATCGTAGTTTTCGTAGCTGTAGATTGCGCTGTCCTTGACGCCATACATTGCCGCCTGCTTTTCGGCCTTGTCACGATGACCGCTGACCAGCGCGGTGATGCGTCCCTTCTTGCCTGATTTGATGGCAGGCATGAAGTGATCCATCGAGATGCGGCCGAGGCCGACGATGCACCAGCCGATGGTGCGGCCCCCCTCCTGAGCATCGGCGAAAGGGGCCACGCTGGAGGCGAAGGGTGCGAGGCTGGCAAAAGCGGCGAGACGGCTAAAGTCGCGGCGATTGAGGTTCATGATGGGTCTCCAGTGGGACTAAATCGATTCAGCTATGAAGTCCTACAGGAAACAATCTACCAGTGCCAGTTGATCCGATGCCGAGACGTGGGGGTGGATACGTTATCCTGTCCTGCAATGCTATTGCGCCGCCCGGCCAGATGGCTCACCTTTGCTTTTGTCCTCCTTTTCACGGCGGTGGCCGCGCACGCGGCTGCGCGCCACGTGGACACCGGCTTCCTTAACCGGCATGTGACAGTGAACGGAACGGTTTACAAATACCAGGTTTACCTGCCTGAGGGCTGGACCGAACATGGCACCTGGCCCATCATTCTTTTTCTTCACGGAACCGGCGAGCGCGGCTCCGAGGGTATGGACGAGACGCAGATAGGCCTGCCCCAGGCTATTCGGCTGCATCCCGAGCGTTGGCCTTTCGTTGTGGTAATGCCGCAGGTTCCTTTCGGACACCACCACTGGACCGATCCGGACATGATGCAGATGGCTCTGGCGGCGCTCGACCAAGACACAAAGGAGTTCCACGGCGACCGCGACCGCACCTATCTCACCGGCCTGTCGCTTGGCGGCTATGGAGTTTACGAGCTGGCCAAGAACAATCCACATCGCTTTGCGGCCCTGGTGCCGGTGAGCGGCGGAGTCTTCTGGTCGTATCGGCCTGAGCGCTGGTACCAGTCTTCGGTTCTTCCGGGCGAATACGCGCGGGCGATCGGGCGGACGCCGGTGTGGATCTTTCATGGATCGGACGACAATGTTGTCGCGGTGAAGCAGGCGCAGCTCATGTACGACGCTCTGAAAGCGAGCGGAGGCAACGTCCGGTTCTGGCAATACACGGGATGGCGGCACAATGCCTGGGACAAGGCCTACGCATGGCCGGATCTGCCGCACTGGCTGCTGGCTCATCGTTTGAGCTCGACACCGAAGCTGCAGCCCGCGGCGGAGGAGATTCTGGTTCCTCTGCATCCGGTTCCGGTGAAGATCGATTATGACGTCTACGACGACTACGTTGGCGTCTACGAGGATGCAGGAGCGGCGCAGGCGACGATTTCACGGCAGGGCGACCGGTTGTTCACGCGGAATCGGGTCGGCGATCTGATTGAGCTGCTGCCGGAGAGCGCGACGACGTTCTTCTATCCGACGGGGAGCACGACCCGGCTGACGTTTGAAAAGGACCCGAACGGCGAGGTGCGGGGAATTCGCTATCGCGATGACCGGCACGAGGAATATTGGGAGAAACGGCGCTGAAGTTGGAGGATTTCTGTCCGTTCCCGAACATGACTTGCCCGATGTGGACAGTGCGCTCTGTCAACTTCTTGTAAAACGTCTCATTCTAAACGATTTATTTGTCTTCTTTTTTGGCCCGTGGGTTGCTTCTTATCACAGCGGAACTTCTAAGGAACTCCCATGCCACTGACTTCGTATACCCCGACCGGGGGCCATCCCATGCGTCGCTTCGCGTTGTTCGTCGTCGTGTTAACCATCGTTGCCGGTATCGGCTCGCAGCCTTGGAACGGGCGCGGGCACCACCTCATGGACTGTTTCCGGGTCCGCGCCAAGGCCAGCGGCACCCCGGTTTATGGCGCTTCCAAGGTCTCAACCGATGGTTGGGCAATCCATGACTGCTCGGGACAGGACGCCGACCATACCAACTGGGGCTGGGGTACCCGGGAGCACGCCTGCGAGACGCGGACGATCACCATTGCCGCTCCGGAGAAGCTCGATGTGTCGAGCATGAATGGCGGCATCCGCATCCTCGGCGAAGACCGCAAGGATGTGCAGATCGACGCGCGGGTGCAGGCCTGGGCGGACTCAGCGAGCGAGGCGGCCAGCATCCTGCGCGAGGTCGAGATTCAGGCCGGGGGCGGAACCATCCGCGACAAGGGCCCGAACTTCCACTGGGGCAACCGGGGCTACGGGATCAGCTACACGGTTCATGCTCCTCACCAGCTTTCGGCTGAGTTGAAGACCATGAATGGCGGCATCGGTCTAGAGCACCTGGACGGCAACCTGAAATTCGATACCACCAATGGCGGCGTCGACCTTACCGATCTGGCCGGCGATGTTCGCGGAAGCACGGTCAACGGCGGGCTGGATATCGCGTTGTCCGGGGATCGCTGGCGCGGCGAGGGACTCCACGCAGAGACGACCAACGGCGGGATCACGCTGAACCTGCCCGAGAAGTATGCGGCTCACCTGGAGACGGGAACGGTCAACGGCGGGATCGAACTGAATTTCCCGATCACGATCCAGGGCGAGATCAAGCATCATCTCGACACCGACCTTGGCGGCGGCGGCCCGACCATTCATGCGGAAACCACGAATGGCGGTATTACGATCAGCCACTCGGCCAAGAACGATCAGGATTCGATGTAGGGTACTTTCCCCTCCTCCCAGATGCCGATGAGGCTTTGCCTCGTCGGCATTTTTTTGCCCCCTCCCCCTCCCCCGGTCGACCGTGTAACTCATTGCATCTGCTTGGGTTTCACATTTACGCTTCGGGAAGTGTTTGATTCTAAATGGAGCCTCGGGATCTGTTTCATTCTGAAGGGCTTCTCAGTGCGGCCGACAGACCGGCCTGTCCCGGCGAAAGCCATTCGCCGATCTTTCTTTGCGTAACTTGCCAGGAGATGAGGCGGAACGGCGTTTGAGTTTTCGATTTCCTGCGCGCAGGTTTCCGGTCGCGCTTTCGACGAATCGATCCTGTCTCTTCTTTCGATTTTACCAAGTTGAGGGTTAATTCCCTGCAACGAGAGTCTCGTGGTGGGCCGGTCAGTTTGAATTTCCGAGAAGGGTGGAACCGCGGGATTTGCTGTCTTTGTCCCCCTGTACGATACTCTGAAGGCCACTGATTCCCCCCGGCCTGAAGATTCACAACTTCGCGCGCCGCAAGTCGCATCGGAAAAAGCAGAAGCAAAGCGAAGATGAAATCCCGTCGATCCAAACCCGCAGCCTCCTTGGATGAGCATCCCAAGCGGAAAACTGCCGCGAAGACTGCCGCTATTGTGAAGGGTTCTTTTCCTGTAGTCGCCATTGGAGCCTCCGCGGGCGGGCTCGAAGCCTATAAGGAATTTTTCCATGCGTTGCCGTTGGACAGTGGAATGGCGTTCGTGCTGATCCAGCATCTGGACCCGAGCCACGAAAGCATGCTCACGGAAATTATCGCCAAGACCACAAAGATGCCGGTCGAAGAGGTGAAGTCCGGCGTCGTCATCCAGCCCAACCGCATCTATGTGATCCCTCCCAACGCGCTCATGGCCCTGGCGAACGGCGTTTTTCAATTGTCACCGCGCAGCAAAACGCCGGGCCAGCATCTTGCCGTGAATTTCTTTATGCACTCCCTTGCCAAGGATCGCAAAAGCGGAGCAATTGCCATCGTCCTTTCCGGCACGGGAGCGGATGGTACGGCCGGCATGGAGGACATCAAGGCGGAAGGGGGCATCACCTTCGTGCAGGATCCCGCCACGGCCAAATATGACGGAATGCCGCGCAGCGTCATCGATTCGGGCTGCGCGGATTTCATTCTTGCGCCAAAGGACATGGCGAAGGAGCTGCGGCGCATCCAGAATCATCCCTATGTCCACCTGGAAAAACCCGAGGAAGAGGAGGCGGCCGCGGAGAAGCCGGGCGCCGAGGAGTCCGGTGCGAAGCCTCAGGACCTGGGACTGGGACGGGGACTGGCGAACTCCGATTCTTTCTCGTCCCATGCAAGAGATTTCAGCGCGGTCCTTGCGCAGCTTCGCAAGTCCAGCGGCGTCGATTTCAGCCAATACAAACCGAACACGATTCACCGCCGGGCATTGCGCCGAATGCTACTCCTCAAAGTAGATTCGTTGCGTGACTCCGGCAAATCGCTGAAATCCCTCTCCACGGACAGGGATGAGCTGGATCTGGAGGCCGAGGCAGACCGCCTGGTGCTGAGGGAACACGCTCCGGTCGGAGTGGTAATCAACCGTGAGATGGAAGTGGTTCAGTTTCGGGGGCAGACGACGCCATATCTCGCGCCTCCACCGGGCAAACCCAGCCTGAATGTGTTGAAACTGGCGCGAAACGGCCTGGCTATCGAGCTGCGATCACTGATCACCGCCGCGACGAAAAAGGGCGGGGCCGCCAGGAAAGACGGCATCGCATTCGACGAGAACGGGTATAAGCGAATGCTGAACCTGTCGGTGACGCCGCTGGGAGACAAGCGGTTTACAGAGAATGGGGCACGGGATAGATATTTTTTTCTGATCCTATTCGAAGATGTCACGCAGCCGCTAGCCCCTGCCGTCGAAGCGCCTTCGCAACGCAAACTAAAAGGTCGCAATCAAAGCGATCAGGACGCCAGACGACAGACGCAGGAACTTGCCAGTACGCGCGATGCGCTGCGTTCCGCTATCGAATCGGAAGACTCGCTCAAAGAAGAATTTCAGTCGGCCAACGAGGAGATACTTTCCGCGAATGAGGAGCTGCAGAGCACGAACGAAGAACTGGAAACCTCGAAGGAAGAGCTGCAATCGGCCAACGAGGAACTGACCACGCTGAATGCAGAGTTGCGCAACAAGAACAACGAACTCCATGACCTGAGCAACGATATCCTGAATTTACTGAACAGTACGCGAATTCCCGTTGTCATGTTGGATCGCCGGCTTTACATACGGCGTATCACGCCGGCGGCAACCAAACTGTTCAAAGTGGTTCCCGCCGACATTGGGCGGCCCTTTGCCGATATCAAGCTCAATATCAAAGAGTCGGACATAACATCTCACGATCTCGAGTTGGAGATCACAAAGGTTCTGGACAACCTGCGGCCGATCGAGCGCGAGGTGCGGGACCTGGAAGGCTGCTGGCACGAATTGCGCGTCCTGCCGTACCGCACACAGGACAACAAAATCGATGGCGTGGTATTGGCGCTGCAGGACATCGACGCGGTGAAGCGCAGCCAACAAAATCTGCAGACAATTATCGAAAACATCCCCACTCCGCTGCTGGTGCTGGACGGCGACCTGAGAGTGCGGTTCGCGAACGAGACATTTTGCGCGACATTTCAGGTCAGCGGCGAGGAGACGGTGGGGCAGCTCCTGTACCTCCTAGGAAATGAGCAATGGAAGGTTCCCGCGCTGACCGAATTGCTGGAGAAAGTGCTGCCGGAGCGCAAACTGGTAAAGAACTTCTCTGTCACTCATGAATTTCCGAGAATCGGACGGAAGACCATGCTGGTCAGCGGCCGGAGAATCGAAGACGTCATCGGGCAACGCGCCCCGCTGATATTGCTGACCATTGAAGATGTCACTGAGCGCAAGGACGCAGAGATTGCTCTCGCAAGGCTGGCCGCAATCGTCGAGTGCTCAGACGACGCGATCATCGCCAAGAACCTTGATGGAGTTATCCAGACCTGGAATCGCGGCGCAGAGAAGCTTTTTGGGTATACGGCGGAGGAAACTGTAGGGCAGTCCGTCACAATGCTCATGCCTCCAGATCGGGTCGGCGAGGAATCAGTCATTCTGGGCCGCCTGCGCCGAGGGGAGCATATCGATCATTACGAGGCCGTCCGCCGGCGCAAGGACGGGCGATTGCTCGATGTCTCCTTAACTATTTCACCCATTGTCGATGAACATAGTCAGATTGTGGGCGCATCGAAGATCGCACGTGATATCGGCGAGCGAAAACTCACGGAAGCGGCGTTGATCAAATCGGAAAAGATGGCTGCCGCGGGACGCCTGGCGGCCACGCTGGCTCACGAAATAAATAATCCATTGCAAGCTGTAGCGAACTTAGTAACTATCTGGGCGCGATCTCCCGGACTGGATGAACAAGGTCAGGCCTATGCGGCGATGGCAGAGAGCGAGCTACGCCGTTTAAGCCATCTCACCCAACAGTCTCTCAGCTTTTACAGGGAATCAATTGTCCCAATACCCGTCAACGTAGAAGAGACAATTGACAGCGTCCTTCGCATTTATGAGAAGCGCATCGAATCCAAGGGGATTCGTTTAACAAGCCGATATCAAGCAGGCGCCGCGACGATCAAAACCTATCCCGGCGAAATCCGGCAGGTATTTTCGACTTTGCTTCTGAATGCGATGGAGGCCGTCGATGCGGGCGGCAGCATCGGAGTGCGCGTCCGCAAAGCGTCTCACTGGCACAATCCTGCGATCCAAGGCGTTAGGATCACCGTTTCCGACAACGGAGTCGGCATTCCCGAGTCCAACCTTCCTCACATCTTCGAGCCATTCTTTACCACCAAGGGAGAGAATGGAACCGGGCTGGGTCTCTGGGTGGCGAGCGGAATCGTAGACCGTTTTGGCGGCTCAATTCGGACACGAAGCAGCGTACATCCAGACAGGCACGGAACCTGCTTCTCGATCTTTCTACCCGCCAAAGCTTAATAAGACGTTTGCCGGCGATTTTGACCCATGCGTGGTGGCGCATTCTTATTGCTTTTCGAGCTTGAGGAGTTTTTCCTTGCGTTCGACTCCCCAGCGGTACCCGGTCAATTTGCCGTTGGAGCCGATGACGCGGTGGCAGGGGATGACTACAGCTACGGGGTGGGTGGCGCAGGCGCGGGCGACGGCGCGGACGGCGGTAGGCTGGCCGATTTCGCGGGCAAGCTCGGCGTAGCTTCTTGTTTCTCCGCGAGGAATCGATTTCAGGGCCTGCCATACGCGCATCTGGAAGGCGGTGGCGCGGAGATCGAGCGGCAGGTCGAGGACGGCTGGATGCTCGGTGAGCTGGGAGAGCACCTTGGCCAGCTCCGGGGCTAGTTCGGGCCGATCGGAGAGATGAGCGGCCGGGAACTGATTCCTGAGCTGGGCGCTGACTTCGGCGTCGGTGGCTCCGAGGATGACGGAGCAGAGTCCTCGGTCGGTTGCGGCGATGAGAAGGCGGCCGAGCGGCGAGGAACCGATGGTGTAGCCGATGGCGAGGTCGCGACCGCGGTTGCGATAGTCCTGGGGACGCATGCCGAGCTGGTCCTTGCCATAGGCGCGGGACGGTCCGGAATAGCCAGCGTCGTAGATGGCGTCGGTGATGCGCGTGGAGGGGTCCGCGAGACGCGCACGGAAAGCGTCGGCACGCTTGTGCGACTGGTATTGGATGGGGCTGACTCCGAGGACGCGGCGGAAGGTGCGCTGCACGGCGAAGGTGGAGAGACCGGCGATGCGCGCCAACTCAGAGAGCTTGACCGGACGGTCGAGGTTTCGGTTGAGATGGGTGCAGAGGGTTTCGAGGAGCTGGGTCTCGGCGTGCAGGCCGGCGGGGTTGCAGCGTTTGCAGGGACGGAATCCGGCGCGGAAGGCGGAGATGAGGTCGGAAAAGAATTCGACGTTCTGACGCGATGGGCGGCGGCTGGGGCAGGATGGGCGGCAGAAGATCTGGGTGGTGCGGACTCCGTAGAAGAGCTGTCCGTCGGCGTGGGAGGCGCGGGCGGAGACGATCTGCCAGGCGGATTCGGTGTCGAGAGCGGGTTCGTCGGCCGGGGACGGAATGTGGGGCTGCCGGGGCATGTCTGCGATGGCTGAAAGGATAGCTGCTGTTGTCATGGTATCGGTACTCCTCAACGACGTGCTTATGGTGGCATGCCGGGATTTCCGGCCGCTATCCGGTTCTTGCTGTGGAATTTTTCGGGCTGAGGGATGAGGGCTGAGGGTCGCAAATCCGAGCGATTGGGCTGGTGACCGCAGCCTTTTTCCGGTTTGGGGGTTAGAAGGGTGGGATTCGCCTTATGTTTCTGTCCGGTTGTTGCTTAGGTTGACTGGACCAGATGGTGAATCCTGGTCTATATTCAGCCCGGTCTGGTGGCCGGTCCCAAAGATTTGCGCATCTATGTACGCGGAGAAGAAAACCCACATGAGCACGACGAAAAGCACGACAAAGGATCAATTTCACCTAAAGCCGGCGTATGGACTGTTTGTCCTGGCCGTGGCGCTGGTTTTCAGCGCGGCCGGCTGCAACAAGAATGCGTCGACGGATCAGCCGGCGGCGAATTCGGCACAGGCAACTACGCCGGATGCAACGCAGGTGGCCGACGACAGTTCGGATCCTGCAGTGCAGGCAAACCTGGCTCCCGCTGTGAGCACGACATCGAGCGCGGCTCAGCCTGCCTCGGCTCCTGCCCCAGCCCAGAGTGCGCCAGCTCAAGCGAGCCAGGATACGGCACCGCCTCCTCCGGCGGACGAGACTTCAAGCGCGCCAAGTTCCGCGGCGCCCAGCGATCAGAGTTATGACTATAACGCTCCGGAACCGGCCACCCAGGCCCAGCCGGTGGAGTATGCTTCTGCTCCGCCGCCGGCGATTCCAGAGTACGAGCAGCCGGAGTGCCCTGGAGACAACTACCTTTGGACGCCGGGATACTGGGGCTATGCTCCGACGGGCTACTACTGGGTTCCGGGAGCGTGGGTGGTTTCGCCTTACATAGGCGCCCTGTGGACGCCGGGGTACTGGGGCTTTTATGGCAACCGGTATGGATGGCACCACGGGTATTGGGGTCCGCACATCGGCTTCTATGGCGGAGTGAATTACGGCTTCGGCTATGTCGGCGTGGGGTATGTCGGCGGCTACTGGCACAACAATGCCTTCATGTATAACCGGTCGGTTACGCGGGTGAATACGACGATCATCAGGAACGTCTACGTCCATAACGTGACCATCATCAACAACACGCGGGTGAGCTACAACGGTGGGCGCGGAGGCATCAATGCGCGTCCGTTGCCGGCAGAAAACATGGCGTACCGCGAACAGCATCTTGGGCCTCTTCCCGAGCAGACCCAGCACGCGCGGGAGATGGCGGCGAATCGGCAGCAGTGGGCTTCTGTGAATAACGGACGTCCGGCGCTGGCGGCTGCTCCGCGACCGCTGGTTACGACCCGGCGCGCTCCGGCTCCGATGCCTCCGGCGGTGCGTCAGCAGGTAAGCATGGAAGCGGCAAGGCGTCCGGGAGTCAATCCTGGAGTGCGGCCCGGACCGGAAGCACGGCCTGTCGTGCAACCCGGCCGGCCTGAAGCTCGGCCTGCGGTTCAGCCTGGCCGACCTGAGGCACGACCGGCAGTTCAGCCGAATCGGCCTGAGGCGAGACCTGCGGTTCAGCCGCGGCCAGAGACTCGGCCAGGTCAGCCGGTAAGCCGCCCTGAGGCGCAGCCAAACAGACCAGCGTACAAGCCTGCTCCTCAGCCTGCTCGTCCGGAAGCGCGTCCTGCTCCGCAGCAACGGCCCGAGGCGCGGCCTGCACCGCAACCGACACGCGAGGAGGCTCGGCCGGAAGCACGTCCGGCTGCTCAACAGCGGCCGGAGGCTCGGCCACAGGAACGACCGGCTCCGCGGCCGGAGTCAAAGCCTGAAGAGCGTAAACCTCAGTAAGCTGTCCTCGTTTCAAAGCAAAAGGGAGAACGCGATGCGTTCTCCCTTTTGCTTTGCTCTGAAAATTGTGGGGTATTGGGTTCGATCCGTTGAATGGTCGGGACGGGCAGATTCGAACTGCCGACCCCTCGCACCCCAAGCGAGTGCTCTACCAGGCTGAGCCACGTCCCGAAAACGGCAATTTCCTGATTCAGTTTACATCAATGGCGGCTGAAAGGCGGGTCGCTGAGAAGCGGTTCGCTAAAAAGCGGGCGGCTTAGAAGCGGGTGGCTAACTACGGTTCGCTAAGAAGCCGGTGGTGGAATGATCTTTCGTCCTAACCACCCTGGGCTTCGATCAGTGGCTGGGCGGTACGTATTCCTTGGGAAGGTTGGCTCCTTCGCCGAAGAAATACTGGTTCATCTGCTCGACGAGGAATTCCTGCGCCTGCGGCGTCCAAGGCTGGAGGCGGTATTCGTTGAGGAGCATCTTCTGGTGCTCGAGCCACTCCTGCCAGGCCTTTTTGGAGACGCTCTTGTAGATCTTCTGACCGAAGTCGCTGTCAAAGGGAGGCTCTTCGAGACCTTCCAGTTCCTGTTTATAGCGGGCGCAAAATACGGTGTGGGCCATTCGTTCTCTCTCAGCTAATCCATTCACGTGCTGTCAATTTTTATTGTATGCGGAATGGAGCCCGGTTGGGGACGGCCATGGCTAAAGGGAGGTTGGGACGGGCGCCGAGGGAAGATCGGGACCGTCTTCGCGGGTTGAATCTTTCGAAGCCACCGGGCCGGTAGTGCTGACGGGCGCGAGGTTCCGCGTCTGCAGGTAGGTGTAGCGGATGCGATGGATCACGGTGATGGTAGAGAGCGCTGCGAGCACCCAGAGAACCGGGGCCATCACTCCCCAGCGATTGAAGAGCGCGCCGAGGATGATGAGGACAATGCGCTCGGGCCGCTCCATGAAGCCGACCTTGCACTTTCCGATCAGGGCCTCGGCTCGGGCGCGGGTGTAGCTGACCATGAGCGAGGTGATCATGACGAAGGCGGCGAGGAAGACGTAGAAGAGGCGGTTGCCGCGGGCGTAGAAGACGAGCAGGCCGAAGAAGAGGACTACGTCGGAGTAGCGGTCGATGACGGAGTCAAAGAAGGCTCCGAAGACGGTGACCTGATCGGTCTGGCGGGCGACGCGTCCGTCGACCATGTCGAAGATGCCGGCTCCGATGATGACCAGGCCGGCGTAGAGGAACATGCGGACGTAGTTCGTCTGGTTGGCGAAGCCGAAGAGGACGGCGGCGCCGGTGTTGATGATGAGTCCGACGAAGGTGAGGACGTTCGGGGAGATGCGGGTGAGCGCGAGACCGTTGACAATGTGCTGCAGAAGCACGCCACAGGCGCGCCCGAAGGCGCTGGTCCATGTGTGCGATGGAGTTCTGGACGGCGTGTTGTCAGAGAGATTGGCCGGCGTTGAGGACATACCCCTATTCTTCCGTGGCGTCGTGAATCGTCGTTAATTTCAAGATCTCGAGTTCCCGCTTGCCATTGGGCGTAACAACCATGGCCATGTCTCCCACCTGCTTACCGATAAGACTCCGGCCGATGGGGGAAGTCGTGGAAATAAGTCCCTTATTCACATCGGATTCTTCGCTGGTGACGAGCTTGTACTCGATCTTCTCGTCCTTGGATGTGTCGTAGACGAGAACCGTCGAGCCAAAGGCGATGCGGTCGTGCGGAATGTTGGCGAGATTGACGAGCGAAAGCTCGGCCATGCGCTTCTTGTACTGGCCGAGGCGCGCGTTGACGAACTCCTGGCGCTGCTTGGCCATGTGGTATTCAGCGTTTTCGCTGAGGTCGCCGAGGGCCGCGGCTTTCTTGATCTCGGCGGGAAGTTCATGAGCTAGTTCATGCTCGAGCTTGCGAATTTCTTCCTGGAGCTTTTTCTTGATGTGTTCAGGCATTCGATAAATCCGTGGCGCGGCTAAAATTTCTGCGATGACGTCTGGAGAGATTTCGCCGTTTCCCTACGGCTAAGACCGGAGCGACCGCAAGCTCTGATTATAGCGAAGTGGCTGATGAGGCGGGTGGGTAAAGGCCGGTTGGCTGTGGTCCGGGTGGCTGAAAAGCGTGTGGCGGCGGCGCCGGTCTAAGGCGCGATCAACTTTTCGCTACCGGTTCTTCAGCTTCCCGTTTCTTAGCCGCCCGGCTTTTAGCTACCCGCTTGTGGAGTTGCAGCGGGTAGTCAATCGAGAACGCTCGATGCGGGCGATCACACCCTATTGAATGCCGGGGAAATTCTGAAAAAAGACCGCATCATAAAATGATGACTGGAATCCAACCTGAAGGTTTGAGTGAGTGAAGCGTCTTTTTTTTCTGCTGGTTCTGGCTGCGGCCGCGTGGGTTGTCTTTTGTGTGCAAGCACCGGTGGGACCGGGCGCGGAAACTTTTCTGGAGATCGAGCCGGGGACCCCGTCGATGCAGATTGCCGCCAAGCTGAAGCAACAGGGATTGATCCGCAGCCAAAATATCTTTGAGGCGATGCATCTGGTCAAAGGTGGAACGCTGAAGGCGGGCGAATACCGCTTCGACCATCCGGCGAAGATGGCGGAGGTTCTGGAGCGGCTTCGGCGCGGCGATGTGTACACCATCAGCCTGACCATCCCTGAGGGGTCCAATCTGTTCGATATCGCACAGCGGGTGGAGGCGGCGCACCTTGGGAACCGGGTGCAATTTCTCGCCTCAGCGCGGACGAACGTGAGCCTGATTGCAGACCTGGATTCGAGTGCCACCAGCCTGGAGGGTTATTTGTTTCCGGACACTTACCGCTTCTCGCGCGAGACGTCGGCGCAACAGATGGAGGCGGCAATGGTGAGGCGGTTTCGCCAGGAGGCGTCGGATCTGGGATTGAAGACGAATTTTCACCAGGTGGTGACGATGGCGTCGCTGGTGGAGCGGGAGACTCCGATTCAAGCGGAGAGGCCGCTGGTGGCCAGTGTTTTTGCGAACAGGCTGGCGCAGGATATGCCGTTGATGACGGATCCTTCGGTGATCTATGCCGCGCTTCTGGAGGGGCGGTACAGGGGGACGATTTACGCATCCGATCTAGAGGCTGCGTCGCCGTACAACACGTATCGGCATGCCGGCCTTCCTCCGGGACCGATCTGCAATCCGGGGACGGCGTCGTTGAAGGCGGCGATGAGCCCGGCGCGGACAAACTATCTGTATTTTGTAGCAGCGGGGGCGAATCCCACGGGTGTATCGAAGTTTTCGGCGACGCTGGCGGAGCACACGCACAATGTGGAGGAATACCGCAAGGCGCTGCGCGAAGCAGGTGCACGTTGATGGTGATGGAACGATATACTCGCAGTTTCGTACGTAGGTGTATCGATTAGGCTGATGCGAGGACGCGGGATCCAGAATGCGCTGCTGCTGTTGCTGCCGATGTTGAATGGCTGCCTGGTGCATACGCGCGTCGTGAAACAGGCGAAGATGCCGAGCGTGGTGCTGACGGCTACGGCGGATGAGCTGGTCAAGTCGATCAACGACCATTGCAACGATATTCACTCGCTGACCGCGACGGTGGAGTTCCGGGCGACCGAGGGTGGTCCGCAGAAGGGGAAGGAGAGGACGTTCACTTCCTTCAGTGGATATATCGTGCTGCGGAAGCCGGAGTCTTTGCGGGTGATCGGCCTGGTGCCTGTGCTGCGCACGCATGCCTTCGACATGGCGACGGACGGGGAGACTTTCAAGCTGCTGATCCCGCATGAAAACAAGGTGATCGAAGGCCCGAATGCGATGACCAAGGAGTCGTCCAATGCACTCGAGAATTTCCGTCCGAATGTCTTCTCGGATTCGATGCTGATCAAGTGCATCGGTTCGAGCGAACTGGTGACGCTGACTGCGGAGACGAAGAGCCAGATCGATCCGAAGTCGAAGCAACTGATGGTGCAGCCGGATTACGATTTGACGGTGGTGCGCCGCAAAGAGAACACTCAGGAGCTGATCCCGGAGCGGGTGATCCATTTCAGCCGCATCGATCTTCATCCTTATCAGGAAGATATCTACGATGCGAAGGGCGCGATTCAGACGCAGGCGACCTATGGACCGCTGCAGACCTTCGGACCGGTGCAGTTTCCAGGGATGATTACGATCACGCGTCCTCTGGAAGAACTGCAGATTGTGATTACGTTCCAGAAGCTGACTACGAATCTGGCAGTGACCGACGACCAGTTCGAGCTGAAGATTCCGTCAGGGACGATGGTTCAGCGGCTGCAATAAGACGGACGGCCGCGCGCCGGTCCGGACTTCCTCTTTCCCAGTTATCAATTCGGATCAGAAGCGATCGAGACCGGCGCGTCTGGCGTGCTCGGCAATGGCGGTGTTGATGTCGAGGGCCAGCGCCAGCGCGGCCTGACCGTCTTCTGCAGAGACGCGAGGGCGAGTGCGGCTGCGGACCGATTCGAGAAACGACTCGATTTCGAGGAGCAGCGGCTCGCCGGGCTGCACGGTGGGCTTGTGAAGCGCAAGGCCGGCGGGGAGTGCCGTTGCGGAGGGGTTGGGCACGGCTTTTGGATCGACGTCGATGACGAGCAGGTCCTGGCGGGCGTAGTCGATGGAGATGTACTGATGCGGCTGGAAGAAGCGCAGCTTGCGCACCCGTTCCGTGCTGACGCGGCTGGCGGTGAAGTTGGCCACGCATCCTGATTCGAATTCGAGGCGCACGTTGGCGATATCGACTTTGCCGGAGAGGATGGGCAGGCCTACGGCGTGCAGCGAGCGCACCGGGGATTGCGCGAAGTTGAGGACGATGTCGAGGTCGTGAATCATGAGGTCGAGGACGACGTCGACATCGAGAGCGCGCGGGGTAAAGACGCTGAGGCGGTGCGCCTCGAAAAACATAGGGCGATTGATCCAGCTCTGGATGGCGGTGACCGCAGGGTTAAAGCGCTCCAGATGCCCGACCTGCAGGACGCGCTCATGCCGGAGAGCGAGCGAGGCGAGACTTGCGGCCTCTTCCTTCGTGGCGGCGATGGGCTTCTCGATGAGCACATCGATGCCCGCCTCAAGCAACGGCGCGGCAATAGAAAAATGGGCCGATGTGGGGACGCAGACGGATGCGGCGTCAATGCAGATATCGCCGTTTGCCCGGGCAGCCAGGCACTCGGCTATCGACGAAAAAACGGGGACTGCAAATTCCTGCTCCAGAGCAGCGGCGCGTGCCGGGTCCGTCTCGAGGATGGCGGCGAGCCGGACGGACAGGCCGCGCTGCTGAAGGTCCCGATAGACACGAAGATGATTGCGGCCGAAGGCTCCCGCGCCGCAGACCGCAAGGTTCAAGAGCGAATGATTCACTTTGTCGACGGCGCCAACGCGCTTACTCCTCGCCCGCGACGGTTTTGAGGCACTTGGTATAGAGCTCGAGGAGATGGTTGACGTGGTCATCAGCCTTGGCTGCAGTCGGCGCGGCGAATCCAGTCGAGGGAGCCGCGGCACGGCCGATGCCAGCGGTCGAAGCCACAAACTTGAAGAGATCGAGAGCGATGTCCTCGTTGCGGCGCGCTCCCGTAGCGGAATTTACTGCCTGTTCCATGAATATCCTCCGAAGCCGATGCTATCAAAATTCAGATAGTGGCGTGGGGATGGCTAGAGCTGCGAAATGCAGATGCAGACGCGCCCGACGATGCAACCGAGCGGAGATGCCTGGTCGACGATTTCGAGCGACTCGACGGGGTGATCGACTGCGTGAGGGCGAAGAATCAACTGACCGGAACTGCGTTCGATGTAGCGAAAGACCAGAGAGCCGCTGGAGCTGACGCCATAGATGTTCGGGCGCGGCGGCGAGCAGGAAAGTAGCGTTCTGTAATGGCGATCGAGAACGACGATCGATTCGGGATGTAATACCGGGAACATCGGAAGCGCCTCAGCGGAATTAAGCCGAACAGCGACGAAGCGATGCCAGTCACGGCGCGCCGCGGTGCTTCGGGGACTACACTGATCGAGGCTTGCCGCGGGCAGATGGAGGGCCTGCAGCACGATGGACCGGGTGATGACCGGGGAGTGAATCGCAGCCGCATGCGCGACCAAAGGTATGGAGATCGTCGTGGCGTTGGAGATGCCGGGAGCTGCGTGCAGGCGGTCGGTAGATTTGTGAGGCGCGAAGTCAAAAACGTTCAGTGACAGTGCCGAAAGCACCTGGTCCAATGCGGCGAGACTCAGATTTCGTTTCCGGTGCAGGAAGTTGGATATGTGCGACGGGCGGAGACCTGTTTGTGCAGCGAGCGCAGCTCCAGTGAGAAGTTTGCGATCGATGCGACGCTTGATTTCGGTTCGAAGCCGCTCCTGAAGCAGAGAGAAATTCATTGTGGGGATTTGTCTTTGAGCTATACACCGCTCCAACGGAATTAGCTCAGAGAAAAGCAGGGCGCGTCCAGATGAGTGAAATTCGGGAGTAACCACGGCCTCGTTGCGTTTCCCACTTGCGAATCAGCCGAGCCTGCGTTGACTGCTGAAAGCCGGTTCGATAGATTCGGGAACACTTCTGCCACGAAAATCAACGCCAGGTTCCGGCGTCATGCGAGAGAGCGTCGTGCTCGATCGCGTCACGCGAAGGGCCCATGCCGCTCTCACACGCATGCTTCTTTCATGCGGGATAGAGATCAGAGGCCATGGAACCGCTGCGATTTTTGAAGAGCGTGGCAGACGGGATTCCCATGATCTGCGAGCCTGACGATGACCTTACTCACTCGGAAAGCTATCCGCCACTCAGCCGGAGTTTCGCGTGTAGGTGGAGCTTCCTTTTCCGCGAAACGAGCGATACCTGCGATCGTCCGCGGGCTTTTGCCTTATGGAGGACAACGCTTGACGTATCTGACAGTTCAGTTAAAAGTTTGCGAAGGGTGCGGCGGCCTCTGGTTCCGGACACAAAACAGGGTCGACATTTATTGCTCTTCGTGCGCACAGAAGCTTGCGGAGTTTCCGCGGATGGTCAGGAAGAGGCGCGGCCGTCCGTGCAAGCAAAGAGTTCAGACCGTATCTGCAGATGGAGGGGTGCAATGAGCGCGGCACTGACTCTCCCCTATGTCTGGGCCACAACGGATGTCTCTGCGCGGCCGGGGTATCTTCGTCCGCAGCCGTTGAGCGGAGCGGGTTTTTATCGCAAGCGCACGGAGGGGCTTTTGCGAAGGTATCTGCGCGTGTCGATGGACATGGGACGGCTGCCGTCCCTGCTCAGCAAAAATGTTTTTCGCGGGCGCGCAACGAGCTCCAGAATTCGTAATTTCGAGGACGCAGTTGTCTTTGTGATCGACGTGGAGAGATGCCTGAAGCGGCTGGACACGCACTCGCAGACTCTGATTGCGAGGATCGCACTTCAGGAATACACGCAGGTGGAGGCGGCAGAGCTGATGGGGCAGAGCGTGCGTTCCGTCATTCGGAAATATGCGGAGGTTCTCGATCGGCTTACGGCTATCTTTCTCGAAACGGGGCTGCTCGATATTGATTCTCCTTATGGCTGTCAAGGGCCATAGTTTCTCGATTGTCTCGTAACTGTCTCTTCGAATAGGAGTTATAGCTTAGAAATAGTTGGCATAGAATTACCGGCTAACTTGGTATTCTGGATTTAAGAGTGAAGAAAGCGGAGGGAGGCGCATACAACGCGCCTCCCTTTTCTTTTGCTCCGGATATTTTTCCAGCGCAGTGAACTACCGCACGGCGAACACAACGATGCGCATGAAAGAAGAGAGAATGAACTTGATCAGGAGCGCCCGGAGGCTTGCATGGCTCACGATCGGACTGGGATTCACGACTATCCTGGCAACTTTCCCGACAGATACGCGAGCGCAGGTTACGACGACTACGGTTCAGGGAACGGTGTATCGCGCGGACGGCTCCGCGGGGCAGGGGACGGTCATCGTGAGCTGGCCGGCATTCGCGACGGCAACGAATCAAGCGGTGGCAGCAGGCAGCCTGAGCGAGACGATCGGAGTAGATGGATTTCTAACTGTCAATCTCGCGCCTAACCAGGGTGCTTATCCGGAAGGTACTTACTACACGGCGATCTATCACCTGAACGATGGCACGGTGACGAAGGAGTATTGGGTTGTTCCGGCAGCGGCGACTGCGGCGATTGCATCGGTCCGGGCGCAGCTCGCTCCGGCTACGGTTGCGGTGCAGTCGGTTTCCAAGGCGTATGTCGATAGCTCGATCAGCGCGATTACCGGAAACTATCTTCCTCTGACGGGAGGAACGATGAGTGGATCGCTGGTGCTGGATGGCGATCCGGTAGCGACGGACCAGGCGGCGACGAAACACTATGCAGACACGCTGGCATCGACGGAGCTGCCGCTGGCGGGCGGCACGATGAGCGGGGCTCTCAACACGCCGAATGCAGTGAGCAAGCTTCCTCGCGTGGACGTGAGGCATCCAGACTTTGGAGCGGGTTGCCCGAATGCTGCCGATCCGACCGGCCAGCAGGATTCCACGTGTGCGATTCAGGCGGCGGTGGCCTTCGCGCAAAGCGCGAAGGCCAATGGGCAGTACCCCACCGTTTACTTTGCCGGAGGGACGTATACGATCAGCAGCCCGCTGCGCCTTCCCTGCGAGATGCACTATGTGGGCGATGGGCCGAGCGCGACCACGATTCGACAGACGAACAATGCGGCAAATGCGATTACGGTTATCGCCGTCGATTCCCTGCTCGACAGCTATCTATGCGCCGGCAGTCTTGAGAATGTTCAAGTCACTGCGGCGAATTCTCATCTTCACGTCGCCAATCTTCTTGAAGTGGACAGCGCATCGGGATTCAAGCTGAATCGAGTGCGGCTGTTTAACTCGGGCGGGCGAGGAGCGCAGTTCAACGGCTCGACGGAGCGCATCGAGTCGAATGACCTGCAGATCGATGCTGTCCGCTGGCCGCTGATCCTTACGACGAATACGAACGAGGACCACTTCTTCAAGACCAATATCGAGGCGCCGGGCGGGACGGCGGATGGTTTCTGCTGGGGCAATAACTGCCCGAACGGCGCGTTCCCGGGAACGAACTGGACGGTTGCCCAGACGCTTGTGTCCGCGACCGGGAATGGGACGCAGACATCGTTTGTCATCCAGGGCGGGAGCGACACGGGGAGCAGTAACGGAGTCTCGCCGATTGGCGCCGGCCACTGGTTTCAGATTGCCGGAATCTTGAATCTTCCGGCAATGAATGGCTTCTGGCAGGTGACGAGCGTTGCCAATCAGTCGCCCGCGAGTGGGGAGTACACGATCACGGCTGCTGTTCCGGCGTCTGGCTCAGCGGTGGTGACGGGCGCTACGTTCAAGCCGGCCATCCTGCCGGAGAATCACTCCGCGGTGTGGATGGCGGGTGCGAATGTGGGGTTCTATGGAGGCTCGATCAAGGCGCTGTACTACGAAGGCGCGTTCCAGGCTTTCAATGCCGAGGCCAGCCTGATCTCGAACTTTTATATGGAGGGATATCCGATTAACGGACAGCCGCATTTGAATGCGGATGTGACGCTGGGCGGTGTACTTCCTCAGACTACGCTGGGAGCGGCGCTGGCAGCGGGCAGCCTGACGGCTGCAGCAAGCGGAATGTGGTTTCCGGATTACTATAACGACCCTGCGGACGCGCAGGCGGCGGGGTGCATCAGCAACGTGATGATTGCGCCGCAGGATTTTCAATGGGGCAGCACGAGCGCCTCGGCGTATGCGAGCGGCGTCCAGCAGGGCCAGTATGAGATCGCCTGCGTGAAGGGCTTTGCCGGCGACGGAAACCTCTACCTCGCGAGCCGGAGCGTGTCGTCGGCTGGAGCGTACTCGACGACGGCTCCAGGTGGGACGGTGTGGCCCGCGGGTTCGCTGGTGGAATTGATCACTCCGACGATTGCGTATGGAAACGGATTGCTGGTGACCAGCTCTCACTTCAACGGTATCGATGCGCCGGGCCCGAATTGGGCGGGGAATTGTAACGATGCAACGGCCATGACGTGCTCGGAGGTGCTTGCAGGGCTGGTGCCGGATGGCGTTGCGATTCCCGTGCCGGGCACGGCAGGCCCAGGCGTGACAGGCGCGGCCGTGACGCTGCTGAACGACTCGTTTTTTGTGGGGAGCGGTGAGATTTATGGGCAGGGATATCTGAAGGTGCATTCCGGCGCGAGCGTTACGGTGCTGGGATCGGGAGCGGTGGGATCAGCGACGGGCGAGACCAGCGAGATCAACAATGGCCAGTATCTCGGCGGCGGCAGCAGGCCGATCGTGATGGCGGCGATGTATGCGAATGGAAAATACGCTTCCCTCTCGTATTCGAATCCGATGAGCGGGATCTTCGCTAATACCATTCAGGGGCCTCTTTATGAGGGACTGGTCAACGGATCCGCGTCGCAGGCGACAAACCTCGGTGCGAATCCGAGCAGCAGTTACGTCATGGGGCATCAGTTCGCGACTTCGAGCTGCTGGTATGACGTGGGGCCGTCGTCTACGTCCACGCATGCTCAGAATCGTTACTGCATGAAGGGCGGCCCGGGGTTAACGGGGTCGAATGCGGGCTGGGAGTACGACGTGTGGAACGGCTCGGCCTGGGTGAATGGACTGAGCATTGCGGGGCAGAGCAACGCGACGGCGAACCTTTCGGTGAGCGGTGCGACTGAGGTGCAGGGACAGCTTACAGCCGCGACGATGAACGGCGAAGTGACGGTCGATGGCTTGACGTATCCCAACCTCAATGCCGCGTGGAGCGCGGCGGTGAGCGCGGCGAACTCGACGGCGAAGAATCAGACGGTGCGGCTCGGACCCGGCACTTTCGCGGTGACAGCGACGATGAATGAGCCGAGTAATGGGGCGTGCGTCAACCTGATTGGTTCCGGCGGAACGACGGTCAACGCGGGCAGCGCTGCCGCAACGACATTGAACGTGACGACAAACCTGAACGGCGATGTGTTTTATCTCGGAAACGATGCACAGGCGCAGGGATGCACCTTCAAGGACTTTGTGATTCTGGCGGGAACGGATGCGACGCATGGCTTCGAGCTGCAGTGGTTTCGCGGATTGCTGATCGACAACGTAGCGGTCAACGATACGACGGCGGAGGGAATTCTTCTGGGTGAGGAGGCGACGGCGAGCGGACACCAGGCGAATCTCTTGCTGAGGAATCTCACGGTGAGCTACAACGCTTCGTTGTTTACGCCGGCTACGCGGCCGGCGTATGGGGTGCATTTACAGAAGACGGCGATCGACAGCCATCTCGACGATATTGTGGTGCGCAATGCGCTGACGGCCAGTGTTTATAACGAGGGCACGGGGAATACGGGATACCTGATTCATGGGTTCGGCTATCCCTATACGTGCACGACCGCTCCGTGCGTGAATAATGCGGCTGCCAGCTCGGCGGCGAATGCCTCTTACGCGACGAACTACGTGATTGAAGACGTGGGCGGGTCGGGAAGCGTGTGGACGGATACGTACGCGGATAGCCCGTCGATTGCCGGATTTTATGTGGGGGCGAATGGGATTGCGATCCACGGCGGGCACATTCAATGGCCGGATTTGACCAGCTTTCCCAATGCGAATCTGGCATATGTAGCTTCGACGGTTACGAATAATATGCTGATCGCCGATGTGGATTGCCTGGAGATGAACTCGGGAGTGAACTGGATCACGTATGCGGGAACGGCGGGCAATCCGCCGACATTTACCAGCGTTCATCACCTCACGGGGTGCGGGAATTACAGCCAGGCGCTGGAGCCGGCGCAGGTGACGGGATTCTCGAGCGGCGGCGCGAACATCAACGATCCTTCAGGAGCGGTGCCGCGAGTGTGGGCTACGCCCATCGCGTCGGCGGCGAGCTATCCGGCATTTACGGCGCAGCTTTACACGGGATATCAGGGGGATATTTTTCAGGGACATTTTTCGGGACTGAATCCGTTCTTCAATGTGACCTACCAGGGAACGATTCGATCAAATGGCGGGATTGCGCTGAGTACGGTGCTCAATACGGCGTCGACATTGACGCTGACGAATGCGAACAAGAATGTGATTGCGAATGCGTCGGGAGGGGCGCAGACGCTGACCCTGCCGAGCTGCTTTACGGCGTGGCCGGATCGCTCATCGCCGACCGGGCTGGAGTTCACGGTGATCAAGTCGGATACTTCGGCGAACACGGTGACGCTGCAGACGGTGAGCTCGCAGAACATCAATTACGCGGGCGCTGCGGCGCAGACGCTGACGATCTCCGCGGCAGGCAAGCGGACGCTGGTGTGCGGCCCGGATTACAACTGGTATGCATTTTGATCCCGGGTGGGGCGAGAGTGA
>Ga0210388_10000792_pt1 | contig 25228 bp, 21 predicted proteins | sample IncBWC19OmetaG_FD_155485 | JGI IMG/M metagenome (GOLD analysis project Ga0210388, IMG submission 155485) | Forest soil microbial communities from Barre Woods Harvard Forest LTER site, Petersham, Massachusetts, United States - Inc-BW-C-19-O ...
GGCCATTGTTATAGGACCAAGGTCCCACACCGAACCGCTAGAAACCAATCACTTTGTAGCCGAACTCAACTCCCCAATTGGCGGACCGATCTCCTCCGGCAAAGGTCTCAGGCTTAAGATAAATCTGACTGTGTCCACCAAACGCCGGGCCCAGTGCACGTCCGATCGTAATCGCGAGCGAGGGGAATTTAGCTTTCGTTTCCCAGTTACTGTTGATTGCGGGATCGACAGTTACATATGTCTTCGGATCCTTGAGTTTTGGCACGAAGTAAAAATCCAATACGGTGTTGTTGACTGAGGCCCGGTCCTTATCGCCCCAGATACTGTTACTTTGATTCAATGACGGGGCAAAGATCGAGCCGCCCTGCAGAAATTTTGCGTAGGTGAAAGTGCCTTTGAAAACGTTCTTTCCCGTGCCTCCCTCGATTTGATTGGCGGTATCGAAAGTGAATTCTCCTGCAATGACGAGGCCGTATTGACGCGTAATTTTCACCACATCCGATATTTTCACACCGACATCGCTCAGGCTGTAGCCCTCACGGCCGAAGACATCGTTTTGAACCAGAGGCACCGTCAGGCGAATCGCGGTTCGCGCGTCCGAGGTAATCGGGGTGGAGTACTGTGCTTTGAAGGTGTTCTGCGAGATTCCGCCACCGAGATCTAAATGCTCTAACGAAGTAGTGATCGATCGAGACTGCCGAGTGGGGTCAGTGCCGTTATCGGGATTCTGGTCATGCTCGTCGCTTCGTGCCAAAACTCCGGCGAAACACCCTACTGCCACGAACGCGCCAACTGCGCAGGCTTGCGCACGGTCCGGCCGCCCCGCTACGCCCCTCGGCCGCGTCCTAAACGTGCAGGGTGCCGGGCACTTTGCCTGTAGGTTGATGGCAGGCACTTCGATCCCTCGCCCAGACACTACTTAGCGCCGGCGGCGCCGCTTCCCATCTTCTCGTGTGCCTGCTCCACGGTGAAACTTGCCGCTTTCTGGCGCGGCGGAAATTCTGCAAATGTCGCCATGAATTCGCCGACGATCGTTTGTGCGGAGAGCAACCGAGGGGCCTTGGCTATGAACCAGTCGTAGTACGTATTGGACGTGATATCCGCTCGCTCGAGCGGGTCGGTTCGCAAATTGAAAATCTTTGGAGTCCGCAACACCGTGAAGGGCTCTGCCCAGATGCGCATGGTTCCTTCACAGCGTTGTTCCAGAAAGACAATCTTCCAATTGTTCATTCTGACGGCAACGAGATTACTGTCGTCGTCGAAATACATGAAGCCTTCGCGCGGGCTCTCGACGCCCTCGGTCGTGAGGAATGGCAACAGGTTATAGCCATCGAGATGAACCTTGAACTTCTTGGTGCCCGCCCGATAACCTTTTTTGCACCTCTCGACGATGTCAGGTTCCCCTGCCATTGCAAGGAACGTCGGCAACCAATCATGGTGTTGAACGACGTCGTTGCTGACGACCCCCGCGGGAATTTTCCCGGGCCAACGTACCAGCAGAGGGATACGAAACGCGCCTTCCCAGTTCGTGTCCTTCTCGCTACGGAAAGGAGTCATCCCCCCATCGGGCCAGGAGTTGATGTGCGGACCGTTGTCGGTCGAATACATGACGAACGTGTGGTCGGCAATATCAAGATCGTCCAAGAGATCGAGCAACTCGCCGACATGCTTGTCATGGTCGATCATCGTATCGTGGTACGGCGACTGTCCGTCACCGGCCTGTCCTAAGCTGCGACGCTTGGTATGGGTACGAAAATGCATGTGGGTTGTGTTGACCCAGCAAAAGAACGGCACGCCCGCCTTTGCCTTCCTCTTAATGAAGTCTTGTGCCCCGTCCACGATCTCGTCGTCGATCGTTTCCATGCGTTTGCGAGTGAGGGGACCCGTATCTTCAATCTTTTGCTTGCCGACGCGTCCCCAGCGTGGCTGATCGGTTGCATCGTCTTTCTCGGTCGCCTTGCACTTCATCACGCCACGCGGTAAGAACTTGGCACGAAACTTCGGATCCTTCGGATAATCCGGATCCTCGGGGTCTTCCTCGGCGTTGAGGTGATACAGATTGCCGAGGAATTCATCAAAGCCGTGTACGGTAGGCAGGTACTTGTTGAGGTCGCCGAGATGATTCTTGCCGAACTGACCGGTTGCATAGCCAAACGGCTTGAGCAATTCGGCGATGGTCGCATCCTCGGCTTGCAGCCCTACATCCGCACCGGGCACGCCAACTTTGGACAATCCCGTACGGTGTACGCTCTGACCGGTGATAAAGGATGAGCGGCCGGCGGTGCAGCTTTGTTCGCCATAAGAATCGGTGAACATCATGCCTTCGCGCGCGAGTCGGTCGATGTTGGGAGTTTTATAGCCCATCACTCCGTGGCTGTAGCACGAAAGATTGAGAATCCCGATGTCATCGCCCCAGATCACCAGGATATTGGGTTTCTTGGCGGCGGCAGGCTTGGGAATCTTCCCCAGTTTTGAGGAAGGGGTTTCGGTTCTTGTGTTACTTCTCTTGGCTTTTTGGCGTGCCATTGGCGTTTCCTTTCGGGGCGATGTACGACCAGCTACAAGATAGAAAACTCATGCGCATGCATGCGGCTAAAAACGCACGCGCAAACGGAGGCCCGCGATGACGTCGTTGTCGATATTCATGAGTCCGGTGCCCGAAGAATTTGGTGCCCGCTTGAGCCCGGAATTCACAATCTGAAGATCAGCGGTGGCACTGAGCCAGCCCGTGATTGCGAAATTGTAGTACGTCTCGAATGCGTCTTCGTGCTCAAGGCCAAGATCCAAACGTTCGCGCAGAAAGGGGATAAAAGCGCTGCTGAACTGGGTCCGCTCAAAGGCCACCCCGTAGCTGTCATTCGGCCGGCTCGATCCCACACCCTTGCCGCCGAGCCCCGCGAGGAAGGACCACTTGATGGGGTTTGGATTACCATCCGAAGCGTTCGCCGAGAAGAACACACCGATCCCATGCTTGGAGTCTCCGGCGGGCTGCCACAGGTATTGATCAAAGCCGTAGCCGATGCCCCAGCTACTGTTCTTACCATTGGGAGCCGTAGGGGGACCGAGATTCGGAAAGTTTTCCGCCAAGATTTGTTCCAGGATCGCGCCCGGGTCACCCAACTTGGGATACCGACTTTGCAAGAGTAAGAGAGCTAGATTCCTCGGATCCTGCTCGAGCGACAGCCGATCCTGAGTGCTCCACAAAATGCTGAAGTTCTGGTGGCCCAATAGTCCGTAAGGATGGATAGTGAGGGCGGCACCGCCCAGGACCATCGCGCCCTTATTGAATGCATCGCCGATGTCGTTGTTAGTCGGCGTCCCATCCGAGCTGAGCGCGATCAGCGAGAGGCTGAGGTCCTTTGTCGGTAGAGCGATGATGCCGCCGCCGAACGCCGAAATCGGTACAAATGCCGCGGTAAGGGGAAAACTAAACGCGGCATTTACGAATTGCGTTTGATAGTCGCCGTAGAACTCCTGATGACCGGAGGTGAGCGTGTCGATCTTGCCGAGAATTAATCCAAATTTTGCGCTCAAGAACTGCATGTACGTCGCACCCATAAGCGCGGTGGTGCGGTCGTTCGGTGCGGGAATCAGAAAGGCCGTGTTGACCGGAGCGATGGTACCTGCATTGTTCAGCGCTGTGCCAAAGCTGGTGTCTACCGCGATATTGAGGAAGCCGCCCGGCCACAGACCCAACTTCTGCGTATCCACGTTGATCGTGTAATCGACGTTACCCCAGGTATCGCCACCAGTGTCTTTGCCGCCGCTCAAGACATCCATTGGAGTGACGGTAAGATCCACGTCGATCACAACGCCCTTGGCGCCGAGATCATCGCGCACGCCGCCCCAGTCACCTGTGAGCCGAGGCCGGGTCGAGAAATCTCCGCCCCAGCTCGGCGGGACGGGATAGGGTTGCGCACCGGCGGGCGCCGGCGCGATCACCAAGATCATTCCGGCGAGGAAAAATGGCGCTATTAGGCGAATATCCTTGAAGGCAAGAGGCATTGCGCACCCCCGGCTCGCTTTACGAACGACATCCCATCCTTGACGCGCCCATCCCACCCCCCAGCTCTTCCGAAATCAATTGGCCCATAGTCGAATGGCTCCTGCTCCGCTGCGAGAAGTTAATCGTGGTTCGGCGAGCCGAGGGAGAAGATCCATGGGCCGAATCAGCACATCGATGCTTCGGATGGTGGTTTTCGTTGTGGTCCTCGCGGTCTCGGAAGGTTTGGCGCAGTGTCAAGCATTGAGACACCAAATCGAGCCAACTGCGTCCGACAACCGGTCTCAGAAGCCCAACATTGTTCTCATACTCGTCGACAATCTACGTGAAATACCAGGGCAAGGTCAGCGCGGTTCCAAATCACGTCGATTGCACATCTAGGTCAAGCCGCCGCAGGACCGTTGTATAGGACGCTTCCTATAGCGATCGGGGAAACCAAGGGCTGTTTTAGCGTGCATTCGGAGAATACAGTCCGAGCACTGACGTGTGTTTTAACTGCGGATGCATCATGGATATCGAGGAGCAGGTGCGCAAACCAGCGTTACGGTATCGCCCTAGTAACATAGCGACAGAAGTAGGGGACATCGGATTCTTCTCGACGCCGGATAGCGGGGCTGCGGGCAAATTTGCCGACCGAACGCAAAGGAGCACGATTTCTCGTACCATCGCGTTTCTATCTCTCATCCTGATCCCATCGCTCGGTTCAGCGGCCATTTATAAATGCACCGCCCAAGATGGCGGTATCACTTATACCGACGAACCCTGTCCCGCAGATACGAGGGCGCAATATGTCGATCCAGCGGCGCCCCAGTGGTTAAACGAATCATCGCAGACTATGAATACCGTCCCGGCGCTTTCCGACGCAATGTCCGAATCGCAGCCTGAGATCCTCGCTATCCTCTGCGCCAATGATGAGTTCAAAGTGTGGCTCAAGGCGCAGCGACACGCCTTACCGGAACGGGATGTCAGAGCAGCGAAATTCTTCCGGTTCAACAACCTGTGCCGAAAGGCTCTCCACCTCCCAGTTGTGGCGGCGACGATTCCGCGAACACCCCCTGAAGCGATTCGAACCGTGGACTGAGCCTTCAGCCTGCGGGTCACCGCCTCAAAGTCGTCTTCGATGGCCTTGGGTCCGACCGACTTCAACGAGCGTGACACAACCCACTTCCGCTGGCTCCACCACTGCGCCGCGAAGTCGCGGTCCTGCGCGTCCCAGATCGCGGCCGCGCCGGCACAACTGCAACTGTGCTACTCCGACAGATCAGTAATCCAGACGGTACCTGCTCGTTCGACCGCCCGGAATTGGTTCTAAGTCTAATGTCGAGCACGCCGCTGTTGACTTAGGGTTTATGCCACGCACAGTGCTCCGATCCCGATCTGGTTGCTCCACGCAATACGGGACTTCACAGAGTCCTGGCGCACAGGCGTAGCGAACAGCTTGCGGTCCGGGCCGGATTTGCATGCCAAAAACACCGCCCGCGAATGAATGATCCGGGTTTGCGCCATTGCAGACGTAAAGGCGGCGATACGATGGAAGTATTTGTCGCCAATTTATTTTTCTTGGTGACTTGGCCGGTGTCGCTCAGGGAATGTCAAATCTATGCTGGTCGGGGAGTTGAATTGCTTGGGCCCCGATGTTGTCGCCGCCGCGGCGACGAGCGTGACGATGGCTGTTCAAACGAGACGCATGGCAACCGCAACAGTGACGGGGCTTCTGTGCTGTTTCGTGCTGCTCCAATCCGCTAATTCCGAGCCCTCCGCGCAAGCGCAGCGTGAATCGCTACCGGATTTGGACTCCCTGGAAGAGATCTTGGTGACCGCGACGAAGCGACAAGCGCCACTACAAACGATTCCGATTTCCGTGACCGCCATTTCGGGACAGAACCTCGAGGATCGAAGTGCAGTGAACTTCGACGACTATGCGCGGAGTATCCCCGGCCTGTCGTTTACGGATCTCGGTGACGGGCGGGAGCGAATATCCATTCGCGGAGTCGATTCCAAGATCGGGCAAGCAGTTGTCGGTTACTACTTTGGAGAAACACCCATTCCCGACAGCAGTACCGTCAGCGCAGAGAAGGTGGCATTTGATCCGGAAATCGTCGATATCAATCGTGTTGAAGTGCTGCGCGGACCTCAGGGCACCGTCTTTGGATCCGGGTCCATGGGCGGAACGATTCGCGTTATCCCGAATGAACCCGACTCAACGAAGGACGAATTGTCGATTAGAAACATTCTCTCCAGCACCGAGCACGCCAATGGCCCCGAAGAGGTGATCAGCGCAATGATCAATATTCCCCTCGTCACGGACACGCTTGCTTTGCGCGTGTCCACGTGGGCCAACTGGGACTCGGGCTTTATTCAGCGACAGGTCGCAACACCCGACAGTTTGACGGCCAACGCGGCGATTGGCGCGCCACTCGTATTTCGGCCAGTGGCAAGCGTACCTGCCGGCGATGTGTTCGGCATGCGCGCCGCACTGCGACTCCAGGCCGGCGATTCCATCGATCTGGAAGCAAGCCTCTATTCCGACCAACAGTATTACCGAGGATTCCAAGATATCACCACGGGTCCCCAGAATCGCAGCGATGCTCTGGTGCAAAGTTTTCTTTTTGATCAGCAAGAACAGAATCGCAACCGGCTGACCCTAAGCAACTTTAAGCTTAGCGCCGATCTTGGCATTGCCGAACTCCTCACGAGCCTCTCCTATGCACGACGGTTGTTGTCCCTTGAGCAGGAAAGTGCAGCGGCGGTGGAATACCTCGGATTTTCCGCCGCCTTCTCGGCGGCGCCAATATTCGAGGAGGCTCGAGATAATGCCTATTTCGCTGAGGCACGAGTCTCCTCCAAACACTCCGCATCTCCGGCATCGGACAACGTGCAGTGGCTGCTTGGCGCATCCTATGGCTATCAAAAAGGATGGACCGACATTTCCTTGGTGGTTCCGGGATTTTCCCAGGCCTTTGAATCGATCACCGGGCCTGTGGCGGGGGACAATTTGTTCGAGGAACGGGCGCTCTCATGGGTAAAGCAGTCGGCCGTTTTCGGCGAGCTAAGATATGAACCCGTGGACAGACTGAGCCTGACAGCTGGCGCGCGCTGGTTTTTCTACTCGCGCACCGATGCACAGCCCGAGACCGGACTCTTTGCCAATACACCCAACGATAATTCCATTCCGAATCCTTACACTGCACCGAGGGTACAGGGAGCCGCCACCGGTGTGGTGTATCGGGGTGCCGTGAGCTGGCAGCAGTCGCACAACTTAATGTACTACGCGCAGGCGTCGGAAGGGTTTCGGGGGCCCTTTGGGCGCTTCGCGCTACCGAATGTCTGCGCGCCCGAAGCGGCTCGGCTCGGGGCAACGACTGCACAGGGTGAAGTGCACTCGGACCGACTTTGGAACTACGAAATTGGCGCAAAAACGAGCTGGTTTGATGACCGTCTGCGTGTCAATACATCACTCTATCGAATCGATTGGACAAATATCCAGCAGTCGATATTGCTCACCTGTGGTTTTGCACTGAAGGGAAACCTCGGTAGCGTCGTGAACAAGGGCGGCGAAGTCGAGATCGAAGCCCGTGCAACGAAGGCACTCTCTGGTGGTGTCGCTGTCGGGTATGTGAACAGCGCCTTGCAGCAAAATATATTCGGCATTCCCGGCACTCAAGGCCAGCCGCTACCGGATGTTCCAAAAACGACGGGCGGAGCGTTTCTGGCCTATAGTTTGGACGCGCTGAGATCTTGGAGGGTAACGGCTCGCGCGGACTACTCCTACACAGGTCAATCTCTCTCCACATACAGGACGAGTGCTTCCTTTGCTCCCGATCAGGAGTCACTCGCGCTGCTGGGCTCTCAATTGACGTTCAGGAAGTCAAACCTGGAACTTTCGTTCTTCGGGCGAAACCTCCTCAACAGAATCTCGCGCACTGCTCTTGAACGTGACGTATCGCTGAATGTGCCGGATCGCTTGCGATATGCCGTCAATGTCCCGCGAACGATCGGATTCGCATTCTCGTATCGACAATAGACCAGCAGTGAGTTTGGAGAATGTGCGCTTCATGCGGCGCCTTTTCGATCGCTTCGCGTTGCGTGGCCGCAATGCGGCGGTTAACGTGGTCTAGGACCTTAGGCTAATGGCCTCGGATTGCACCTCACCGTAGGATGGCTTGGGCAGCCTTGCGTGACGCATTCCGGAGAGGCGCGCGCGGGATGAGGCGGCCCAACTGGGCTGGACAAGGCTCGAAGAATACGCCGCACGCTGCCTTCGACATGTTGCGAATTATCGCTCGAGCCAACGCAGGTCGGAAATCTCGCGCATGCATAGATTCGGGAAGCTCCTGCCCGCCTTGCTCTGGGTTGCACTCTCGATGGCGCCGAGCGTATCAGCAGCAGGCGTTGCGACCCACACGGTCGTCGTACTTTACTCAGATGACCGGTTTCTGCCGGCGAATATCGAGGCTGATCGTGGGCTTCGCGCGGCCATCCTGAATGCTGGAGGTGGCCAAGTGGAATTGTTCGATGAGCATCTCGACCATCCACACTTCGGTGCGGCGCCCGACTATGAGCAAACTATCTCCACCTATTTGCGCCATAAATACGCATCTCTGGCGCCTGCGATTTTTGTGGTCGGCGGAAACGAAGCGCTTGACTTTGTGCTGCGTAACCGTGCCCGGTTATTTCCGCGCGCTCCCGTGGTCCATATGGGCGTTGACAAATCCTTCCTGCAGTCGAAATCCGCCCTGCCCGCCGATGTGATTGGCATTCCAGTTGAATACGACGCCATCGGCACGATTGATCAGGCGCTGAGATGGCACCCTCTGGCTCGGAAACTAGTCATCGTCACCGGTTCGGCGGCGACCGATCGGATTTGGGAGAGGCTGCTGCGGGACAAAAGTGTGCGATGGGACGGACGAGTCTCGGTGGAGTTTCTGGCCGGCCTGCCCAGCGCCGCACTCATGCCTCAACTCGCAGCCCTGGGGCGAGACGCTGTGGTCTTCACGCCCGGGTACTACGAAGATGGCGCCGGCCGCATCATGAGCCCGCGCGAGTCTGTGGAGCAGATGGCAACGGCTTCGTCAGCGCCCGTTTACGGCCCATTTGACACGTTCATCGGCGCAGGCATCGTCGGCGGCCGCATGCCGATCTTCGAGTTAATTGGACGTCAGGCCGGCACCTTGGTCACCGCGCTCATAGCAGGTGCGACGCCGGCGGTGCTTAACGGGCCCAACATCACGCCGACGGACCTGCACGTCGACTGGCGGCAGATTCAACGCTGGGGGATCAATGAGGCCGCGATTCCGGCGCAAGCGATCGTGCATTTTCGCGACCCCAGCCTCTGGGAGGCCTATCGAACGGAAGTGATTGCAGCTGTCAGTGCGCTTCTGCTGCTTGCTGGGCTGTCGATTCGTCTGCTGCTCGAACGCCGATCGCTGACTCGGACTTCGGCGGCGCTCAAGGCCAGCCAACAGCTCATGACCATCACGGCACGCGCGGCGAAGCTGGCCATGTGGATATGGAACGTGCCGAATGATCGGATTTCGGTCGCGCCCTCAGAGACCCCCTTCCAGGTAAGCGATGACTCATCGATCCAATTTCCTGATGCCCTCGCAGTGGTACACCCCGAGGATCGAGCAGAGATCAATCGAACGGTGCACAACGCACTCGCCGCCGACCGGGAATTCGACTTGGAATACCGGACGGCCTCGCGGGATGGAGAAATGCGCTGGATCGCAGTACGAGCGCGGCCAGATCATGGCAACCAACGCCAATGGCTCGGCATTGCGCTTGATATTACGGACCGAAAACAGGCGCAGCTTCAGGCGGCGCAGGATCGCAACGCACTTCAGCACTTGAGCCGTGTCTCGATGCTGGGACAAATGTCCGCGTCGATTGCGCACCAACTGAATCAGCCCCTCACCGCGATACTGGCCAATGCCGAAGCTGCTCAAGTAATGCTGAGACAAGAGCCGGTTGATTTGGAGGAAGTGAAGCAGATTTGTGATGACATCGTCGGTCAGAACCGACGCGCCGCAGACGTCATCCGCCGGCTGGGTGCGTTGTTCAAACGTGGCGAAATGCAGATCCAACGGGTGGATCTTAACGCCGTATTGTCCGAAGCCCTGGACCTGCTGCACACAAACTTGATGTCCGACCGCATCACAGTGATTACCCAATTGGCCGAAGGGCTTCCTTCCTTCGACGGCGACAAGATTCAGCTGCAGCAGGTTTTGCTCAATTTGATCATCAACGCCGCCGACGCCATGTGCGACACGCCCGTTGTCATGCGCCGACTGATGATCGCGACGGAGGCGACTGACTCCGAAGTTCGAGTGCGCGTGACAGATCACGGACCGGGAATTGCGCCCAAGGATCTGAAAAACATCTTTGAACCCTTTTGGAGCGCGAAGCCGGCGGGCATGGGTATTGGGTTATCCATATGCCAATCGATTGTCAGCGCCCATCACGGAGCCATGACGGTCGCGAACAACCCAGACGGGGGTGCAACATTTCTCGTCGCATTTCCGATGCCTCAGGCTGTATGAGCAATATTCCCATCTCTACCAGCGAGCTCGTCTATATCGTCGACGACGAGCCCGCCGTACTCAAGTCGCTGTCACGTCAACTTCGGGCCCATGGCTGGCGTGTAGAGACATTCGAGTCTGCGGAGGCATTCCTTGAGCATCGGGTGCCACAAGGCGCGGCGTGTCTCGTCCTGGACGTGTCGCTTCCCGGCCTGGACGGCATCGAGTTGCAACGGCAACTGCACGAGATGCGTGAGACGATGCCGATTGTCTTTCTGACCGGACACGGCGATATTCCAATGTCCGTGCACGCCATGAGGGCGGGCGCTTCGAATTTTCTAACCAAGCCGGTGAGTGCCGCGGATCTTTGCGGCGCCATACGCCAGGCGATGGACCAGGAGATTATGGCCCAGGGTGCACGCACTGAAATAGATCGACTCCGCGAGCGGTTCGCGCGGTTGACAATTCGCGAGCGCGAAGTGTTCGAGGCGATCGCCGCCGGCAAATTGAATAAACAAATTGCTGGAGAACTCGGCATTGTCGAGCAAACGGTTAAATTTCATCGCGCCCGCATCAAGGAACGGATGGAGGCTCATACCTCGGCGGAGCTGATGCGGATGGCTGCAAAGCTCGCCCTCGGCGAGTTAACTTAATCGCAGCAAACCGAGGAGATCCGATGCGCCCTGAATGATAAGTTCCGCCGAACGTGGGTGCGCAAGCGCGCGATGGTCACTCACCCTTGGGGTAGTTACACCCACCTTTGCAATGCTGTAAGGTTTTCGGATCATGAATGCCGGTGTACGTGTCGCGGTGGTAGACGATGAGGTGCCGGTGCGCACGGCGGTGGGCCGACTCTTGCGCCTGGCGCATTACGTTGTCACTCTTTTTCCTTCGGGTGAAGAGTTTCTCAAATCGCTTGAAACTGAGACCCCTGACTGCGTAGTTCTGGATATCAATATGCCCGGCATGTCAGGCCTTGATGTGCAGCGGCGGCTGCGCTCCGTGGCCATCATGATTCCGGCGATCTGCATTACCAGCGGCGAACAGGCGTCGCTCGCTCGCGAGGTCCTCGACGCGGGTGCGGTCGATTTGTTGCGCAAGCCTTTTTCCAACCACGACCTGCTTCAAGCGATACGGACCGCCCTCGGCACAAGCGACTAACCCAAAGTCCAGTCGCAATCCGTTTGAATTGGTTCACCATGGCGGCAAGAAGGAGAAGGATGGGCGCAACCCCGTTGCCCATATCATGGACAACCTAGGGCACGCCTGCTGCCAATACGAAGAGTTTTTGCGGCGCCCTCGCGTGATCAGGACAAGCGGAGAACGAGATGGACATCAAAAGAACAGTTTTCATCGTGGATGATATGCAGGACGTTCGAACGGCGCTCGCACGCCTTCTGGCAAGCGCGGGCTACCGCGCTCGCTTATTCGAATCGGCGGAGCATTTTCTCGAAGAACAGAACGGCGCAGAGCCGGGTTGTTTGCTGCTCGACATTGGATTACCAGGCTTAACCGGAATCGAACTGCAACGCGCTCTTCTTGATTCGCCGAACGCGCGCCCAATTATTTTTCTCACCGGAATGGCCGATATTCCAGCCAGCGTTAGCGCCATGAAGGCGGGAGCGGTCGACTTTCTGACGAAACCGATCGAGAGCGGCAGCCTGTTCGCGGCAATTGAGGAGGCGCTTCGCCGCGATACCGCGCAGCGTTTCGAACGTGCCATCCGTCACGCGATAGAACAGAAATTCAACCAACTGACGCGACGCGAGCGAGAAGTACTCACTCATGTCGTTCGCGGACGGCTCAACAAGCAGATCGCGTGGGAATTCAGCGTCGGTGAGAAAACAATCAAAGTGCACCGCTCCCGAGTGATGCAAAAGATGGGGGCGCGCTCCGTGCCAGACCTCGTGCGCCTCGCCGAACGTCTCGGCATTAGCATGGAACCTGTGGCCTGTACGGAAGAGCAGGTGCTAGCGTGGCAGCCGATTCTAACGGTTCAGGGCCAATTGGCCACCATCGGAGGATAAGGGAATGATCATGTTCCGGTCACGCGACGGCGAAGCGTGACGGCAACTGTCAACCCCAATGCGGAAGAGTGCCGCGCGATCATGGGGGAGTCCCCGCGGCATTCAAGCCCAGAATGATGACCTTGGCAGTTACCGGTTTCGTTGGCCACGCGACCATCGTGAAGCCGGCGGCCACTGCCACTTTTTGTTCGCCGTCGGCGCTATAAGTAATAATCCCGCCGCCGATGCCGCCTCCCCCGCCGAGTACTTGAGCATAGAGTTTTTGGCCATTGGAGGAATCGAGGGCATAAAAGTTACCGCCGAGATCGCCAAAAAACACCACGCCTCCGGCTGTCGGTGTGATCGCGCCGACAATGGGATAGTTCGATTTCACGCGCCACTTCCAAACCCCGGAGTCCGCGTCAGTGGCGTACACCCAGCCGGCCCAGTAGCCATCGGTGCGAGATTCCTTGCCAAACATGTTGATGGGGTTGAGTGTCGCCATTCCCGTCCACGGCTGCCCGACACCTACTGAGCGAAGTTTCTTGTCGTCTTGAATGGTCACGGTGTCGCACCAGTCGACCGTACCACTCAAAATGAGGTTTGTGGCTGGGTCGTAGCCGGGGGTGCTCCATTCATCGCCGCCCACGGGACCGGGACAGAAATGCACATCCCGGCCAATCGCGAAGTCTGTGCCATCATTTTCAACCGTGGTTATGGGCACGCGGTACAGCAGGCGGTTGTCGGTGAGGTCATACGCGTAGAGATGTCCATCCTTCGGTGCGACGGACATGATTTGCTTGCCACCCTTGGTCTTGAGCAGGATGGGCGGATTGGAAACGTCATAGTCGTGCCAATCTTTTGGCACCACTTTGAAATTATTCTTGAAGTCGCCCGTCTTCGAATCGAGTACCACGACCGAATCGGTGTAGAGATTTTCTCCCTCTCGCGCCCCTGAGGCGAAGTCGGGGGCCGGATTGCCTCCTGGGACGTACAGCAGCCCGTTTTTGATATCCAGGGTGTACGACGTCCAAGTCCCGGCGCCGCTCACGGGCAGACCGGGTGCCATGTGCCATGTGGCCATATCCAGGGGTGTTTTTCCTATGGGGCCTCGCACGACGTCGCCGGCAACTTGGGGCGCCAGAAAAAATTCCCAGACAATCTTGCCACTCTTTGCCTCAAGGGCGAATACATGCCCCTTGCCGCCCTTGTAATCACCGCCAGAATTTCCGATGTACACCAAGCCGTCCCAGGCAATCGGTGCAGAGGGTACCGACTCGCCGCGTTTCGGATCGGCGATTCTCGTCTCCCACAGTTGTTTGCCCGTCTTGAAATCAAAGGCCAGCACTCGCGCATCCTGAGTACCGCGAAACAACATGCCGTCCATATAGGCGGCGCCGCGGTTGGATGGAAGAAGCGCGCCGGGATAGTCCAGCCGCGTGCGCCAGTTCTCGCCGCAAGTGGCAGGATTGAGCGAGAAAATGTCGAACTCAGTGGTGCCGATCAAAGCACCATTCACCATGATCAAATTGGATTCAAAGGAAGTAAATTCATGGGTGTCGTAAGTGCACAAAATCTTCAGCTGACCGGCATTTTTTGCCGTGATTTGGGTCAGCGGCGAATAACGTTGTGAGGTGGGGGTTCGGTTATAGCTTGGCCAATCCCCGACCGTGGCGCCCGGCCACGTTGCGTCAACCGGAGGAGGCGATGAAGCGTCAGCTTCAACGACTTTATAGGCGGGATTCGTTTCTGTGCTCGTCGTGCCGGCCGGCGTCGACAAGGTCTTAAGATAGTTGAGCCCCATGCCGCCATAAGTGGTCATCGCCACGGGGAAGGCCATGTACAGAATTCCCGCGATGACTACGCCCGCCACGAACAGCGCGCCAATCACGATCCAGATCCTCTTCTTCATTCGCTGCCCCTAAGGTGTGTTTCCAACCGATCCCATGTGCGGCGCGAGCCGCCCGAAAACCTCTTCTAGGAATGTGGCTCGAATAATTCCGATCCCGCCTCATCGGGCAAGAATTCGAAGGCCCGGCGGCGGACAAACCGCCGCCGGGACCCTAGAAAGCAGACCTACTTCGACGCCGCTGCCAGCGCTTCCCTTCGATGCTCGAGCTTCTCCATCACATCGCCAACGCTGAAGCTCGCCGGCTTCTGCCTGGGTGGAAACTCCTCCAATGTCTTCATCCACTGCATGACTATTGCTACGGCAGGCATGAGCATATACACATGATTTAGCCGCCATTTTTTGTAAGACAGATCCGCGCATTGATCGGCTCTTTCAAAGGGATCAGAGCGTAGATTGACGAGTTTCGGAACCCGAAGCGGCACCAACGGTTCCTCCCACACGCCGAACCCTTCCGTGCGTTGTTCCTTGAAGTGAACTTTCCAATTGCCGTAGCGGATCGCCATCAAATCACCATCGTCGCTCCAGTACCCGAAGCCTTGGCGCGGACTGGTCTTCACCTCACCCTTGAAGTGCGGCAGCAAGTTATAGCCGTCAAGATGGACCTTGTAGGTCTTTTTGCCGGCGGTGTGACCCTTCTTGAGCTTTTCTACAATGTCCGGTTCCCCTGCAGCGGCCAACAGCGTCGGTAGCATGTCCTGGTGAGAGAAGATCTCATTGCTGATGGTGCCCGGCTTGATGACCCCCGGCCAACGGATGGCGCAAGGCACGCGCCAACCCCCCTCCCAATTTGTGTCTTTCTCGCCGCGGAACGGCGTCGTGCCGCCATCCGGCCAGGACATCACTTCGGCGCCGTTGTCGGTGGAGTACATCACTATGGTGTTCTCGCTGATTCCCATCGCATCCAATTTGGCGAGCAACTGTCCGACTTGCCGGTCATGCTCGACCATGCCGTCGGCGGTGACTCCGAGTCCCGTTACGCCCTCTAACTCTTTCTTCAGGTGCGTCCAGATGTGCATCTTGGTCGAATTCCACCAACAGAAAAAAGGTTTGTCGGCCTTCACCTGGCGCTCGATGAAGTCTATCGCGCCCGCTGTGATCTCCTCATCCATCGTTTCCATGCGCTTCTTGTTGAGCGGACCAGTGTCTTCGATCCTCTGTGTGCCGTCGGCATTGGCCCAGGAGTGCAATACGCCGCGCGGCCCGAAATGCTTTTTGAAGTCTGGATTTTTCGGATAGTCTGGATTCTCAGGCTCCTCCTCGGCATTTAAGTGATAGAGGTTGCCGAAAAACTCGTCGAACCCGTGAACGGTCGGCAGGAATTCATCCCGATCGCCCAGATGGTTCTTGCCGAACTGACCGCAAGCGTAGCCTAACGGCTTGAGCATTTCGGCAATGGTGGGGTCTTCCGCCTGAAGGCCGAGCGTCGATCCCGGCAGACCCACTTTGGTGAGTCCCGTGCGGATTGGCGACTGTCCTGTGATGAAGCATGCCCGACCCGCGGTACAACTTTGCTGTCCATACCAATCGGTGAACAACGCGCCTTCCTTGGCGATGCGATCGATGTTTGGCGTCCGGTAACCCATGACACCGTTGTTGTTTGCGCTGATATTAAACCAGCCAATATCGTCGCCCCAAATGATCAGAATGTTCGGTTTACTCGTCGTCGCCATGTCGCCATGCTCCTATCTAGTTGCGTGCCGGAAAATGTGACTCACTGGCTTTTCCCAGCTGAGAAGCATCGTGACGCTAGTCCTGGCTCCACGGAGGGTCAATGTGGCCAAAGCCCCATTTTTAGGCGAGGCCTCGACAATCCACCGTCTAATCGGAGATCGGTGCAGGTTGTGTTCCCAACTGCGAAAAACGCTAGAAAACGTCTATCCCTCTCCGTTCAGTCACGATTTCCGCCGCAGTATCCAAGCGCCAAGGGCGAGCGACGCGTCGAGCAGCGCAAACGCCAGCAGCACATGAGGAAAGACACCGGCCATGGCAATGGGGACGAGCACGACAGGGACCAGTATCCATCGATCGAGTATGGAAGCCGCGACCGTTTGTCGGCCCCCGGATCGCCCGCCAAACAAATACAGCCAACCAATGACCATGACCGTCATGCCAATCACGCGGAAGAGCGCCTCCTCGTGTCCCGCGAATTCGTCATCCCTGAAGAGGCTCTGCACCGCGCCTGGCCAAATGGCAAATAGAGCGCCGAGACTCAGATAGATGTATCCATTCATCGCCGTCCACTGAGACGCCCTTGACAGAGCAGGAGGTTTTTCCAATAAATCGGCGGTAAAGGACATGTCAGTTTCCTTCCGTGATTAGCGCAGGTGCCGAACACTAGTGTCATGGGCTAAGCCGCGCAATTGGACCTTGTGATGTCCCAAACGAAGAATTTCCGGCCCGCCGAACAGCCCAGGTTTTCGAGACGGTCTTTCCGGCGCATCACTGCCTCAAAGCGCGCCTGACGCCGAGATGCCGCTACGCCTCACGCCGCCGCATCACACGGAAGAAAACTTTGCATGGTTCGGGTGGCCGTCTTCCCCGTCGATCTAATTTAAGGCCTTGCTCTTTCAAGGCGATAGAAAGTTACCCAGTGTCTAACCGGTCGGTTCGCCAATCCCCGGATTGATTCGTCTGCTGCCATGTCATGGCTCCCTTCTTTGCAGCACCAGTCAGGAGCGGCAGGAACGCACGGTCGATTTCGACTTCGAGCAAATAAGGAGTCTTCATCGCCAGGCCTTCGCGAAGCGCTGGTTCAAGATCTTCCGGACGAACGACTCGGCGACCTTCACATCCGTACCCTTTGGCGAGACTGACGTAGTCGATTCCAGGCAGATTGAGTCCGGGCACACCGGACGCCTTCAACTGCTTCGCAAACGCCTTAAGGACGGCGTACTCATGATTGCGTGGAATGACATACAAGATGGGAAGCTCGTGCTGAACTGCAGTCCAGATCGATTGGATGACATACTGGGCGGCGCCATCGCCGACGATGTTGATTACCCTCCGATGCGTCTTGAGGTCTCTCTCGGCAAGGGCAATGCCCGCCGAGGCCGAGAGAGCGTAACCGAGAACGCCGCTAAAGAAAGTGAAACAAGATCTAGGCGAACTCGTCGGCAGGCGCTCTTTCAGTGCCCGGACGCTCGACTCCGTTTCGTGGACCAGTACCGAATTCGGCGGCTGCAGCTCCTTTATTGTGTAGTACAGAAGGTCCGCGGTGATCTTCGGGCTCATGGCAGGTTTCGGTGGGCGCGTAAGCGGCCCTGGCACCGGTCGCGACGCCTTCGACACAAGGTCGGCGAGCACGCCGCATGCCGTTCCCGGATCTGCGAGGATGCTATCGCCAACCGGTGCACGTGCGGCCTCTGAGGGGTTATCGGTAACGTGTATGAGACGGGTCCCGCGCGGCAAGTAATCGCCCGCAATGTACACGTGGTAGCGAAAAACCGGGGCGCCAAGCACGATGGCCAGATCGTAACCTTCGAGCATCTCACATAACGGCCTGACGGCCGGGGGCAGCGCGCCGCGATACAACGGATGGGTTTCCGGGAAGCCCGCCCGGCCTTCCTCGGGAGCCGCCCAGACGGGAGTGTTCAAGCGCTCAGCGAGGCGAACCGCGTTATTCCAACCGTTGCCTTCATCGACGGCACCCCCAATGATCAGCACCGGCGATTTCGCCTCATCGAGCATTGCTGCGACCGGAGCGAGTTGTTCGGGGCTCGCCGCCAAGCGCGTGGTAACCGTACGAATCTCCGGTAGTCGCGGGCACGGCTTGTCGGCATCATCCATGGGAAGCGACAGGAACACGGGGCCCGCGGGCGGCTGCACCGCCATCGCGTACGCGCGGATGAGCGCGCCGGGCACATCCTCGGCGCGAGTGGGCTCGTAGCTCCATTTAACGTACGGGCGTGGCATGACACTTGGCTCAGCGTTGGCAAGATACGGCTCGAGCAAGAGCAGCTCGCGCGTCTGATTGCCGGCGGTAATGATTAAGGGCGCATGGTTGTACCAAGCGCTTTCGATGTTCCCCATCGCATTGCCGAGACCGGCGGCGGTATGCAGGTTCACAAGGACCGCCTTGCCCGTCGCTTGCGCATAGCCGTCCGCCATGCCGACCGCACATGCTTCTTGAAGGGCCAGGACATAGCGAAAATCATCAGGAAAATCCCGGAGAAACGGCAATTCCGTGGACCCGGGATTGCCGAAGATCGTGGTGAGTTTCAGCCGGCGCGCGACTTCGAAAAAACACTCACGTACTGTCGCCGGCTTCCGCATCTTCGGATTGTGTTGAGATGACTTCCTCTTGGACATTGTTATCTCCTCAACGCAAGAAACCAGTCTAGATGTGCCGACGGCAGAGAACGTGCGTTTCCACCGTCGGCAACCGGCCCTCAGTTGCTAATGACGATGTTGTTTTCGAGTTTCGTTACGCCGGGTGCCAGCCATGCCGCGCGCTCGGCCTCATCGCGCTCCGACCACGACCGAACGCTGCCGCGCAAGACCACCTCTCCGCCGCTCGCCTCCACGCTGATGCTATTCGCGTCGAGCTGTGCACTGCGCTTTAATGCGCCTTCGATCCTCGACCTAACCGCGGTCGGACTGACGCGAGGGGAAAGCTCTATCAGATTGGTGACCCCAAGCACGCCCTTTACTTGCCGTGCCGTATTTTCCGCATCCGTGCGTTGATAGTTCCATTCGAGGTTGCCATCGAGAGTGATCCAACCGCTTTTGACGACGCTTTTGATTTTATCGTGCGAAAACGGCAGTTCGAACTTTAGTGCGGCGACCAGGTCACGCGCGATGTCCGGATCCGGCCTCGCATCGATTGACGCAAGTCGAACCTCGATGTCATTCGCCACGGCCGTAACGCCGCCGATCCGTTTGGCATCCGCCTCTGCCTGTAACTTCTGACTATAGTTGCATGCGTACCCCGTCAGCGACACCACACCGTTCTTGACCGACAAGGCAATATCTGTGGAATCAATGAATGGGTCATACCTGATTTCATCCTCAACATCGCGTTTTACTTCGCTGTCAGATTTCATATTTCGTCTCCTGCATAACTGTAAGATTTCGGAAGCAGCGCACTGCAGCGGCTGTCGCGCCGGCGCCGAAAGAGATCATGACGCGCTCGACTACATTCGCCTTGACAGCAGTCAATTTTGTCGCCCCGCGCCAATCTCGCCCGTCCTATTCGACCATTTTGGGTATCGCGATAGGCGTACTATTGGTTCTTAATTGGACCATTTGAACTAGACACGCTTTGCTAACCATGAATTGGCTTTAGGTATGAGCACCCTGCCGCGAGTCTCGGAATCAACTCGGGAGCAAATCGCTCGCGAGTTCGATGACCTCGGCCCCGATGCTTGTATCGCAGACATCTCGACGCATTTGCAGAGGTACAATCCCGAGTGGCTGTCCATGGCCACCAAGTGCGCGCTCGATGCCAGCGATCCGAAGCGGATTTTGAGTGGCTTCTGTATGTTTTATCGATTGTTAACGGCGCAAGTTTTGTCGGATTCTCCGTTGACCGACATCACCGGGATGCTCACATCGCTCCCGCGCATCACGACGCAAACGCGCGCCGCGATAGTAGCAGCGATCGATGAGAACAGCGTCGAAAGTTTCGTAAACAACGCAATTCTACAGCTGGAGAGCACCAATCCCGAGCTGCTACAGATGGCTCACTACTTTGCATCGACGCAAGCGAATTACTTGGCCACCATGCAAGGGTTTGCATTGCTGTACGCCGCGCTACTACTCCAGTCCGGCGCAGACCGGCCACTGGTGCATTGAGCGCACGCCGCAGCGGCAGGCTTACAGCCAGGAGGGAATTGCGCACGCTAAGCTGCTTGCGCGGAAACGCTAGGGCAGCTCGGCGCCGTCCAGCAGTACTCGCAACGGTCTTGGACCTGCGACGACCGGACTCGTAGTCATTTCAATCAATTAATGACACTCACGTGCAAGAACTCCTCCCAGAAAGCTCCTAGAGTCCCTGTGCTATTGCAAGCGGAGGTACCCCAACGGCGATGGTCGAATACGCGGCTGGTCGAGGACCTCGAAGTTGATCGATACGGTGGCTGACATGCATGATTCCGCAAACGCCTTTCCGAGTCATCCGCCGGGGAAGGAAGGCCCCGCAGTGAGCAATCAGTGCTCAGTTGACACCGTCGCCATAATGGAAGAATTGCTTGCACAATCCATTTTGCTACGTGACCTTTACAAAATCGCGCGGTGGCAAACCTGCAACGGTGAACTATGTCGGATGCACCTGCTATTCGAGGGCCACTACAACGAACAGCTGCGCCTTGTTGATGTGCTTATCGATGGAGTGCGTATGCTGGGCGGCACCGGCCTCCTGCTCGCCAGCCATTTTCTAAAGAGAACTCAGCTTTCCTGTAGCGTTCGAGGTCACGACGAATCCGGCCGCTGGGTAGACGAACTGTTAGACGCTCATGAATCGGTACTGACCACGACACAACTTGCCGGAGCAACCGACGATCGTCAGTGGGGACACGAATACGCCGTGGGCCTCGTCGTACTGACGAATGATCTCCAGAGCGTGTCCCTTCGCGAACAGTGGCTACGCCAGACTCCTGGAAGGCGTGTTCGAACAATTCCGCACAACGACAAGTGGTTGTGACCCGCGGAGGGAGACGAACAATTGCAGTGTGTAACTTGATCTAACGAAATGTCTTCGTTCCGCCGGAAATAGCATCGAGTTGGTCATGATGCGAATGCGCAAGAAACGACTCTTCGCCCCTAAAGAGTCAATCGAGTACCGGTACAGCGAGTCGGTTGCCGAGGCAGTAAGGTGGTTGGGTGATCGCTATCTATTGGCGAGGCCGATTCGTAATCTCTGCTCAGGCCAGTCTAAAGTGTCGTGCGGCGATCCGCATCTCATTGAAGAGCATTCGGAATGGCAGAATGGGGGCCAAAGCTGCCCCCATGTTCGCCAAACTTGAAAGCGACCTCCGAACGTTTCATCGGTTTGCTTGGGGAAAACTGAAGACCGGCTTGTTCAGCCGGTCGCCAGCATTGGCCAATATCACATTCCAATCAAGCGGCACCGCCGACTTGCAGGGACGCTGAGCTAATCGTCAGGCTGCTTGAGCCCTCCCCGCGCCCCTTCGTGACATCGCGGCGAGGCCGAGCAAACGCTCGGCATTGAGGTGCGCGATCTTCTCCTTGTCGCTCACGTCGATGGGCACCTGTTCAAAAAATAGCTGGGCAGCTTTTATGCTGCCGTATGGATGGTCCGTGGTGAAGAGGACGCGATCGATACCGACCGTGTTGCGAACACTTAGATAGGCCTGGTACGCCAAACTCCAGCTCTTATCCATCGCGCCAGGTTCCTGGTTCATGTACTCACCCGCGAGGATTCCACCGTAGAAGTTCTGCCGCAAATATTCCTTGATGGTTCGTTTCAGCCCACCATTCTTCTTTAACGGAAATCCGTAGTCCATTCGCCACGCTGACCAACTCAGTATTTCGAGGTTATGGCCGACAATGATTTGCAGCCCTGGAAACCGGTCGAACACCCCGCCTAGGATCAAGCGAATGCTGTGTACGCCGGTGTCGATGTGCCAACCGAGTCCCGCAATCGCCAAGAACGTAGATACCTCGGGCGTGAAGCCACTGTAGTAGGTGTCGACCACCGGCTTGGGCGGCATTTGCGGATGGAGGTATATGGGCACGCCGAGCGATTCGGCGCATTCGAACACGGGCCAGAAGAACTTGTCGTCAAGGTAACGCCCATTGATGTGGCCGTTGATCAATGCACCCACGAAGCCCAGGTCGCGGACGGTGCGCTCGAGCTCGCGCGCTGCGGCCGCGGGGTCTACCATCGGCAGAGTGGCGAATCCGAGTAATCGCTCTGGATACTTGGAGATCGCAGCAGCTAGGGTGTCGTTCGCTTGTCTGGTCAGTTCCCGCGCGAGCGAAGGCTCAAAGCCCTCGGCGCTGGGCGTGGCGTGGGAGAGAATCTGCACATCGATACCGGCGTCGTCCATAAGGGCAATCCGCCCCTCGCCCAAATCAAAGATGCCGGGTGGGCATCCAGTTTTTGGGTCGTTGGGGAACACCCCGGATTTTTTCATTCTATCCAAAACCAACGCATACGGATCGTTCGCCTTTATAGCGGCATCGTAGATAGCCGGAAGCCCGTAATGTTCCTCAAAGGCGATAATCTTCATTCGACCATTTGTCGTGTTAATCATAAAAACCCCCAAAGGTTTAGATTCAAAGATGCCGACGGCCACTGGCCAATTTGATTTGCCAGTCGAAATGCTGATCTTTGCAACACGTGACATCGTTAAGCCATGACGCCGGTCAGAATCGATGCCATTTGAGTGCCCCTTAGAGACGTTGCACGTGTGCCGAATGTCCACGGAAATCTTCCGGTCCCCTATCGGGACTCAACCGACTGACCGAATCGGGATTTCCCTGCAACTAATGCGTGCGGTGAAGGGCCCACAGTGAATTCACGCCTCCAGGCATTTGGAGTGACTCCGACGATCTTACGAAAGGTGCGGCAGAAATGGGCGTGGTCGCTCATGCCGCACTCGAGAGCGACTTGCGACAGAGGTAGCCGCGACGCCAACATTAGCTCCTGAGCTCGACATATGCGCCGCTGCGTGATGAAGCGAAGGGGGGACTCACCGAAGGTCTCTCGAAAGACACGGGAGAAATGACTCCTGCTGAGTTGAACGACGCCCGCAAGTTCGGTGGCTCGGATACAGGAGTCCAGTTTGTCGTCGATATAAGATTTGAGCCGTTTGGCTTGCCACGGCGCGAGACCGCCATGTGCGCACAAGCGCTCTGCAGCCCAGTTGGCTCCCAAGGTTAGTTGGATTCCCAGCAGTGCCGCGGCGCGCTGGATGCAGCTTGCTGCTGCTTGACGGTCGGTGTCCAGCGCGACCGTCGCCGTGGCCAGAAGACTGGCCAGTACGCCGTTGGTAGCGTCAGATGTTGAGCTCAACATTGGACTGCTCCATTTGATTGCCTATAGTCGATGGAACGCAGCTTGTATCTATCTATGTGTGTTAAGGAAGTGATTCGTAGTTAGGTCCTGTTAGTGTCCGACGTTGTTCTCGAGCGCCTGTTCCTCTATGGCATGCAAATGGCTTTGCAAGTCGCCTCGACTCCGCCCTGTGGAATCCGGCTGACCACCGACATCTGACCGACCGCAGCGACCTCTGCGATCTTTGTTGACATGCGATCCACACAATCCAGACATTCAAGTGAACTGTTAGACGTTGTTAGACCGCGTTAGCGGCGCGCTGAGTGGCCAAACCGTCTAGCGTCCCACCGCGCTGGAGCTCGAGTTTCAAAGCGATGCGACGCCCGTTTCGGCGTGGCGCAGCGATACTCAGCTACAAATAGGGGTAACACAGTCAATCACCCGTCGGGTAGGCATGGTTAACTTCTCACGATTTTGAATCCAGGTGTGGACCGATCTATTGCAGTCGATCGATCAATTGAGGAGAACTTCATGCAAGCTGACTACTTTGGTCTGTATCGCCATTTGAAACTGTCACGTGATGAAAAAGGCGTGCTGATTGCCGAGATCCATAACAACGGTGGCGCCTTTATCATGAACGCGCAGGCTCACACGGAGTTTGTTGATGCCTTTTACAGAATCGGCCAAGACCGCGCGAACAAGATTGTCATCATCACAGGAGCGGGCGGCAGTTTTATTGGGGACGTAGACTGGTCCTCCTTCGGAGATGTTGCGGACCCCGGTGTCTTTAGCAGAATTCACGATGAAGGCGTTCAAGTCCTAGAGAACATTGCGAACATCCGCGTTCCGGTGATTGCGGCTATTGAGGGGAAAGCCCATATCCACTCGGACTACGCGCTTCTCGCCAATGTCATCGTGGCGGCTGAAGGTGCCACATTCCAAGACGTCGGCCATTATGCTGTGGGTGTCACGCCGGGTGACGGGGTCTTTACGACCTGGAGTTATCGGGCGGGACCGGGGCGAGCCGAGGCATTCCTGCTTAAGCCGCAGCCGCTGCCGGCGCGTACCGCACACGAATGGGGAGTCGTGGCGGAGGTAGTACCGAACGGCAAGGCAATGGCTCGCGCACGCGAACTGGCCGATTTGTACCTGCTGGCTCCGGAGGTGACGCGCCGGAACACGCGCATTCACTTCATTCAACCGTTGAAGGAGCGGGTCGTGCGGGAAGTCGGTTACGGACTGTCCCTCGAAGGAGCGTCCGCGGCCGCTTTGGTAAAATCAAAGGAATCGAAGAGTGAGTCCTCTCAGAGAAAATCTGCGTGACGGTGCTCGCACGGGCGGATCGCGATTGATGTAGTCCCATCAAGCAGGGCGGCGCTGCTCAGGAGCGGCGCCGCCGCTTCGAGGCTTGCTTGATGTTATTTGGGACGTGGACGGCTGGGACAATATTTGTGAAAGGAGAAAATAATGTCGAGGGTTCTTGTGCTCTACTATTCATCATACGGCCATATCGAAGCCCTGGCGGCGGCCGTCGCCGAGGGGGCTCGAGAGGCCGGCGCGCAGGTCGACGTCAAGCGCGTTCCCGAGCTGGTATCCGATAAGGCCGCGCGCGAAGCGCACTACAAAGTAAATCAAGCCGCTCCAGTCGCAAAGATCGACGACCTTATCGCTTATGACGCAATCATCATTGGCGTTGGCACCCGCTTCGGGCGACTGTCGTCGCAAATGGCCAATTTCTTGGACCAGGCCGGCGGCCTTTGGGCGCGCGGAGCGTTGCACGGAAAAGTCGGTGGGGCGTTCACCTCAAGCGCCACACAACATGGTGGGCAG
>Ga0210388_10000793_pt1 | contig 25212 bp, 15 predicted proteins | sample IncBWC19OmetaG_FD_155485 | JGI IMG/M metagenome (GOLD analysis project Ga0210388, IMG submission 155485) | Forest soil microbial communities from Barre Woods Harvard Forest LTER site, Petersham, Massachusetts, United States - Inc-BW-C-19-O ...
ACTTCTTTGGGTAATGAGCATGGTGCCCGAGACGAAAGGCGTGTCGCTGGAGCAAATCCAGAGCGAGATGGGGATCGAATAGAAGGCCGCTCGGGCCGCGATCTGGATCAGAAAAAATACAGATCGATCTTGGCTAAAATATGTGGAATCAGCAATTTACGCCTTCCCCACCTCGCCGGAATCTGGCTAAAATATTGAAAGCAAATAGCTTATCCGCAAAATATTCCATTCAAAGGACTTAGACGACTTTGCTTTTGCTAAATGCCTTAAAATGAGCCGGCCGCCTCGTAAAATATTGCATTAACGGGAGTTATCTCCTCTGCTATTCGGATGTCAAGGAACTTAGAACTGGTCGGCCTTGCGCCACCTGATACGCCATTGATCATCATCGCGTACCCTCCGAGCGCCGCACAAGGTCAGATGTCACAATGACTTGTGGATTTTCGCAGAAGCCACGCGAAGAGGTGGGGCTGGTCCGGATCAACAACGGGCTTCGCCGGGAGGAAAGAATGCGGAGAGGGCTGGGTGAACGATTGGGAGGTTGTTGGCGAAGAGCTCCACTTCTGGCAAAGAATGCGAGAAATGGGGCATCCAGCCGGTCGCTGAAACGAGAAAAAATCTTATTGGCAGAAGTGATGAGTTCTTTGTCCGCAATCGAATGGGTCGAAGCGACTCAGCACGCCATCAAACCAATTTGAAGCGGGTCTGACCCGCGGATAAGTTTCCGGCTTGACGAAACTGTTTCAGCAAACGGTCACGCAACATTTTTCCGGGAGAAGCCACATGAATAGTCTTGACACGATGTTAGAACGTAACAAAGATTTCGCCGCACGGCAGTCTGCTGCGGGGACTCTTATGCCCTCGCTTCTGCGGGCGCTGCCGAATGTAAAGGCAATCATCATCGGGTGCGCTGATCCGCGCGTGGATCCGGCTCACGTGCTTGGAATTAAGCCAGGCGAGGCCGTCGTGATCCGTAACATCGGCGGTCGAATCACGCCGGGGTTGTTGGAGCAACTGGGACTACTCGGGCGAATCGGAGAAGTTGCCGGAGAGATTCCTGGAGGTGGCGGTGAGTTTCACATCATCGTACTTCAGCACACCGATTGCGGAATGACTCGCCTCGCGGGCGACCCCGCCATGCTGACGCACTATTTTCAGATACAGGAAGGGGAACTCAAGAAAAAAGCGGTTACCGACCCCCGCGCTGCGGTTACCGTCGACGTTGCTTTGCTGCGGGCGATTCCGGCGTTGCCGGGCAAGTGGCGTATATCGGGCCTGGTGTATGACGTGGCGACCGGACTGGTTGAGATCGTGGTGCCGCCAGCACTGATTCGTGCTGCATAAATGTCGAGACCGCATCGTATGGGTGTGGCCACTTCTATGAAGAAAATCGAGCCAGAAAACTTAGGTGGGCGGCCCAGGGATTTAGACGCAATTTCAGCGCAAAACAAAACGTCCCAGACTCGGTTAGAGTCTTGGGACGTCTGTTGATCAGCCCTCCCCCAAGTGCTGCTCAAAGACAGAGTAGCGTAGAGCGGCAAACTCGTATATGGCTCTGTCGTGCCATTACTAAATGGGAAACGGCAAGATCACGGAGCACTAGTAACTCTTTATGGGTCAATAGGTTAGGCAATGATGGGGATGTTGCTAACTCCCACTGTTCCGAACACGCGGCGATAGCGTTCGATTTCCACAGGCGGGCCGAGCGCCTTCGCGTAATTATCGGAAAGCTTGACGGCTGGACGGCCTTCGACGCTGGAGACTTTGCTGATCAGGCTGATGGGATCGAAGCCGTTGCTGCCGCTAGGATCGCAGTCGCGGAAATCGTTGGTGAGCAGAGTGCCCCAGCCCGCGCTGAAGCGAATGCGGCGGCCGGGAGTCCACTTGCGTCGATCTTCGAAGTCGGCTGCACTGCGGACATCGTTGGCTGCGATTCCGTTTCTCAGAATTCCGCCGAAGTAGGCATGCAGGCCGAGGATGTCGTCGACATCGAGCGCGTCGGAGGCGATGATCAGTTTGTTCTGCGGATCGCGGCCGCGAGCCTTGAGCCAGGCGATATATTCATCGCCGGCAATGTAGGGATCTTTGCTGTCGATGCGCTGGCCGGTCCAATCGGCGGCCCAGTCGGGCGCGCCTTCGAGGAATTGCGTGGTTCCGAACGTGTCGGGGAGCATGATGCGCAGGGCGCCGTCGTAGGTTTTCTGCCACATCTCGAGGACTTGATACTGAGACGCTTTCAAGGCCCGATCATCATTGGGCGGGGCCAGTGCGGCGAGCACCATGGGAATCTCGTGCGCGTTGGTGCCGATGGCTTCAAGATCGTGCTTGTGCGCGAGGAAGGCGTTCGAGGTTCCGGTAAAACCTGTGCCGAGGTTCGCCGCCATGGCTTCGACCACGTACTCCTGCCAGAGGAAGCTGTGACGGCGGCGGGTTCCGAAGTCTGCGACGGTGAGATTAGGGACTCCACGAAGACGTTCGATTTTGTTCCAGAGCTTGGTCTTCGCCCGTGCGTACAGGATGTCGAGACCGAACTCGCTCAGCTTTTTCAGATTCGCCCGGGTGCGCAGCTCGCTGATGATGGAGAGCGAATAGAGTTCCCACATGGTGGTGTCGGTCCACAGGCCGTCGAAGGATAGATGAAAGCGGCCGTCTTTTACTGAGAGTTCATAGTCTGACAGGCGGAAGTCGCGCTCCAGCCATTCAAGGAAGGCAGGTTCAAAAATCCCGCGGCGTCCGTAGAAGGTGTTGCCCGCTAGCCAGACCAGTTCAGACCTGCGGAAGCGCATTTCTCTGGCATGATCGAGTTGCTCGATGAGTTCTTCGTGCGCGAAGGTATCGACTGGACCACTGGCAGAGCGGTTGTACAGCGTGAACTGGACCTGCGTCTTCGGATAATGCTTCCAGATAAACTGCAGCATCAGCAGTTTGTAGAAATCGGTGTCGAGCAGGGATCGAGTGACCGGGTCGAGTTCCCAGTTGTGGTTGTGCGCTCGCTCGGCGAAGTTCACGATCATGCATAGATATCCTCATATGCCGTGGCTGCAAAAGCAAATCACAAGGGCATGTGGGAGGCCGCATCGTCAGGCGAATTTCAGGTCGAGTTCACTGTCGAAGAAGAGTGCGAGGCTGTCGGCTTCGCGCTCAATACCGGCGCGTTCGCTCTTGGAAAGTTTGCCGAACGGCTCGATGTTTACGAGCAGCCTCTTGCCCTGAACTCTGTGAGACCAGACGCCTGCGATCGCGCCATTGATTAACACAACGGGAGAGATCCAGCCCTGGTTGCGGTAGACGCGCTTGTAGTGCTGCGCGCTCAGCAGGTGATCTTTTTCGCGATGAGCGAGCAGATAGGAATCGAAATTCGGAAGGAGGCGAATCGAGGGGCTTGACGAGGTGCGTTCCCTCAAAGCCGCCGCATCTTCGCGAAGCAAGAAGCGATTCTTCTTGCCGCCGGGAAGCTCTGCCAGTTCGGGTTCAAGGAAGACGTGCAGCGGTTTTACTTCTTGCATGGGGATGCCCGCCCAGTGAGAAAAGTCGGTGAGCGTGGCTGGGCCGTAGGTACGAAGATATTTTCGAAACAGAGCGCACTGCGCTTCCGTGGCAGACATCGGCTCACGCTTGAGCTTCGGCAACCAGTGATCCGTGCGGATGAAAACGATTTCGTTGCCCTCGCCCCGGCCGTAACAGATCAATCCCTCTGCCACCGGGAGGCGAACCAGACTCCAGGAGTTCTCCATCCAGAAACGCATTTGCTTGCTCGCTTTGGGACGAATGGCGGCGGCGATCGCAGGCCGGCTGAGTGGGCCCGCAGCGAGAGTCTGCATGATCAACGGGATGAGGGCTTCGCTCTCATCGCGCGGAATGCGACATCTCTCCATGACGCGCATCGCTTGGGCGAAGCGGCTTGGTCTGAGGGCAGCGATGTAGAGCGGGAATTCGTCAGTGGGAATTAAATGCAGGGTCTGGCGCATGAGGGACGTCTTGACCAGAGTGCGCGTCTTCCACAGTGCGTCTTCGATTTGCGGGCGCGTGAGGGCGTGATTGCGCGTCCAGAGCTGAAGGTAGGCGGCGGACATTACCTGCGCCTGCACGCCGCACATATCGCGGCAGATGGTGACCACGTCTCGCGGTGGAGTGGGGTGGTCGGACAGATGATGACGCCGCAGGCGAAAGTTTGCTACTGCGTCGATTCGAGTTGGTGACGGAGCTTTCGGCATTTGTGGCACTCGCGGCTTCGGCGATTTCTTATTCGCGCGGATCTATTCGCGCGGATCCAGATAACGCCGCGGAGGCGGAAGATTTATAGTTCCGCTGACCTCGATCGAAAACGTCTTCTCTGCGGATTTGCCATCGAGGCCCTCGGCTGTGAACTGCACCTTGTAGCTTCCCGCGGCTGTATAGGCGTGAGTGAGAGTCGAGCCGTCAGCGATCACCCCGTCGCCGAAATCCCAATGATAGGCGAGAGCGGGGATTCCGTCTTTCGCCGCTGCGCTGGAGAACACGATCTCTTCCCCAATTTTCGCTTGGGACGGCACGTTGAACGCAATCGAAGGCGCGGCTGCTGGGATCGAAGCATCAATAATCCTGATCAGCTTGACCGAGTGTGCGGGCTGATTATCGAGGCGGAGTGTTTCGTGGTCCATCGCCAGCGGCTGATCGGGCGCGAACGAATCAAACAATTGGTAGGAATGGCCTGCTGGAATGTTCAAGCCGGAAACAGAGAAAGTGCGGGAACTTGGCTGCTCTGTCCAGTTGAAAACGGCAAGAATCGATTGACGCTGATCCTCGTGCAAAACAAAAACGCTTGGTTGCTCGTCTTTATCGGCATAGGTCATCAGATCGAGAGGAAGGGCGGCACGCCCCAGTTTTGCCATCACCAGCAAGTCAGCATTCTTGATCAAGGCGACGCGTTCCGGATCGCTCCCCAAGGTTGGGAGGTCGTCGCCGATCTCGAACATTCCTCCGGAGACTGCGGCCAGCGCGATCGAGACCTGGGCTTCATTCAATGTGACTGGAGCTTCGATAGTTCGTTCTTCGAGGAGTTGGCGGGAAACGGTGAATGCGTCCGGATCAGTGACGAAGAAATTGCGATGCATGTAATAACGTGCCGCGATGCCCGGCGCTGCTTCTTTGCTGCGCTGAAACGCATGACCTGTGTCCTGGGATATGCGGCCTTCATCCACCAGACCAACCGGGTTCAACATTGGACTGCCATCTTTATCGAGAAGCACGTCGTCACCGACGGCTTTGCGGATAACCTCAAGCCCGATGCGCTGCGCTTCCAAGGCCGTCGTGTTTGGGCGATGGTAATAGCCCTCGATTGCCGTGTTGTCCATGAAGTCGAGCTTGATGTAGCGCGCGCCCCATTCGCGGACCAGCGTTCGATAAGTCTGGCGCAGATATTCCTGCGCGTCGGGGTGAGTGACGTCGAGGACGAACAAGCGTTCGCCCTTTACCTCTTCGGCGTCTCCAATCGGAATGGGTTCGCCGTGGGCGTTGTGCACGAGCCAATCCTTATGATGCTCGTAAATCGAGGAGCGCTCGCCGGCCTCAAAGGGAGCGGTCCAAACTCCTATCTTTAATCCCAGGCGGGAAATGCGGCGAGTCAGATCCCACATGCCGCTGGGAAATTGCGAGGCATTGGGAGTGGCATATTCTCCGCGAGAATATCCGTAGCCGAGATCGAAATGAAAATAATCGTAGCCGAGCGATTTCAGGTGCTCGGCTTGCCATTGCGCGTTAGTTAGCGCTGTGCCTTGTGTGATCTTGGTGTAGAAAGCTGTCCAACTCCACCACCCCAGCAGGTTGTCGGCGCTGGTGCGGGCGTGATGGAGGTCCCGAATCGCTGCGCCATAGTTATCGAGCTGCGAATAATAGTTACTACCGGCGGCAAACATCACACGCTCTGCAGTTATTGATTCACCTGCGGGGAGGGGAACGTTTAGTTCAATCAGGTTTTCCGCCGGACCTTCGCGAAGACCGGATTCAGGATCAGTCGCTTGTATCTCAGTGGTTCCAGTCGAATCGACTGTGTAGGAGGCGATAGCAGGAGCATTCGACGAAAACGATTGCGTTTGCAAATGAATGATGGTGAGGAAGCGGTGGGAGGTTAGAGCGCCGAGGAAAAAACTCTGCTTGCTCTCTTGGTTGTAGATAAGCTGGCTGCCTACGGCGCGGTGCATGCCCTGAGGAGCTTTTCCTAAGTCGTAAATCTGCAACGGGGGCCAGTCTTCGCTGAAGCTATCGGAGAGAATGCGGTCGGCGCTCTGCGGGCCTCCGAGATCGATGATTTTGTTTCCGACCGTCTCGACGCTTCGAATACTTTGAATTGTTAGCGGCTTGCCGGTGTGATTTTGCACTTCGGTTTCGATTGCGCCAAAAGCTCTTCCCTCGTAGACCTCTAGCGTGTATGCGAGATCGGGGACATTCGGAAGTCCGGACGAAGTGACGGTAAGCTTCTTGCCGTGTCCGAGAGCATCTTCAAAATTCGATTCAGATATCTGGTGTTGCGGATAATCCGTCGATTTAACCCATTTGTGATCGATCTCTGCCGCTATTCGGGCGTGCAGGATGGTGCGTCCGCCATTTCCGGGCCGGATCTCGTAGGTGCCGTCGCTCGGCTGAATTGCCACAGAGAGGCCATCGATGGAAGCTTCCACCGGAGAGGCCTTAGACGCGTCGGAAAAGCCGAGACAACCTTCGACCACGATTAGAACGCAGGCCATCAAGAGACAACCACAAAGACTATGCCGGATCATAAAATCCTTTCGTTGTTGAACGGCCACGTAGATTTCAACTTCGCCCAGATGAAGAAAACCAGAATGCCAGTGAATAGCGTCAACAAGCCGATTTTGATGTAGAGCCAGCCCGAGGTCAGAAAAACATATCCCCACCCAAAGAAAGCAATGACCATGGGAATGGGATAAAACCACATTTTGTACGGACGCGCACTGTCGGGAAACTTTCGCCGCAACAATGGAATAGCGAACAGCTGTCCGAGAAACTGCACGAGGATTCTGGTGGTGATCAGCGCGCTGACGAGCTGATCAAGCTTCAGGAAAGCACAAGCAATCGATACACCGCCGAGAACTAGCAGCGAAACCTGGGGATAGTTTTTCGTGGGATGCAGTTGCGCGAAGGGGCGGAAGAAATAGCCGTCAATGGCCGCCGCATAAGGAATTCGCGAATAACCCAAAAGAAGCGCAAACACGGCTCCAAAGGCGGACCAGAGGACAAAAATGGTCACGACGATGGCGGCGCCTCTGCCGTAGAGATGCTCCATGAAGTCGGAAACAATGAAGTTCGAATGAATTCCTTCGCGCCACGGCACCACTCCGATCAGGGCGAGATGCAGCGCCAGATATCCTACACAGCAGACTGCGAGCGAATACAGAATCGATCGCGGCACCACGTAGGATGGATTTTGCACTTCATCGCCGATGTAGCACACATCGTAATATCCCAGATAGTTGTAGACGGCAATCAGGGTGGCGGCGCCTAATCCGAGCACGAAGCCGCGATTAAAGGCCATCGCTCCCACAGGAAAGTCGAATGCGCGGTGAGCGTTGAAGTGGAAAAAACCGGTAACGATGACCGTCACCATGGCAAGAACTGTGCCAATCCAAACTGTAATGGTGGCCTTCCTCAGGAAGGTCATCTGTCGGCACAGGAGGAACAAGGCGGCGAGGCCTGCGGCGACGGCCACATATTGCTGGCCTCGAGCGGTCAGGCCTGGCCAGAGATAGGAAGAATAGTTTCCGAATCCAATCATCCCGGAAGCGATCTCCAAAGGTCCACTTAGAACGAATTGCCAAATGAAAAGGAAAGCCATGAGGCGGCCCCAACTTTGATGGCCATAGGCTTCGCGAAGAAAATGATAACTGCCGCCCGAGCCGGGCAGCGCCGCGCCCAGTTCGCTCCAGATCAGGCCGTCGGAAATCACGATGAGTGCCCCGGTTACCCAGCCCAGCATGGCTTGTGGGCCGCCCATGGACGCCATCAATAGAGGAATGGTGATGAAGGGCCCGATCCCAACCATGTTGGAGATGTTGAGAGCCGTGGCATGAAGTAAACCGAAGGCGCGCGTCAGTTGGGGTTGCGGTTCGGTCTTCATGGGCGAGGACATATTAGAACAAGTAGGTGACAAGCGGCGGCTTGCGGGATAAATTGAGTCTGCTTGCGATGAGCAGCGACAGCAGAATTTCAAGTGATCGCTAAATGGTGAGATCAAATTCGGACGGGCAGTCGGCTGGGCGCAACTTGAATGTGATGGATGGCCGCGCTGGATTTCGCCTGCAGGCTGATTGGGGACATGTCTCTGTTCTCGAGGGCGGAGGGCATATTTGCGAATTGAATCTGAATGCATGTCCCGGCGTGAACCCGCTGTGGCGGCCTCCCTGGACGACGATCGATCCATTCAAGTACATAGCGGCGAAACATGCACGCAAGTATGGGCCTGCTCCGGACGGCAGACTGCTCGCCGGCATCGCGGGACATAGCCTCAGCTTTGACCACTTCGGTCCGCCTTCGGCAGAGGAAACCGCAGCCGGCCTTACAACCCACGGAGAAGCGCCTGCCCTGCGGTGGAAGATGGAGAAGCAAGCGCGGTCTCCGAGGCCACAATTGCAATATGGGGTGACGCTTCCCGAGGCTTGCATCCGATTCAGCAGGAAGCTGACACTTGACCGCATGAATCCGGTGATTTATTGCGAAGAAGAGGCGGCCAACCTGAGCGCTTATGACCGGGCGATTTCGTGGAATGAGCATGTCACCTTCGGGCCGCCGTTTCTGGAAGAAGGCGTCACCTGGTTCGACATGCCGGCGACGCAAGCGAAGGTTGCGCCAGCGAGCTACAGCCCGCGATATTTTCTTCAGCCAGATGCTGAATTTAATTGGCCCAACGCACCAACAGCAAATCGCGGGCGGATGAACTTGCGCACCACGCCTGCTTTGCGGTTCGGACACTACACTGCACAATTGTTGAATCCGAAATTGGATATTGGCTTTATTGCAGCCTGCAACCCGCGGCTGAAGCTTCTCGTCGTCTATGCATTTCAACGGGCAGACTTCCCGTGGGTGGGCAATTGGGAAGAACGATACAATCGGACCCCAGCACCGTGGCTAGGAAAAACGTTTTGCCGCGGCCTCGAGTTCAGCACAACTCCGTTCGCGATCCCGCGGCGCGAAACCATTGCGCAAGGTCCGCTGTTCGGAGAATCAACCTATCGTTGGCTTCCGGCGAAGTCCAAGGCACGGGTCCGGTTTCTGATCCTGTTGTTCGAAGTGCCGGAAACATTTCGCGGTGTGGCCAGCGTTTCCGTGGCCGAGAGAAAGATCGTGGTTGGCGAATCCGGAGCGCGCGGCCGGAAGCTTTCTGTAGCGACCGACAACTTCCTGTGAATGGCGCTGATCGTCGTCATAAGTCCCGGCGGTCTGGATGAAATGGCTTTCGTGTTAAGGCAGCAGGAATCGAAAACTTATCATGAGTCTGCTTGCCGTTGATATCGGTTCGAGTCGATGCAAAGCGGTGGTGTTTGCGGTGACGGGCGAGATACTTGCCGAGCACGCCTGGGCGTATGCGCCGGAGTTCCCTGCGCCTTCGCAAGCAGAAATGGACGCCGAGCGTTTTTGGCAGGCGATGTGCGCTTGTTCGCAGGCGGTGTCCAAGAATATTTCAGATCCGGTTCGAGCGCTATGCCTCAGTTCGCATGGCGAAACCTTCGTGCCGGTCAATGGACGAAATGAGGCGATCGCTCCGGCCGTTCTCAACCAGGACAATCGAGCTACGGAAGAAACTGTGTGGCTCGAAAAGTTATTCGGGAGAAAGCGCCTTTTCGAAATTACTGGCCTGGTGGCTCATCCGATGTATCCGGTGCCGAAGATACTTTGGTTGCGGAAGCATCGGCCGGAAATGTTTGCTTCGTCCGTTCGGTTCCTCAGTGTGATTGGTTATTTACTCTCGCGGCTTGGACTACCCGCGTATATCGATTATTCGTTGGCTTCGCGCTATCTGGCATTTGATATACGGCGGCGCCAGTGGTCCGAAGAAATTCTCGCGGCCACAGAAATAAATGTGGAGTGCCTGCCTGTCGCGGTGCCTGCTGGGACGATTGCTGGAAAATTAGACGCGGCGGCGGCGAATCAACTTGGTCTCTCGTCGGGAACCATCGTGGTGATGGGAGGGCACGATCAACCCAGCGGTGCGTTGGGCGTAGGCGCGATTGATGCGGGCCGCGTGGCGGACTCGATGGGAACTTACGAATGCCTGACTGCGGCTTCTGATCAGCCCAGCTTGACGGATGCGGCGCTGGCGGCGTCTCTCAACTCTTATTGTCACGTGGTTCCAGACAAGTTCATCACGCTGGCTTATTTTCCGTCGGGAATCATGATGAAGTGGTTTCATGATCTGCTGTATGGTGAGGCGTGCGGTGAGGGCGTTTCCGTCGAAGGCTCGGATGCGTTTGACGCGGAGGTGATGCACTACGCGGCGCTGGAACGTGGCGCCCCGCAGGGTCCGACTGGGCTCTGCGTCACTCCCAATCTGATCGGCACGTGCAATCCGGACTTCAATCCGCATGCGCGCGGAATTATTTCCGGCTTGAGCGCGAACACTACCCGCAGCCAGATTTATAAAGGCATTCTCGAAGGGCTGGCTTGTGAGCTGTCACAGATGACTGAGATTCTGGCGAATGCGGTGGGAGAGTTTCGGGACATTTATGTCACTGGTGGAGGTTCGCGGTCGGCTCTTGGTCTGCAGTTGCGCGCGGCGTTGTCGGGCCGGCGGCTGCATGTGATGAAGAGTCCGGGGTCGGTGTGCCTGGGCGGGGCCATCCTGGCAGGAGTCGCGGCCGGGGAATACGGGAGCTTTCGAGAGGCTGTGGAGATCGTAGTCCGCGAGGTTTCTGTGGTTTCTCCAGACAGTGCGATTGCGGCCGCCTATGCGCAACAGGTAAAACAATACCGCCACTTGCGATCAGCGCTCATGGCGATCACAAACTGAGAATTCCATAAGCGAAGGGGAGGAACGGTGATACAGGCCACAATCGGATTCATAGTTTTTGGAGTTCACAAAGATGGGCTGAAGGACCCGATGGGCACTCCGTTCATCGATGACGCGTTGGTTCGGCGCGCCAAGAGTGCACTGGTTGCGGCGGGTCTGAAAGTTATTGAGCATGACGTGGTTGTTGCCAGCAAAGACGAAGCCCGGGCTGCATTCAGGAAAATGAAATGCGACGACGCTATTGACGCGGTCGTTCTGTTTTCGGGGACATGGGTCTGGGCAGCGCATCTGGTCGGCGCGATTCGCGATTACTCTGCCAGCGGGAAGGGCTTACTTTTATGGACGCACCCCGGCTCTCAAGGCTGGCGGCCGGTTGGAGGATTGGTGCTGCACGGAGGTTTGCTCGAAATCGGCGTGGCGCACAAATTTGTATACGGAGGTCTCGAGGAGCCAGACACGGTGAGCAAAATCGTCAGCTATGCGCGGGCTTCTCATATGAAGAAATTTCTAAACATGTCGACCATCGGCACATTTGGCGGGCGCGGGATGGGACAAACCTGCGGCGCTGCCGATCCTTCGCAATGGATGCGAATGTTTGGAGTCGATATCGATTCTCGTGACACTACGGAATTGAAGCAGGCTGCTGAAGCGATTTCGGCAAGTGAACTGGATGAACTTCAGCCGAGGCTGACGCAGCTGTTTGGCAAGCAGCCGGAACGAAATGCTGTGACTGAGCGTTCGATGCGTCTTTACCTCGCACTGAGAAAGCTTGTTGCGAAAGAAAAATTTGATTTCTATACGATTCAATCCTTTCCCGGACTGGCCGGCGATTACTCTGCCAGTTGCTTTGCGCAGAGCATGATGCTGGAGGATGGCGTCGGCACTTCCACGCTGGGTGATTTCAATACTGCTCTGACCGTTCTCCTGCTCACGAAGTTGAGCAAGGAGAGGGTATATTACGGCGATCTTCAGCACATTGATAAAAAGACGAAGGAAATCAAGATCATCGGCGATGGAGCTTGTCCGCCTTCGTTGGCCAGCAAGCTCGGTCCTGCTGGATTTTCCGAACATGGGATCCCGACGGAAGGCGAAGCAGGTGGCCTTTCTGTGAAATTGATCTGCAAAGTTGGAGAAGGAGTATTAGCGCGACTGGGTAGAGTGAACGGTGTTTTCGAGATGGTCATCACCCGAGCCAGTATTTTCGAGCCCGCGCCGGATCAGGTAGAAAAGCGGCTCAACGAATGCGGAATACCATTCTGGCCTCATGGTTTTGTGACCGCGCATTGCGATATCGACGTGTTGCTTCAACATTGGACGAATGAATATGCGTGCCTCGGCTACGGTGAAGATCTTTATCCGGCGTTGGTCGATTTTTGCGAGATCACGGGAATCAAGGCTATTCTTCCCTGATCTTGAGGTGCCCCAGTTGTCCGCAGGCAAACGGCCGCAATGCTTCTCAAACTCCTAGGAGGATTCGATGACCGAAGATTCGATGATCAGTGACGGGATCAGGCAAATCGGAGTGAATGCGGTCAGGTTCATGGCAATTCTGCTGCTGGTCGGCAGCGGTGTAGCGACGGTCGAGGCGCAGTCGACTGGCGCAGACCACTCTTTGCAAATCGCCGTGAACCCGGCGGACGGTAGATACACGATCGCGCTGTCTGACTCGAACTCACCTGCTCTGCGGGCCGGAGTGGGGGCTGAAGTGGACGGACGCTGGCTTCATGCGGCTGATTATCCAAAGCACGCCGTCGAGCATTCGCAGGCTCAGGGACATCTTGGCGAAGCGACAGACTGGCAGGTGACATATACAGGATTAAGCGGGCAACCGGACTTGATTTATCATCTACGCGCTTACGCCACCGAACCCTTCGGCGACATCCAAGTCACGGTTCGGAATTCGACTGGAAAGGCCATTCATGTCGAGAGCATTCGTTCTCTGGATGCGACGGAGGGATCGATTATCGATCTGGGAGGGCCCGTGCTCGACAACCGAGTTCTTTCCGATAGTTTCAGCGAGGACCGGCCCGGCATTGTCATCCGCGATTTTGGGGATGCCGAGCACCAGATGCATCGTGCTGTCGGCAGCCAGCTTATCTACAATCGCAAAAGCCACGAGAGCTTGTTTCTGGGCGCGCTTACTTCGGAGCGGTTTCTCACGATTCTGCGGCTTCACCTCGCCTCTTCCGGAGATGCAGCTCATCCCGTAGCTTATGAGGTCGATTCGACTGGGACGACCGAACTGGAGAAGGAAAACTCTCTCCAGCATTCCTCGGCGGAGGATCAGGTGCAATTAAGCCTGCCGGTTGCTCCAGGCGCCGAACTCTCCTCAGAGCGTGTCCTGTTCAGTCTGAATACGGACTACCACCGACAGCTGGAAACTTACGGTTCGTTGATTCGGCAGATTCATCATGCCAGAATTTCGGCGCCGCCGTTGATGGGGTGGTGGAGCTGGACGGCATACTACTTCGGCTTGACTGAGGGAGCGGCTCTAACCAATGCCCAGTGGGAAGCCGAGCATCTGAAATCGCTCGGCTATGACATCTTCCACATGGACGAAGGCTACCAATATGCGCGTGGAGAATACATCACTCCGAACGCGACACATTTTCCCCACGGTGTCGGTTCACTCGAATACGATGTGCGCGGTCTGGGGCTGGTTCCAGCTATCTGGACTGCTCCGTTTGAGGTATCGGTGCGGTCGTGGGTGTATGAGAAACATCCGGAGTGGCTGGTGAAGAACGCAAAAGGACAGCCGATTCATGCCGGCACAGTGACACATGGCAAAGATCAGCTGTTCATGCTCGACACAACAAACCCGGGAGCGCAGGACTATCTGCGAAAGACCTATTCCACACTGGCGAAAGAGTGGGGCATCCGCTACATCAAGATGGATTTCATGGACGACAGCGCGATCGAGGGCTTCTTCTACAAGCCGGACACAACGGCGATGGAAGCCCAGCGGATCGGGCTGGGGATTATCCGCGAGACGGTGGGCGACGGCGTTTATTTGGATAAAGACGGAAGCGTCATGCTCAACCCTGTCGGTTATGTGGATTATGGCCGCACTTCGCTCGATACCGGGCACACCTACAGCGCTAGTAAAGAAGCGGCGCCGGGGATTGCGGCGCGCTACTACATGAATCGGAATTTTTATGTGACTGATCCCGATGCCTTTACGGTATCGACGCAAACCGTTCCGGACCAGTCATGGCACGGGAGCTCGAAGCCGGCTACTTTGGATGAGGCCAAAGTCTCGATTGCACTCGCTGCCGTTTCCGGCGGGATGTTCGAAATCGGAGACGATCTTCCAACCTTGTCAAACGCGCCGGAGCGTCTCGCGCTGATTCAGAATCAGGAATTGATCCAGATGATTCGTCTGGGACGGGCATCGCTTCCATTGGATCTGATGAATTTCGCGGCCGAGGACGAGCAGCCGAGCGTCTTCTTCCTCAAAGAAGAAGACCGGCAGAGCATTCTCACTGTCTTTAACTGGACGGACAAGGAGCGGGATCGCTCGATCGATCTCGCAACCGCCGGATTGCCCGCCACCGGCCAGTACACGGTTACGGATGTTTTGAACAATCAGGAAATGCCGGCTCCAGCCGGCGGCGTATTGGCCCTTCATCAACCCCCTCATTCGGTAGGGGTTTTGAAAATAGTCGATGCTCGCATCGCGGCGGTTGCTCCCAGCGTGGCCACGGACCATCCTTCTGATGGGAACGCGGGAGCCACGATGAGGTTTGCGGCCCACGGCAGCGGCGGAGCTGCCGTGCTTTCGTATCACTGGGACTTCGGCGACGGTGTTACCGTCGAGGGCGCTGAGGTGAATCATGCCTATACCGAGCCGGGCGAATACAACGTACATCTTATCGCCACTGGCCTGACCGGGCTTAATCGGGAAGATCACTTCCAGGTGCGGATCTCGGGCCATATGCCGACTGTCTTTGATCCTCAAAGCTTCAAGCGCTACCAACCGGCGAGGTGAAGCGTACCTCCGAGACCGGAGAATTTCCAAGGCAGGTCCGGAATGGGGACGCTGGTTCCTGCCCAGACATATGCCCGCGAGCGGAAACATCGATCGAAGCAAACAATCGGTCCGATGCAAACAAAATGATTGACAAACGGGCACATGATCGGAGATCGTTGCGTGGTCCAAAAACGAAAGCCCAGCAAAGAAAGAGAAATGAAACGCAAGCCTGTTCGGAACATCAGGAGGCGGTGGACTATGAAAAGAAGCGGTCGGAACTTATTGCCCTTTGTCCTTGCCGTCCTTGTAGCCGCCACGGCGTTGGCGCCGAAAGCACTTGGCCAGAAAGACAGTGGGGGAATCGCAGGAGTCGTGCGTGATTCCGCCGGCGCAGTAATTCCGGGTGCCAAGGTGATCGTGAAGGACGTGGATCGTGGCACTGAGGTCGCGGTCACAACCAGCTCGCAAGGAGAGTACGTCGCGAGTCCGCTCAAGATTGGAAACTATAGCGTCACCGCCGAGAAAGAGGGGTTCAAGAAGACCGTAGTGGGACCGATCGTGGTGAATATCCAGGAGCATCCAGAGGTTGATTTTGCGCTGCAAGTGGGCAGCATCCACGAGGTCATGACGATCACCTCTGAAGGCCCACAACTGCAGACCGAAACTTCCGAGCTCGGAGATGTGGTAAATGGCCAGGAAGCCACGACTCTTCCACTGAACGGCCGGAACTTCGCGCAGTTGGCGCAGCTGAGTGCAGGAGTAGCTCCCGCCGAACCTGGTTCGCGAATCAACGGCAGTTACGGATTCAGCGCAGGTGGAGCGCGGTCGGCACAGAACAACTTTCTGCTGGACGGGGTTGATAACAACTCAAACCTGGCCGATTTGCTGAATGAGACTAATTTCGTAATCCAGCCTTCGGTCGATGCCATTGCCGAGTTCAAGGTGCAAACAAGCGCCTACAGCGCGGAATTCGGGCGGGGCAACGGCGCGATTCTGAATGCCGTGATCAAGTCGGGAACCAACGGCTTCCACGGCGACCTGTATGAATTCATCCGGAACGAGAAACTCGATGCGCGCAACGCGTTTGATGCGTTTGGCCGACAGCCTTACAAGCAGAATCAATTCGGCGCCACGTTGGGAGGACCGATCATTAAGAACCGCACCTTCTTTTTTGGCGACTACGAGGGATTGCGGATCCGGCAGGCGACGCCCTTTTTGGAGTTGATTCCCACACCGGCAGAGGTCCCTCAGTTGACCGGGGGAGTGGTTTCTGGTGGAGGCGATTTCAGTGCCAATCTGGCAGGGCCAACCACTTTCCAAGACTCGAACGGCCAGTTTGGCCCGGCGAATGCCACCTACAACGTTTTGGATTGCAATAGCCAACAGACGTACCTGGGAGAGATTTTCAACACCCGCCAGACCCAGCAAGTTACCGCGAGCGGAAACTTTCCTACTGGTTTCTGCGGAGTTCCGATCGGCGGGTACGCAGGGGGCTTACCGACCAATATATTTCCCGCGAATATGGTTGATCCGCTAGCCGCCGCCCTGTCACAGTATTGGCCGACTCCAAATACCACTATTCAGGGCAACAACTTTCTCTCTGATCCGCACCGGCAGGAAAGCCGCAACAACTTCGACGTCCGCATTGATCACAAAATCAGCGACAAGGACAACGCTTTCGGCCGATTCAGTTACGAGAACCAACCGAGTTTCATTCCTCCCCCTTTCAACAATCTGCTGGATGGCGGGGGGTTCTTCGACGGTACTGAGGATAATTCTTACCGCAGCGTGGCCTTAAGCGAAGTTCACCTCTTTAAATCCACTCTGATCAATGAATTCCGGCTCGGGTATAACAGGATTAATTCCCACCGGTATCAGATCAACTCCAATGAGAACATCAGTGCTCAACTGGACTTTCCCAACGTCCCGTACGGTCCAAACAACGGTGGCTTGCCCAACATCACGTTCGGCGATGGCACGGCGGGAATCGGGAGCTCTACCTACCTGCCTTCGATTGAAAAGCAAAACAGTTTTGTTCTCACTGACAACCTGACCTGGATCCGCGGACGCCACTCGGTGAAGTTCGGCACCGAGGTGCGTGTCGAACAATTCACGATCTTCCAGCCCGCCGAAGCGCGCGGTGCTCTGGACTTCGGCAACGACTTCACCGACAACCCCGCGGCGCCTGGAACCGGCGGCAGTTCCTTTGCAACAATGTTACTGGGCATTGCCGATGGTGGCGGGATCACGAGCCTGCACAATATTGACTATCGCCGGCAGATTTATGCGGGCTTTGCACAGGATGACTGGAAGGCCAACGATCGACTGACCGTCAATCTGGGTCTGCGTTATGAAGTCTTCAGCACGGTCAAGGAGCACAACAACGAGGAGGGAACCTTCGTTTTCGGCCCCAATTCTATGCTTGTTCCCAGCGGACAGAGCGAAATACTCACACCGCTGCTCGCAGCCAGCATACCGATAACGCACGGCACCCGCGGACTGATCAGTCCTGATTTAAACAATTTTGCGCCGCGCGTCGGCTTCGCTTACCGAGCCATGGACAAACTCGTGGTCCGCGGTGGCTACGGGATTTTCTACGGCGGGCAGGAGAATGGTCCTTACTCAAATCCCAGCCCAGGGTTCAATCCTCCCTTCTTCTCCGCCGAGTCATTTTCGACGCCCTGCGGGAACTTGGCTGCGAATCCGTCGGTCACGCCCGGGCAGCCGCTCAATTGTTCCATTGCTTCCCTGAATATGAACGGCTCGAACACGTTGGCCAATGGATTCCCGGCGACCGCTCTTTCGAACCCCAACACTCCGGAACTTTATTCCATCGAGCCCAATCTGCGCACACCCTATAACCAGCAGTGGCACTTCGGCGTGCAATATCAAATGCCCGCCGACACGATGCTGGATGTTTCCTACGCGGGCTCGCGTGGACTGAAGCTGTTTGGCTTTTATAACGGCAATGAGGCAGCGCTTGCGACCCTCCCCCAGTACGCAGCGCTTTGTATTGCAAATTTCGGCGGCGTGCTGGCTTGCCCGACTGCCGAGCGGAGACCTGCGCACGCGGTGGCTCCTGGCGCTCCTCCGGGATCTACCTGCGACTTGAGCCCCACCGATGATTGCGATCCTGTGTTCGATACATCGATCGCAACATTTCGCTCGAACGACGTCTCCAACTACAACTCTCTGCAGGTACGTTTTGAGAAACGCCCCACTCACGGCCTACAATTCCAGGCCGCCTATACCTGGAGCCACGCCCTGGATGACGCTTCCAGCGCCAGCCTGGGGTCGCAGAACGCGGGCGACTTCCGCCTGCAAAACGATCCCCTTCTGGAGTACGGAAACGCGGATTTTGATGTTCGTCAGCGGTTCGTCCTGAGTTACGCCTACGATTTACCCTTTGGTAAAAATAAGGCGTTCGGGGGGAACGCTTCCGGTGTTTGGAATCAGATCATCGGCAATTGGCAGGTCGCAGGCATCACGATCGCAACCACGGGAAACTGGTATACGCCGACCGACATTGCTACCAACCTCTCCACGTCAGATGGTGGCGGAGAAGTTGCCAGCGCATCGCGGCCCAACGTGGTCGGAAACCCCAACGGACACCCATGTGTACAAGGAACGCTGTTTAACACCTGCGCCTTTGCGACGAACACCATCGTGGGATCGTTTGGCGACGCAGGCAGAAACATTATTCAAGGGCCAGGCACCCAGAACTGGGATATTTCCTTGTTTAAGATGTTCCCCATCAACGAAGAAAAGCGTCTGGAGTTCAGGGCAGAGTTCTTTAACGCGTTCAATCATTACGATCCGGAGTTCGACAATCCCGCCAGCTTCAATACAAACATCGCAACCCAGCACGGGTTGGATGAAACGGCGGCGGAGACCGGATGCTCGAACGGCAACCCAAATTCGAACTGCGCGTTTGGCTTTGCGCAAGCGGCGCACGATCCGCGGTTCATCCAGTTTGCTTTGAAGTTTTATTTCTAACGTTCAACTCGCTGCGGCAGCAGTTCTACCTTGATGGAAGGAGCTGTTGATGACGGCTTTGTCCCGAACTGTCGCTCAACTCGGACTGGTTCTCTCGATTGCACTTTGTTCCACGGCTAAAGCGCCATCTTCCGCGTCCAGGCCCGCAAAATCCGCCGATGACGAAGTGTCTCTCCGCGCGTTGGCTGCGATTCATCCCATCGATGTCCACGTTCATGTCTTCAAGACCGATCCGGCATTTCAGAAGATGCTCGAACGGCTGAATCTGAAGCTTATGAATATTCTTGTGGTGGACGACACGAACCCCCATCGCAAGGATTTGCAGCGGCAGATTGATGATGCGTGGGCGCTGGTGCGGTCCAGCGGCGGTCACGTTGCCTTGTGCACGACCTTCGACCCCTACAAGTTTGGCAGTGCTTCGTTCAGTGCTGATGCCATCCAGCAGATCGATCGCGACTTCGCGCAGGGAGCAGTCGCGGTCAAAATCTGGAAGAACATCGGAATGGAAATCAAGGATAGTAGCGGCCAATACGTCATGGCCGATGATCCGAAGTTCGAGCCGATCTACAAAGACATAGCCGCTCATGGCAAGACGCTGATGACCCATTTAGCCGAGCCCGATGTCGCCTGGGGGCCACCGGATGCGGCCGATCCGTCGTGGTCTTACTATCAAGAGAATCCGCAATGGTACGTAGCCAACCGGCCCGGGTTTCCATCCAAGCAGAAGATTCTGGAAGCGCGTGACCATGTGCTCGGTGACAATCCCAAGCTGCGGATGGTCGGAGTTCATCTTGGCAGCATGGAGCGGGATCTCGACAACATTGCCAGGCACTTTGACAAGTATCCGAATTTCGCCATCGACACCGCGGCGAGAATGGATTACCTCATGCTGATGCCGCCGGAAAAAGTAGCTGCATTTCTGGTCAAGTATCAGGACAGGGTGCTGTACGGCACAGATCTCGATTTACACTCGGACGCCGAGCTCTCGGATGCTTTGACCGAGTGGCAGTCGACTTATGCGCGTGACTGGAAATTCCTGGCGACCGGCGAGACGCTTACCGTGAACGGCAAACAGGTGCGTGGGTTGAATCTGCCCCGTCCCGTGCTACAGAAAATATTTCATGACAATGCTATTCGCTGGATTCCAGGATTGTGATGTGTCAGTTCACTCTTGAGGAAGCGCGAAGCTAATCACATCGCTGCCCGCCGCGATGGCCACGTGCTGGATCCCCTCGACCGCGTAACTCATTGGCGAACCGCGAAAGTTCTGGCCGGTGTTGAACTGCCAGAGTGCACGGCCGGTCCGAGCCCCAACCGCTTCGAATGCTCCGGTGTCGTTACCAAAGAACACTAAGTCGCCCGCCGTGGTCAGCGTCCCGCCCCAGGAATTGCCTCTTCCGACTTGGGGATCGCGCCAAACGATCTTTCCCTCGGGCACGGAGTACGCCAGGAGAACCTTCTGAGCATGATCGTCAGGTACAAGCTTTGTGCCGGTGTCGTAAAAAGTCTGGCCCTGGGCGAAGGATTGCGGATGCGCGAAGAAGACACTGCAACTCTCCAGCGCCATGACGTAGAACAATCCAGTGACGGGATTGTAGGAAGGCGAGAACCAATTCGTAGCGCCGTCGATGCTTGGGCAGATCTGCGTGCCCTCCGCGCTGGGTATTCTTCCTGTCAGTATGGGACGGCCGGAGCCGTCAATTCCTTTGGCCCAATCCAGCTTTTTCACAAATGGTGTGGCCTTGAGGAACTTTCCGTCGGTGCGGTCGAGAACATAAAGAAATCCGTTGCGGTTGGCCTGCACCAGCAAATCACGCATTCGACCGTCTACTTTCGCATTCAGCAGCACGGGCGTTTCGTTGGCGTCGTAGTCGTATAGGTCGTGAGGAGTGAACTGGAAGTACCACTTCAACGCTCCTGTAGTTGGGTTCAGAGCGAGGACACAGGCGGTGTAGAGGTCATCGCCGGGGCGGGAATCGCCGACGAAATCGGGAGCCGCGTTGCTGGTAGTCCAATACAGAGTGTCCAGTTTGGGGTCGTAGGTACCAGGCATCCAGGTGGTCGCCCCGCCGTGGAGGTAGGAATCGCCCGGCCAACTGGAAGAGCCAAACTCGCCCGGCGCGGGGATGGTCCAGAAACGCCACTTCAGTTTGCCAGTAGGAGCATCGTAGGCGGCGACGAAACCACGGACGCCAGAATCACCGCCGGAGGTACCGACGATCACTTCGTCTTTTACGATGAGTGGAGCGCTGGTTGCGCCGTATTGCTTTGCCTTTTCTGCATAGGTCACATCCCACAGCAGGCGTCCTGAGCGCGCGTCGAGGCAAAGCAGGTGGGCGTCATCGGTTTCCATGTAGACAAAGTTTCGCCACACTCCGACGCCGCGGTTCTTGTGAGACGCAGCGTCGTCGAGTAACCCTGAACTCACCGGCCGCTGGTGATGCCAGATAATCCGACCAGTGCGCGCATCGAGCGCCCATGCATCGTTGGCGGAGGTGACGTACATTACCCCTCTGACGACCACGGGCGTCACTTCGAGCCTGTCGGAATTGGAAGGATGGAAGATCCATGCGGCGCGGAGTCGGGCGACATTGGCCGCGGTAATTTGGCGCAAGCCGCTGTAGCGGCGGCCGGTATAGTCGCCGTTGTAGGAAGTCCAGTTGGCGGCGGGGGGTTGCGCGAGCAGATCGGCCGGGCTGACGTTGACGTCGGCAATAACTGGAGCTTGACCTGGTTGTGCTCCCTTTTGTGTTTCGCCGGAAACACGGAACAAACTGAAGGCGGCCAGTGTGGCCGTGATGAATTTTTTCCTGAATGATTTCATGTCAATGATTTTCAGACGCGCCGACTTGAACTTCCTGAAGAGTGCCGCGGTCCAACCCCTGCGCGTCTTCGAGATGAAGAGAGACGCGGGAGGACCGTGCCGGAGAGGTTAATTCTGTATCCAACTGGACGAGATCTGTTGGATCGACCTGGATGACGGGCATAGTTCCCGCACTGGCGCCGTGTTCGTCGTAAAGGTGCGCGACCAAACGTCCCGCAAAAAACACGCCGAACGAACCGGAGAGTCGGATGCGGCCGGTTGCCAAACGAGTGGCCTCAAGAGGACGCACCACGATACCCGAATCTGCTACGCCGTGGAATTCGCCGGCGGCACGGGTGGGAAACCACTCGGTGTCGAGATCGCGGGTTTCGCCGGGCCGCAGTCGGACGAGCGGACTGTTGATCTCGGCTTCCAGATAATAAGGAACTCCATCGCCGCCGGAAGTGAGGGAAGGCTCCCCTTCGGAATTCAACCTCGTCTCGGGGCCATTCATCCAAAAAATAACCGATGCCTTGCCAGGGTAGGTTTCATTTTTTTCGTAGCGGAAGCGTTCAACCATCGCATAGCAGCTGTCGCCATCCACCACCGCCAGCCAACCTGGCGTCGAGTCGAGCCACAGTTCGGCGGCGAGGTGCGCGTAGTGAAGAGCGAAGAGCCCATCGTCCCTGACGGAGACGGCTGGATTCTCTGCCGGACCGAACCGAACGTGGTAGCGGTTCAGATAGCTGCTGGTTGGATTCGCGGGAGTGAACGTCCAAAAGTTTTGATTCCGTCGCGAGGAAGCGGACGAGTCGGCGGTGTTGTATTGCGAAACCGATTGCACAGACCACTCGACGACGTGCCCGGTTCTGTTGTGCATGGTTGCGTGAAAACGGATGCTCGGAGAATCGGCGTCCAGGCGAATCGTGCGCCGGATCTGAATGCCGGTCTGCGGATCAACGGGGCTAACCAACTCGATTTCGCACTCCTTCCCTTCCGAAACCTTTCGAAAGTCGTACGGGCCGTCGTCGAGCAAATCGGAATTGCCCACCCACTCCTGTTCGTTGTCATTTCCCTCGGGCAAGAGCCAGAGCTTGTCGCCTCCATAGTTAAACCACCGTGAAGGGTCGGGTGGCAGGTATTTTCCTTCGTATTTGGGATTCACGAAGAGGAAGGGATGTCCGTTGAAGATCACCTGCATCAGTCGTCCGCCATTCTGGGGTACGACTTCTAGTTTGAGCCAGCGGTTGGAAAGCTCCTGTGCGCTCCAACCCTTGTAATTCGTGGCCTCCACGCGACACGAAGCATTCGACTGACTCGATTCACCTTTAGCCTGCGCAGGTGCAACATTTAGGTTCAACAACCAAAGTAGCAAAGCTACTGCGTAACGCCGCATCATGTCCTCTTCCTGAATCCGCGCTGCCATGATACATGTCCGGTTAACTATCGGAGCTCGTACTCGCGCAGCAACGTTTTCTGCCAAGCTGTCCTGGGGTATAAGCTCGTTTTCACGGAACGAAACCAAAGCTAATCAAACGAAATAATTTGATTTGCGTCAACCAGATTCTGTGGTATATCAGGTTCACCGTCCGATGTCACCGATCCCAACGAAGCTGTTTTCACGGAATGGAACCTGGCGAATCGTTCTCACATTTGGATTGCTGATGATTTCCTTTGGCGCGGACAGCAACATCCTTTGCCAGAATCCGAATAGCGAAGCGCAGACTCCCGCGCTGAAGTCTGACGTCGAGGGAAAGAATCTCTTCGAGGCAAAATGCGCGACTTGCCACGGACTCGACGGGCTCGGTGGTGAGCACGCCCCTGATATCATCCGGCGTCCCGCAGTGAAGTCCCTCTCGGATCAGACGCTCCTCGGCATAATCCACGACGGGATTCCCGAAGAAGGGATGCCGAGTTTCCCCAGCATTGGCCAGGAAGGTGGTCACGCGGTCGTTGCCTATATTCGCCTTCTGCAAGGCAAGTCAGCCAGGGACTCTGCGCCCGGCGATCCGGTCCGGGGTAAGGATCTTTTCTTCGGGAAGGCCGGATGTTCAGCCTGTCACCAGATCGGACAGCGGGGTCAGTTCGTCGCTTGGGATCTTGCGGGGTTTGCGCGAGATCATCCGGGGAACGAGATTCGCGACGCGATTCTCAGGCCGAGCGGAGAACAGCAAGAGACCGCGACTGTGGTTGGACAGGACGGGCGCAAGTTCTCCGGCATGATTAGGAATGAAGACAACGCCTCGATGCAACTGCAGGATGCAGACGGGCGGTTTTATTTGCTTATGAAATCCAGCCTGGTCTCGGTGCAGCGGAAGTCTGAAGATTCTATGCCTGTTGATTACGGACGCCAGCTCAGCGGAACTGAGCTTGATGATCTCGTCAGCTATATTCTGCACGAGGCCCACTCGGGAAAAGATGAGGAGCCTTATGCCCAGGAATAAAGACGGGGTGAGGGCGAAGTCCGTTGTGGAATCCGGAGCACGGAACAAACTACTGCTGCTGTCTCTGCTGTTATCTCTGCTGTTATCCCAGGGCCTTCGCGCGCAAGACCATCCGGTGGATCCCACATGGTTGCATCGCTACGTTCCCGAACTGGCGGAGGCGAGGTCCGATCTCGCTTCTCAGACTTGCCACTACCGTCCAATTTTCGGCGAGGGTGACAAGGACAATCGATCTCTGCAAACTGTAGCCCGTTTCGGGGAAGCCACTCTGGATGCTCACGGGAGTTGCCAGACGGTGGCCTACGACCGCCAGGAGGAGATCTATTTTGTGGTCGAAGGTATCGGCTTGCTGCACTATGAAGATCAGGTTCAGGTAGTACGCAAGCATGACTTCACGTATTTGCCGCCCGGTGCGAAACATTCGATATCGAACAATTCCGATCAGCCGCTGCGCGTGATGGTGATGGGGTTCAAGATTCCGAAATCGATTTCGATCGGCGCTCCGTCCGCAAATCCGAAGGTCGCGAACCTGGAAGACGCCAAAGAGGAAACGGTCAGCGGGCATCCCAATTCGGTTTTGTACAAACTTTTAGTTGGCCTGCACTCTGGAAAGCGTGACCTGATCGACGAGGCCTACGTGATGGACAGTTTTTTCTGGATGGATTTCACTCCGGGAGGCACAAACTGGCCTCACCATCACGAGGCGGCGGAAGAAATTTATCTCGTGATCGATGGCGAGGGCGAAATGGTCGCCGGGAGTGGAATGGACGGTGTCGAGGGCCGCTATTCCGCCAAGGCGGGAGACGCTTATTACTTTCGTCCAAACTGCACAGTCGGCTTCTACAATCAAAACAAACCGGGGGCGAAGGCATATATTTTGGCGGTTCGAGCACGCGTCCCTTTGCATGAAGATGAGGAGTAGCTGGTCAATCCTACTTATCAATTCTGGAGGTGTCGAAATGTATGCCATGAAACCTAGCCGGCGATCGTTTATGAAGTGGGC
>Ga0210388_10000794_pt1 | contig 25196 bp, 27 predicted proteins | sample IncBWC19OmetaG_FD_155485 | JGI IMG/M metagenome (GOLD analysis project Ga0210388, IMG submission 155485) | Forest soil microbial communities from Barre Woods Harvard Forest LTER site, Petersham, Massachusetts, United States - Inc-BW-C-19-O ...
GCTGCGTCAGGCGCTCGCTAAGAACTACGATCGGCTCGACGACGTGTTGGCCGGAATGAAACCCAAAAAGCGAAAGGTAAGACGATGAGCAAGTTGACTCTGAAGACCGAAGGCGATCGGCATGTCGTGGTTACCAGGCGCTTCGCGGCATCGCCCGAAGCTGTCTTCCGTGCCCATACCGAGCCGAAGCTGATCCAGAAATGGATGCTCGGGCCCGACGGTTGGACCATGCCTGTCTGCGTATGCGATGCGCGTCCCGGCGGCAAGTTTCGCTACGAGTGGGCTGATGGGAAAGGCCGTGGGTTCGCTATCACAGGCGAGTTTGTCGAGCTCGTCCCGTTTAGCCGCATCGTGCACGTCGAGCGAATGCATCTACCCGATCCGACGCCCGACAACCACATTGAGACACGCTTCGACGGGGAGTACGCCAGCACTTTGATGACCATGCGCATGACGCTGCCCGATGCCGCCACTCGGGCCAAAATGCTCGCGACCGGCATCGAGCGCGGCATGGAAGAGAGCTTCCGCCGCCTCGAGTCCATGATCTGAGCGAATAATCTACTGCGACTCGGAAGTAGGAGACCACTCATGATAGCGACACCACAGATCGTTCAGACCAAGGCCGAAGTGGCGGCCATCATTCACGTTACCGTCCCGCGTAGCGAGATGATGAAAGTATTCGGCCCTGCCGTCGGCGAGTTGATGGCGGCACTCGCCAAGCAAGGCGTTGAGCCCGTCGGCGCCGTCTTCGCCCACCATCTCAAGATGATCCCGGATACCTTCGATTTCGAATTGGGCGTGAAAGTTGCGGCGCCTGTGAAAGTGACCGGACGTGTAAAACCAGGCGAGCTCCCTGCGGCCAAGGTTGCCCGCACCATTTACAGCGGTCCCTACGAGGGCCTCCCGTCTGCCTGGGCTGACTTCAATAAATGGATGAAAGAGAGTGGCTATGAGTCAGCACCAGACCTTTGGGAGTTATATTCCGTCGGGCCCCAGTCGACGCCTGATCCGGTGAACTGGCGCACGGAATTGAACCGACCGCTAAAATCTTGATCCCCTCGGCGCAACCCTTGACCTTTTCCGACGGGCGCGTCGGTCTGCGAGACGGCAAGATTGCCTCATCGAGCTGCCCGACACCTGCCGGTCGCGTCCGGCAGCTGCGGGTCAGGACCGTGCCTTGCCGACCAGCGACCAGGGTCGTAGCGTGAAATCCACTAGGCCGGCACATGTGAACAGGAGTGAATCTGCATGTACGCGCTAGCCATCGTTCGCTACAGACGCCCAATAGAAGGAGTTGATGAGATTTACCGGGAAGCACATCGCGATTACCTGCGTAATCTCAAGAAGCAAGGTCTGTTGATCGCCTCCGGCCCTTTTAAACCGCACTTTGGTGGCGCCTTTTTGTTGCGAGTGCCAGATGTCAATGCCGCAGAGACCCTCGATACGATTCGCGATGGTGATCCGTTCACGACGCACAAATTAGCGCAGTACGAACTTCTGGTCTGGGACGTCAAGACGGGTGTCGAAGACCTCGACAAGATATGACGAAATGCGTTGACGGCCCACAACCGCGTCAGCGCGCGCTGCGGTTGCCTGGATGCCGTATCCCTGAAGGGGACATTCACGACCGGCAGATGGGCGCATTGCGGTCTTTCACGGAACGGCACGATTTACCGGCAGAGGCGATGTCCCGTATCCGTGGCGCACCGTCAAGAGAAAGGTACCAAATGGAAGAATACTCAGTGTCGCAGTGGTTCGAGCGCAGAGGCAGGCAAGTGCGCAGGAATCGAGTCTTCGCAAACTGCCTGGTGCCCGCAGTGGGGCTTATGCTGCTTCTCGGTTACCTGGCACCGCCACTTGAGAAGAGATCGCACATTGTGAATATTCTCGTCACATCGATGGGGGTACCACTCGGGATACTAATCGCGGTGTCCATATTCGCGAATGCATCGTTAATTGCTGGGCCATACTGCTGCCCGAGCTGTAACGAGTCCTTTGCGGCGCGCAGCCTACCCGGCTGGGTTCCTCGCAGATGTCGTAACTGCGCATTCGATGTGCACACGATGAAACGCAAGCGGCTAAAGGGGCCTTTGGAGTTTTGAGTGAGTCCTGGGACCATGGCGAACGGAGTACCAGCCGTAGATGGATAGCTCGAAAGCGGTTATTGGTAGCCGGCGGCTTTGCAAGCATGACCGGCAGGACGATTTGTCGTAAGCAACCAGTTTTTTGAATTACAATGTGCCGCAGATCGTGCAACGCAACGATTGCCGTCACATTCGAAGTAACGATCGTTTCATCGAACCCATGGTTCTGCCACATGGTTGATCATTCCAGTTTGGTGCGGAATCGTCCTTTGGCGGAGTCTCCCCGACCGCGCCATTCGGTTCTGGTCTTCGCGGCGCTATTACTCGGACTTTGGCTGGGGACGCGCCCCGCCAGCGGCGCAGATCTGCCGCCCGAGACGGTCCAGGCCATCGATTCGCTAGTCGGGAAGGCGCTCGCCGACACTAGCGTCCCCAGCGCCTCGATCGTGGTGGTCAAGGATGGTGAGATCGTCCTTGCCAAGGCCTATGGTAAGGCTCGCTTGCCAGATGTCGAAGCCAACCCGTCGATGCGCTACAAGATCGCGTCGAACAGCAAGCAATTGACCGCTGCAGCGATCCTGCTACTGGTTGAACGGCACAAAGTGTCGCTCGACGACAAGGTGGCCCGCTTCCTGCCTGGCCTGACCGGCGCCGACAAGGTCACGGTCCGCAATCTGCTAACACACACCTCGGGCTATCAGGACTATTACGCCGAAGACTATCTGCTGCCGGACATGCGCGTGGACACCACGCCACAGCATATTCTCGACGTCTGGGGCAGGAAGCCGCTCGATTTCGCGCCCGGCAGCCGCTGGCAATACAGCAATACCAATTATGTCATTGCTGGCCGTATCGTCGAACTGGTCAGCCACATGCCGTTGATGGCGTTCCTGCATCAAGAGATCTTTGACAAACTCGGCATGAAGAGCCCGGTCGACATCGGCGGCGATTGGAGCACCGGCGATGCCACCGGTTATACGACCTATGGCCTGGGCCCGGCGCGGGAGGTCGCACCCGAAGGCAAGAACTGGCTGTGGGCGGCCGGTGAGCTGGGCATGACCGCAAGCGATCTGGCCCGCTGGGATATTTCATTGATGAAAGGCGAGATCCTGTCGCCGACTTCGACCAAGACACTGACGACGCAAATGACCTTGACCGACGGCACCGCCACTAATTACGCGCTTGGCCTGAGGGTCAAGCAGTTGGACAATGGCCACCGGCGCTGGGCCCATTCCGGCGGCGCGTCGGGCTTCCACAGCATGAACGTCCTCTATCCCGACGACCGCGCCGCCATTACCGTCCTGACCAATGGCGAGGGCGTCACCTCGCGCACTATTTTCAATGGAATCGAGACGCTGCTCTTCGCGCCGGTCACCGACCCCGACGCCACTGCCACCCTGGCCCGGGCGCGGGCGCTGTTCACTGGCCTGCAGGCGGGGCACATTGACCGCTCCGCGATGACGCCCGCCCTCAACGACTATTTCTCGGACGCAGTGCTCTCGGATTTCGCCAGGTCGCTAGGACCGCTCGGCGAAATTGAGGACTTCACGCAAGCAAGCTTTGAGGATCGCGGCGGTATGGTCAACCGCGTCTTCAAGATCAAGGCGGCCGGCAAGACACTGTCCATGGACAGCTATCTAATGCCCGACGGAAAGTGGGAACAGTGCCTGATCTTCGCGGAGAAATAGGCTTGGCAATAGTTTTCCGGCAACCATCCAGGGATCTCACCGATAATTCGGTACCCTGTTCCAAGGTCGGATTGATGGCGAGACGGCGCCGAGCATGAGTTCAGGCCATGACGTCGAGCAGGGTCCCCTGCATCTGATCTGACACGGTCAGGACTCTCGCGTTGGCTTCAACCGACAGCTTCTCTTGTAGCGATCCGACCAGGGCAGCGGTCAAATCGCCACCCGACCCGGTGACCGACTGGGCGACCACCTGCGCATCCCTGTTCAACCCCGCGATGCCTCGAGCAATGCCGAGTTGCGCGCTCTGCGCTGCATCTGGAATGTTCGACATAAGGGAAAGTGCGTTCATGAGTAGCTCCGCTGCCTAGGATATCCAATCCGCAGGGCCCACCGTGCTCTCAATGACAATTCGCGAGGACTGTGTCACACACGGGGATCGTCCGGCCGTTATTGTAAAGCTGCCTAAAAGCCGACGCTGGCCACCGGCAGCTGCGGGTGCACCACTGTCCGCGACGCTCGCCACGGCGGCGTGTACGATTAGGTGTGCAGCCAGCGTGGGCGCGAAGCCAATTGGGAAATCGTGCAATGGCTGAGCGAAGAGATCAACGCCGCTTTTGGCAAATAATTCCAATAGTGATTGCCACCGTGGCAGTAATCACGGCGTTGGGCGCGATAGTTGTGGGGCTTCGCTCATCTCTATCTGAGCCGACGAGTGCTGCCGTGTCCCACGCGTCAAGGCCCGTCATCGCGCAGTCAGTGACACCTCCTGCGGCAGCGTCAGCTCCAAGAGTGGGGAATGAACAAAATAGGGTAAGCAAAGCGCTCTCAGGTCCCTTGCGGGCAGCTCAGGATACGCTGAAATCAAGAAATTACCCTGATGCGATCGCAAGGCTGGAGGCGGCAGATCGTACTCAAGGGAAGTCGCCTTACGACCAACATGTGATCAACGCGCTGCTTTCAGAAGCCTACGTCGGCGTAAAGGATTACGCTTCTGCCGGGAGAGTCGTCGAGGCGGGGCTAATCGATGGCTTTCTCACCTCATCGCAGGCCGAGAGGGAGACGATTGTTGCCGCATTGGTCAATTATCAAATCAAGAACTATGACAAAGCGATAGAGTTCGGGAGCCGCGCAATCCGATCGGGATCAACTAATCCGCAGGTACCTACAGTTGTGGGACAGGGGTACTACCTGAAGGGTGACTGGGGCAACGCCGAACGATTCGAGGAGGAATTCGTGAGCCGCCAAGCTGCGACAGGCGTTACTCCCGATAGGCATTCTCTCGAGCTGTGGATGAGCGCGTGTTTGAATCTACGTGACGACAGTTGCGAAAAGCGGGCCCTTGAGAAGCTCGTTGCCTATTACCCCACACCGGAGACCCAACGGGAACTGGTCCGCCTGCAAGCGGCCCGATGACACAGGGTCCGAATCGATGTGTTAATTAACGCTATCAAAATTCCTTCCGGGCGCGCGTCCCGCTTGCCTGTCCTGGCCTTCCCGATAGCCGCCACTGGCCACCGAAGGCTTTGGGTCACGAGCCTTTGACCAGAACCTTGTCGAACAGTAGCCCGCCCTGAGCCGCGGAGATCGCCGTCAACTCGTCTTGCGTGCGCGATTACTTCCGTTGAGGTGACCAATCAGCCAGCGGCCCGCCGGCCCAGGTGGTGAGTCGCTGCGGTAAACCGCTCGCATCGGCATCAGCGGCCTCGCTCCGCCCGGAAGGCCGATTCGAACCACGCGCAACTTCCCACCGGCGATGTCGTCGTCCACCATGAATCGCGGCATGTTGCCGAAGCCGAAACCGGCGCGCAAGAACGCATGCCGGGCACCCATGTCGGCGAGCAGCCAGACGTTCTTCGAGAACACGCCGTAGTTTTGACCCTTGGACAACGTCGATCGGTCGGTCAATACGAGCTGCACATGGCGCTGTAGCTCAGACCGAGGAATGACGCCTTTGTAGGCAGCCAGAGGATGCGATGGCGCGACAACCGTAACCAGCGGTACATCGAGCAGGTGCTCACTGTGCATCGCCTCCGGCAGGACCGGGAGCGAGCCGACGATGCCGATCTGGCAGCTTCCCTGCAGAACCGGCTCAACGACTGCACCGAGTACCTCAACAAAGAGCCGCAGCGGCGTGTGCGGAAACGTGGCATGGAATTTGGCAACGGCCTCGATCAACTCGCTCATGGGATACATCACATCGATTGAGAGCGAGAGTTCCGGTTCAAGCCCTTCGCGCAGGGTCTTCGCCCGCGCCTTGAACCCGTCCATTCGATCGGTAACTGCGCGTGCCTCCTCGAGCAATGCGCGGCCGTCCGGGGTGAGGACCGGATAGCGCGCACTGCGATTGAACAGCGCCACGCCCAGCTGCCCTTCAAGATTGGCCAAGGTCTGGCTGACGACGGATTGAGCGCGTCGAAGCTTGCGGCCGGCGGCAGAGAAACTGCCTTGTTCGGCCGCGGAAATGAAGGTGCGCAGCTGATCCAGGGTCACGCCGTCGAGCATGGTCCATCTCCGAGAGCGATAGATCTTATCGAATAATATAGGCTTCTAAGATGGGCCGCGGAAGTCCATATTTTCGTCTACGGAAACCCTCATTCGCTGGAGAAGGCCATGTCGAACGCTCAGAAACTCATTGCCGTGGTCGGTGCTACGGGTCAACAAGGTGGCGCGGTTGTGCGAGCATTACAGGCAAGCGGCCACTTCCAGGTGCGCGCGTTGACACGGGCTCCGGCCAAGCATCCGAAGCTAGGCGACGAAGTCGTCTTTGCGGACTTCGATCGCCCGGAAACGCTTAAGGCAGCATTTGCCGGCGTTTACGGCGTTTTCCTGGTGACCGATGCCTGGCAGGCGGGGGAGAAGGAGCCACAGCAGGCCCTGGCCGCCATCAACGCGGCAAAAGACGCTGGAGTGCAGCACTTGATCTGGTCGACACTCCCAAACGTGGAGGCGATCAGTGGAGGCAAGATCAACGTCCCGCACTTCACTGAGAAGGCGAAGATAGAACGCCGCGTACGCGAAGCCGGCTTTGCCTACCACACGTTCGTGATCGCTCCCTTCTACTATCAGAATCTGCTCGGTGCGATGGCCCCGCAAAAACAAGCGGACGGCAGCTTGGGATGGGTGCTCCCCCTTGACCCCGGGCGGCGCGTCATCCACATGGGCGACATCACTGAGCTCGGCAGGGTCGTCGCGGGTGCATTCGAGCGGCCGAATCGCGCTGGGCACGGTGAACACTTGGCGTTGGTAGGCGATTTCCTGAGCTTCAACGAGATTGTGGCGACCTTGGGTCGCCAGGGACAGAAGTTCTCATTCCAGCAAGTTCCAAGGGAGGTCTTTGCGAGCTGGTTCCCTCACGCGGGGGGTATCGCGGCAATGCTCGCTTACTTCGAAGCCCACACCTATCTCGGCTCGGATTCGCGTGACGCGATCGCGCTGGCCAACAAAGTCGCCGGCCAGCAGCCGACGAAGTTTGCCGACTGGGCCCGGACTCACTTCGCGACGCCGGTGGCGGCCTGAAGCAGCACCACCCCCAAAGGGACCCGCGGTGAGCGCCTTCATCGCGGTCGAGGACGCGCCTCAGGCGTCCCTCCCGCTTTTGCACAGCCATTGTCCAAGAAACCAGCATCTACGAGGTTACCGTGAGTTCTAAGCCAAAAATTGCCGTCATTGTCGGATCCACTCGTCCCACCAGGTTTGCCGATGCCCCGGCACAATGGATTCTCAAGCAGGCCCAGGCGCGAGGAGACTTGGATGTGGAGTTGGTCGATCTGCGCGAGCACCCGCTGCCGTTCTTCGATGAGATGGCGTCGAACCTGTGGATGCCCAGCCAGAATCCTGAGGCGATCCGTTGGCAGAAGACCATCGGGGGTTTCGATGGCTACATTTTCGTGGTCCCGGAATACAACCATTCGATCCCCGGGGTTCTCAAGAACGCGCTCGATCAGGCCTACAAGGAGTGGAACCGGAAGCCCTTCACGGCCATCGGCTATGGCAGTACTGGCGGCGCGCGTGCGATCGAACATCTGCGATTGATCGGCGTCGAGCTGCAAATGGTCTCAACCCATGCAACAGTGCATATCGGCGGCAGCGATTTCATGGCCATTCATCCGATGTTCGGTAAGAAGCCGATCGCGGAGATCGAGGCCATTCTGCTGCCCTCGGCAAAGACGGCGCTCGACGAGCTTGTCTGGTGGGCGAGGGCGACCATGGCCGCAAAGGCGGCCTAAAATCCACTGACTGCTGGCGCCCGTCCACGGGCTGGAATTTATCCCACCCGGTTGGCGAACTGTTGCAGGTCGAAATAGTCGCGCCAGGCTCTGATCTTGCCGTCATGGACCTCGAAGGTTCCCATGACTTGAATGTCGAACGACCGATTCGGGACCTTGAAGACATCCACCCGCTCGGTCATCACGATCGGACCATTGGAAGCGATGTTGATGATCTGAAACTGGATGGCCTCAATGCCTGGCGCGCCGGGGCGGATGAACGAGGCGATGTTGCTTGCGATGGCCTGCCTGCCGTAGACCGGCGCTAGCGGGATATTGTGGTAGACGGCATCGTCGGTGAAAAACGCGGCCAGTTCGACAGCCCCGATGTTGTCGGACCACGCTGTGCAGAACCGTCGCACTACCTCGATCGGGCTTTCCATCCGGCTTCTCCTATGGTCAATGACGGTGGCGCTCGACTGGCCACGTCTTCGACACCCAAGTTCGGAACCAGAGCTTCAACTTAGTCTTTTCGAAGCTTGAAAACCAACAGTGTTCCGGACTTGGGAACCACGGTCTGTGTGGCTCGTATCTTATCGATTCCGTTTTGGACGCCCTGAGCATCTAGGCCCCACCCGGCCGTTACCGCGATATATTGCTCGCCGTCTACCTCGAAGGACGTCGGGACGCCGATCACACCGGCTGGTGCGGGAAAGCTCCACAGCTCATCTCCCGTTCGCGCATCAAATGCCCTAAATTCTCTATCGGGGGTTCCGCCAGCAAAGACCAGATCCCCTCCGGTCACCAGCAGCGGCGCCCACAAGATGGTCTTGAAATTGTGCTGCCAGACGCGCTTGCCCGTATTTAAGTCCCAGGCCTGAAGCTCTCCGAGATGGTCAGTCGCGCCAATGGAGGTCCGCACAGACCCGAATATCGCGTCTACCTGGTATCCAACGTAAAAGCCGTTGCTGTCAGGTTTTGGCACTTCTCCCTTGGGAAGAAACGCGCAAATATTATTGTTTGCCGGAATATAGAGGAGCTTCGTCCGGGGGCTCCATGCCTCGGGAGGCCAATCTTTGCCTCCTCCGATGCTTGGGCAGAACTCGCCACTCTGGGTGGCGCCTGGGCGTTTTGATTCGTCGATGACCGGCTTACCCGTCTTCGAGTCGATCGACTTGAAGACGTTGTTGTTCGAGAACGGGAACGCATGCAGAAACTTAAGCTGACCCTGATTGCGATCCAGAACCCAAAGATAGCCATTGCGTCCGGCATGCGTGGCAGTCTTTACCACTTTGCCGTCGACCTCTGTGTCGATCAGAAGCGGTGCCGAGACCTCATCCCAGTCCCAAGAATCATGCGGCGTATATTGGTGATAACTCCTCAGCTTGCCTGTGTCAACATCAAGAGCCACCGTGGAGTCGGTGTATAGGTTGTCACCGGGTCGATTGTCGGCAACCCAGGGCGCGGGATTTCCCGTACCCCAGTAGGTGATGTTCGACGCCGGATCGAAGACGCCAGTGATCCAGATGGAACCGCCTCCGCGCTTGTAGCCCTCTCCCTTCCACGTGGTGCTACCTGGCTCATCGGGCGCTGGCACCGTATAGGTTCGCCAGATGCGCTTGCCCGTGTCTGCATCGAATGCGCTCACTGAACCGCGGACACCGAATTCCCCACCGGAATAGCCGACCAGGATCTTACCGCGCGCGGCAAGCGGTGCCAGCGTCGAATAGCAGCCTGTCTTATAGTCATCGATCGGCACTTGCCAGACTTCAGTTCCCGAGGCCGCATCCAAGGCCACGAGTTGGCAGTCGGTTGTCGCCATGTAGACGCGGTCCTTATAGAGCGCCACACCTCGATTGGTTGGATGCAGCTGAAAAAGACCGTCTGGATACTTCTTCGCGTACCGCCACAACTGGGTGCCAGTCTTCGCGTCTAGCGCGATAATGTTGTTCTGCGGCGTCGTGATGAACATTCGGCCTTGATTCACGATCGGCGTGGTCTCGTGGGCCTCGATCAAGTCGGTGCTAAGGGACCACGCGAGTGATAGTTTGCTGACATTGGCAGCCGTTATTTGATCGAGCGGGCTGAAACCCGAACCATCGTAGGTGCGCCGATACATCAACCAGTCGCCCGCCTTCGGATGCTGAAGGCGCTCGTCGGTAACTGTCTGATAGGGTATTGAGTCCGCATTCGACCATTGACTCATACACAGTCCGACAAGGAGGCTGGGCCAAATGCCGAGATGCTTTAACCTTTCTCTCAACTTCATTGTGTGGACCTTCTTGTAGTCAAAAGACTCAGTCTTTAGAAAAGGCTTCTGCAGCCGCGACGGTATTAAGTGCTTCGCGCAGCAATTTGATCTTCCCGTTCTGCGCGTGCAACACACCGACATAGGTCTGTTTGTAAATCTTCCCTGTGGAGAGAACCATTGCTTCAATTTGATATTCCGCAGCCACCTTGTCAGGGGTTTGGATGAAATAGGTCAGATTCTTGAATCGAAAGTCAGGGACGTTGGCGAGTACTCCGGAAAGTAGCTTCTCAACCCCTGCAGGCCCTTCGGCGTGAGCCTTCACCCAAGGCAATTCGAGTACACCGTCATCTGCAAACTGCGATGCGGATACCTTCGGTGTACTGACATTGTTTAGATACGCTTCCAGCAGCTCGCTTGCTGATTTCATCTCTATTCCCCTCGCGAACGGATCTGGCTGCAGCGTAGTGATGCAGCGCCGCCTTATGTAGTACTGGAATTAGAGAAGACTTTTGCCCTGGATAGGATAATGGCAGCTCCCAGCGGTGCTGCGGCGGGTGCAACTTCCGAGGTCGAATCAGGTGCGATCGCTCGCGCCATTGCTCGTCAACCAAGGGCTCGCGGCGAAGCCTTCTGTGAGAGAGTCAAGTAGCGTGCGCACCGCAGGAACCATCCCGCGCCTCGAGGGAAACACGGCGTGCACAATCCCAGATCGAGTGCTCAACGACGGGAGTATTCGAACCAGGGCTCCGCTGGACAAGTCGTCTTTGGCAAGCAAATAGGGCAGGCGCGCAACACCCAAGCCACGAAGAGCCGCGCAACGCACGGCGTAAAAGTCGTCGGCACTCAAGCGGGGGTTATGAACCAGTTCCGTGGAGTTTGCGTCCGTATCGACAAAATGCCACGTCTGCTCATTACCAAGTATTCCAGTTGACAAGGTGGGGATCCGTGCGACGTCCTCAAGCACTTGAGGTTCTCCATAACGAGCTACAAGTGCCGGACTGGCAACCAGGATCATGTCCGAAGGGCCAAATGAGCGCATCGCCAAGTCGGAATCGTTAAGCGGGGGAAGCCGGACGCGCAACGCAATGTCGATACCCTCCTCGATTACATCGATCCGACGATTAGTGGCCGTGAGTGCGAGGCGCACCTCGGGATAGGCATCCAGGTACTTTGCGAGAATGTCGGCGACACCGCCCTGAAGCAGGCCGGTGGGGCAGCTCATCCGGACCAGCCCGCGCGGCGCAGAAATAGTTTGGTTGATCTCGTCCTTCGCGGCCTCCGCTTCGGCAATCAGCGCGACACAATGGCGATGGAGTGTCTTGCCCGCTTCCGTGAGCGAGAGTTTGCGCGTGGTGCGATTGAGCAGTCGTACACCAAGTTCCTTCTCCAGCTCTACGATCCGACGACTGAGCTTCGAAGTCTGGAGTCCAAGTGCCTCAGCAGCAGCCGTATAGCTGCCGCAGTCGACGACCTTGGCAAAGAAATACAGGTCGTTTAGATCGTGAAATCCGTCCACAGATATGGAAGCCCTGTGAGTTCGACGAGGCCGATTATTCTATCCATTGCAAAACTCTTGTCCAAATTATGGGCTAAATCAATAGTTGTTGTGGCACTAACCTTTCTCGGAAGCTCGGACCAACCAAATTCTAATCGCAAGGCAGGGAAGGGCGATGTTGCAGCTGCGACCTCTGGAGACCCTTGGCGGGGCCAATCGCGATTGGCTAAGAGCTAAACACCACTTCGCGGTCAATGGTGAGGGCAATCCCGCACACAGACCGCTCGGAAGCCTCGTCGTCTGGAATGACGATGAAATTGCCCCGCACAGTGGGTTCCCGATGCATGCACATCGCGACTTGGAGATCGTTACGTATGTTCGTGAGGGGGTGCTACACCACGAGGATAGCTTGGCTGGGCGCAGCGAGATTCGCGCGCGACATGTTCAGGCCATCACCGCCGGCCGCGGAGTTCAGCATTCCGAACACAACGAAACAAACGAGTACCTAAGAATATTTCAGATATGGCTGCTACCGAGACGGCGCGGACTTGATCCCAGTTGGGCTACGAAATCCGTGCCCGATGTGCAGTGCGGGAGCCGATTTGTGCCCATTGCGAGCGGATTTAGCAAAGACCGAGACGCGCTGTGGATCGAGGCCGATGCCCGGGTACTCGCGGCAACGGCCGATCAGGGGCAAAGCCTGGTTTATGGCCTTACAGCAGCGAGACACGGCTACCTGGTACCTGCCCGTGGAGAAGTGATGGTAAACGACGTACACGTACGGGAACGTGACGGCATCGCCATTACCGCCGAACCCGCCATCACCGTCACAGCGCTTGAGCGCACCGAAATCATTCTTGTGGATACGGCCTGATATACAAACCGACTTGCCGGAGAGACCATGGACAATCGCAGTGGTGACTTTCCCTCAGATGACACGGAGAAGGGGCCGGAAGTAGCGCCGACCCTCAACTCGCGACGTGAGTTCCTGCGTGCCGCAGCGGTATCCAGTGGTGTCGCGATCTTGTCCGGCGAGTTTGTCGCGGAAACTGCCCGTGCAAGCACCGACAAGGTCGCGGAGTTCACGCCTCCCGCACCGACGAAAGCCGTCACACCCTTCAAGGTTCGAGTACCGGAGGGCGCGCTCGACGATCTCAAGCGCAGACTGGCCAATACCCGCTGGCCCGAGAAGGAGACGGTCGGCGACTGGTCGCAGGGCGTTCCCCTGCAGAAGGCTCAGGCGCTCGTTGCCTACTGGCGCGACAAGTATGACTGGCGTCGCTTTGAGAGTCGCATCAACGCCTTCCCGCAATACCGGACTCAGATCGACGGGATTGGCATTCATTTCATTCACGTGCGCTCCCCACAGAAGAACGCGCTGCCGATCATTCTCACGCACGGATGGCCGGGATCGGTCGTGGAGTTCATGGAAGTCATCGGCCCGCTCAGCGATCCTACCCGCTACGGGGGAAGGGCGGAGGACGCGTTTCATGTCGTTGTGCCGTCGCTCCCAGGTTTTGGTTTCTCCGACAAGCCGATCGCGACGGGCTGGGATGTGTCCAGGATCGCCCGCGCCTGGGCGACGCTGATGCCACGCCTTGGTTACCAGCGCTGGGTCGCACAGGGAGGCGATTGGGGGGCGGGCGTAACGCACGCCCTGGCGCATCAGCGGCCCGCCGGGCTGATAGCGGCCCATGTGAACTGGCAGTTTGTCTTTCCCGAAAAGTTGCCCGAGCATCCCACGCCTGCCGAGCAAAAGGCCATCGACGGGGCGTCGAGGTTCGCCAACGACTGGAGCGGCTATTTTCGGGAGCAAGGGACACGCCCGCAGACCATTGGCTATCCACTTGCGGACTCGGCCGCGGGCCAGGCGCTGTGGATCTACGAGAAATTCCAGGCGTGGAGCGATAACCACGGCAATCCCGAAGACGCACTCTCCATTGATGCGATGCTCGATGACATCAGTCTCTACTGGTTCACTGACACGGCCGCGTCGTCGGCCCGCATCTACTGGGAGAATACCCGCGCGGGCCTAGCGGGCACCTCCGGCGGACGGATCGAATTGCCAATGGCGGCGTCGGTCTTTCCGCACGAGATATTCTGCCCGCCAAAGGCCTGGGCTGAGGCGCTGTGGCCCAACCTGTTTTACTGGAATGAGGTCGATAGGGGCGGACACTTTGCCGCGTTCGAGCAGCCAAAGCTCTTCAGCGATGAGCTGCGGAAGGCCTTCAGGTCCCGGCGGGTTTAAACCTAGGGATCTCAATAGTGAGTTCTCATCCCTCATCTGTGTGGCGCCTCACACAAGCGGCGTTGGCCGGTGCACTGTTCTCCTCTGCCTTTTGGATGACAGCAGCTCAGGCGCAGCCGTTGTTCATTGCACTGCCCGGACAGCGGGCGTTTCCAGAGAGCATCACCTCGGCGCGCGATGGGACCCTGTTCGTCGGTAGGCTCGGTGACGGCGGTATCGTCCGCGCCGATCCACAGACCGGGGCGGCCGCGCTATTCGTCGCGCCGGGCGCAGCCGGCTCACGGTCGATCACCGGCGTCTTCGCCGACGACGCTTCCGGGACACTTTGGGCCTGCTCCAACGATCTGAGCGCCCTGGGCGGCACCTCGGAGGGGAGCGATCGGGGCGCTGCCCTGAAGGCCTTCGAGCTGCGAACCGGCGCCGCGATGCGCAGCGTGCCGCTGCCGGAGCCGCACCCTTTCTGCAATGACATCGCCGTCGATGCGGACGGCGCGGTCTATGTGACCGATAGCGCCAACCCGACTGTTCTGCGGCTCCCCGCGGGAGCTACCAAGTTCCAGATCTTCGCCACGAACCCGCAGTTCGCGCCGCCGCAGCCGAACAGCGCCGGACTGGACGGGATCGCCTTCGGCGGCGACGGCGCCCTGTATGTGACGACCTACGCCGCGGGTGGGTTCTTTCGCATCGCAGTCCAAAAGGGGCAGGCAGGCCGGGTAATCAGGTTACAGGGGCGGCCCCTCGGCCTGCCCGATGGGCTTCGCTCGCTGGGACGCAAGAGCTTCCTGCTGGTCGAGGGCGTTGGGACGTTGGACCGGATCGAGGTCGATGGCGAGGGGTTCCGGGCCACGCACCTGCGCGCTGGGTTCCGAACGCCAACCGCGGTGACCCGGGTGGGGTCCGTCGCCTGGGTCAGCGAAGGCCAGATGCCACTCTTCTTCGACCCCACCCGTAAGGGCGAGTCACCCGCCCTGCCGTTCCGGATCTACGCCGTCCCCTTGAGCAATGGGCAGTTGCAATGAAACTCGATCGTAAGCGATAGCGCGGTGCAATAGGTCAATCAATAGCATCAAAAGAAAGGATTGCGTCATGCAGAAATTTGCGAAAGTCGGACTCGAAGCGCTACTTACTCCTGACAACTGCGTTCTTGTCTTGATTGACCATCAGCCGTTTCAACTCGCGAACGTCAACAGCCACGAACCCACGATGGTCGTAAACAATGTCACCGGTCTCGCGAAGACCGCGAAGGCGTACGGAATCCCCACAATCCTGACAACGGTAACGGAAGAGCGGGGTGGTCGGATCTTCAAAAGCATCCAGGATCTCTTTCCGGATCAGAAAACTATTGACCGCACCTACATCAACGCCTGGCAGGACCCGCGCGTTGTTGAGGCCGTAAAGAAGACCGGCAGGCGGAAAATCGCCTTCGCGGCGCTCTGGACGGAGATGTGCTTGGCGATGCCGGCGATTCAGGCGATGGGCGACGGGTACGACGTCTATGTCGTAACCGATGCGTCCGGCGGCGTATCGGTGGAAGCACACGATATGGCCATCCGTCGCCTCGTCGCGGCGGGCGCTCAACCGATCACTTGGCTGGGGATGGCCGGAGAACTTCAGCGTGATTGGGCGCGCACCCAGTATGTCCCAGAGGTCGCCAAGATTTTTGCCGAACACGCAGGCGCTGCCGGTTCTGTTCTGGCGTGGGAAATGCAGCTGCTTCGGACTGCCGAAGTCAAAGGCGCCTAGGCCGCACATTGGAATCGGCACGTGCGGGTGGACGCGCCCCCTTTGCCAGTCGCTCACTTTAAACTCGCACAACTCACCAGCACGCTCGCCGTTCTACTCTTTACATCCATGCAGGTCGGTGCTGACACACCCGACCGTCCCGCGATTTCGTTCAATCGGTGGTCAGAGGACTGGTCAATGCTTGCAGACCCGGATGTTCCGCGCGAGCCGCTGGATGCGCTCAAATACATCCCACTGTCTGATGATGACGTCCGCACCTACTTGTCCTTTGGCGCCAATATTCGGGAGCGCTTTGAGGTCAATGACGCCAACTTCGGCACTGGCGGAAACCAACCGCAGTCGTACCTCTTAAGTCGGGCGGAAGCTCATATGGATCTACGGATTCGCGCTCAGATACAGATATTTTTACAACTGCAGAGTGATGAATCGCCCGGAAAACAACTACCCGCGCCGGTTGACCAAGACCATCTGGGCATCGAGCAAGGATTTGTCGCGCTCTCGGAGCCCTTGGGCGATGGGGAGGTGGCAATCCGGATCGGCCGCCAGCAGAACGGGTTTGACCTTCAACGATTTCTTTCGGTACGTGATGGGCCGAATGTGCGTCAATCATACGATGGAGTTTCTGTCGCCTACACGACAGGACCCTGGCGCTTCATCGCGCTCTATACGCATCCCGTGGAAAATCGCAATTCGTCATTGTTTGACGACTATAGCAGCCGGCATCTCTCGCTTGATCTGCTCCGGATAGAGCGGCAGATCACTCCTTCATCGTCGCTCTCCGCGTACGTGGGACAGTTTCGGCAGGATGATGCGCATTTTCCGAGCGCGAGCGGAAACGAGCGCCGCGACCTCGTCGAGGTTCGCTATACGGGAGCCAGTGGCGGTGTTGACTGGGACGCCGAGGCGATGTCCCAAAATGGGAGAATAGGCGAGCAGGTCATCCACGCCTGGGCGACAGGTGCCGTTGTTGGGCGTACCTTTGGTTCAACTACCTTCCGGCCGAGACTCAGTCTCCAGTTCGATGCAGCTTCAGGCGACAAGAGCCCGACCGATCATCAGCTAGACACCTTCAACCCGCTGTTTCCCAGCGGCTACTACTTCACAACTGCGGGTTATACAACCTATGCGAACCTGATCCATGTCAAGACCGACCTTGCGGTGAACCCACTCGCTAACCTGAAGGTCGGTTTTGGAATCGGCGTCGAATGGCGTGAAGCGATTGCGGATGCAATCTACACATTGCCGGATGTGCCTGTACCTGATACCGCCGGCAAAGGCGGCCGCTACGTTGGCAGTTATGGCCAGTTCCGAGTGGATTGCGGCCTAACGCCTCGCATCGCGTTAGCACTCGAATTCGTGCACTTCGATGCCGGCGCGACCATTGTCTATGCGGGTGGGCACGACACGAACTACCTTGGTGCCGAGATTCGATATGGATGGTGAGCGATGTCGGACATCAGGCCGGGCTATGAGCGCTTGGAAGTTGGGCTTCCAGGCTCGCCCGTTCGCTCTCGGGCAGCCAGGTAAACAGTTCATTCCCATCGACGTCTCGAATCGCGAGAGTCGGCGCACCCCAGTGTAGGACGGTAGTCTTGATGCTATTTTCACTCAAATACTGCCGGAATGACTCGAGCTGCTCTTGATAAATCGCGATGAATACTCGGCCGTGGCCGGCCCTGCCTACCGTCCAGTCTTCCTCCTGATTTAAGATGAGCGGGAAGCCAAACAGACTGACCTGGACTACGAAGGGCCGCTCGTTCACCTGGTGGGTCCAGTCAAGCTTGAAGCCCAGGATCTGCGTGTAGAAGTGCAGCGCGCGCTGGGCGTCTTTGACGAAAAACACGGTCCTGGCATCAAGAGTTTGCATCACTATCTCCTCGTTTTAGCAAGATGAGATCGGAATTGGACAAGCAGGTCACTCTCGGGCTTTATTTGCTGGCAATGACGGCCGTCATTGCCGGCGTCGATCTGGCATTTTTTAGAAACCGATTCTGGGAAAGACTGCTATTCAACATTGGTATTGTCTTGGTATTCGGAGCTTTTTACCTGCGATTTCTCAGGCGATCGTGAGCTGAAGCATTATCCGTGAAAACCAGAGAAGTTATTGATAAACAAGGGGTTAATGGCGACCGGATGATCCCGATACCCATCCCTTACCGCACCTGCCAGGTAGTAGCTGTGGTGAACTTTGAAGGGCGATTGACCTGTTCCAGTCCGACCGTCCCGTGGCGAACGTCGGCCGGCGGGTGAGGTTCGGCGCAAGGCTGCCAGGAGCGATAAAGAAGATGTCAAAGATTGTCTTGTTTCGGACCGCTCAGGATTTGACCGCGAGGTTGGTGTCGGAGCTCTCTCGCGCTGGATACGAAGTCGCGGCACCGGAAAGCGCGGATGTGCGCACCGCTCTTCAGCATCAACCGGATCTGATCCTGTTGCAGACGGATGTACGCACGCTGGACTGCTGTGGTCTTCTAACCCAGCTCAAGGGCAATGAGGGTACGGCGCCCGCGAAGATAATCCTGCTCGCCGAGGGCGGCCCTTTGGAGCGCAGCCGTGCTTTGGATCTGGGTGCAGACGACGTGCTCAGCATTCCTTTTGAGCCGGCGGAGCTCTTCGCCAGAATTCGTGCGGAGCTCAGAGAGAAGGCACCGGATGATCGTTTGCGCGTGGAGGTGCTCGACGCCAAGAGGAGGGAGCTTGAGGCGGAGGCGGCGTTGGCCGCGATCGTCGCGGAAAAAGCGACCGGAAAGAAGCGCTGGATTGTACTGGGCGTCGTCGCAGCAATTGCGTTGATCGGCGCGGCTGTTGCAGTGCGAAACGCTCAGGTGAGCCGCAAGTCAAACGCGAGCCTGGTTTTGCAGCTGCAAAGTCTGCGCTCGGAGATTTTCACTCAAGGCCAGCTTCTGGAGCGCGCGCAAAGGAGCCGCGACGCTGGCGATCAGGAACTGAGCGCATCGGTGAGCAAGCAGCTCGACGCTTTGCGTGCCGAAAGTGCGGACCTGCGGCGACAGGTCTCCACCTCGAATGCCGGATCCCTGTCCGATCTCGATGCCCGTTTGAAGCAAACCGACTCCCGGATCGGAAAACTCGAGAATGAGTCGCGCATCGCACAGGAGATCGTCAGGAATTATTCAAACAGCGTCTGCCTGATCTACGCGATTGTGGGTTTTCACGACCGGAAAAGTGGTGCTCGGCTGAGCTTTGCCGGCATTGATGCGAATGGCAACCCGCTCGCCGATGAGCGGGGGAATCCAATCGTTACCACTTCAGGTGGCACCCGGCCCGTTTACATGCACGTATTCGGGACTGGCTTTCTGATCGACGCCGCCGGTCACATCCTCACCAACCACCATGTACTCCAACCGTGGTGGCACGATACCCAGGCGATTCCCGTGCCAATCGATACTTTCGAGCCGACCATCGTGTCGATGTCGGCTTATTTTCCAGGCAGCGAAACACCGCTGGTGGTGCGGATCCAGAGCTTGAGCGATGATTTCGATCTCGGGGTGGCAGCAGTCGATCTGCCTGTGAGCCACCCGCGGCCTGTGGCACTGGAGCAGCAAGCCGCGATTTCGGGCAGCCCGGTCGTCTTGATTGGCTACCCCACCGGACTCGAAGGAATTCTTGCGCGTCTCGATGAGGCTACGCTCAAAGGGATTGCACAGGCGGTCGGGAACAACACGGAGGGTCTGGTACAGGAGCTGGCGCGAAGAAAGCTGATCCGGCCGCTCGTGACTCAGGGCCATCTCGGCGTTGTGGGCCCCGATCAACTGATCTACGACGCACAAACAACCCACGGCGGGTCCGGTAGCCCGGTATTCAATGCCAGCGGCAGGGTGATCGGGGTGAATTTCGCCATCCTGTCGGGTTTCGCCGGCTCCAGTTTTGCCGTTCCCATAGCACGTGCTGCCAGGATGGTCGAAACGTCACAAGCGGTGCAAGGGGCGCGTTGATGCCGGCAACCGGCTCGACCCGGATAGCTGTTTTCGATCTGGATGGCACGCTCTTGGCGGGTGATTCGACGGCGGCATGGTTGCGGGCGCTGCTTTGCGCATCATGGCCGCGATGCATTGCGGCCGCCATTGCGTTGCCCGCCTGGTTACTGCTCATCTGGATTCCGTCATCGCGCAAAGTCGGCGCCTCCCTCCTGCTTTGGATAGCCACGGTCGGCTACGATCAGGACGCCATCACGCACAGCATCCAGGCCTTCGCAAAGCGCTTCGAGCAGGGTGACTGCGCGCTTCGTTGGCGCCGCGCCGGCCTGGCAGCGATGAAATCTCACCTGGCCACCGACGATCGGGTGGTCGTGATCACAGCCGCGCCCGAATGGCTGGCCGCGCAGCTTCTGGCCTCCTGGACTGAAGTTCGCGTGCTTGGATCGACACTCGCCCGCTGTTGGGGTGGCTGGGTTGTCGAGAAGCATTGCTTCGGTCAGGAGAAATGCCGAGCCTTGCAACGAAACGGGTATGGCAGCGCGTGGGACGTCGTTTATACGGACAGCTACGCTGACGCACCGTTGTTGGCCGCTGCCACTGAATGTGGGTTCATCGTGAATCCGCGACGCGGTCTGCTGGCCAAACTGCAGGCGCGTATACCGCGTATTTCACCGCTGCGTTGGACTTGACGCGTAGTATCGCAGCCGCTCAACGAGTACCGCGTGGGCGGCGCTTTGCCGCAGAATGAGCACGGCCAAAGCGAGGCTGAATCCGACGATCTCAAATCCGAAGTAGTATTCGGGAGACTTGAAAAGGGCGCAGATGAAGATCCCCAGGGTGCGATAGTTGGCAGACAAGATGGACCAGCTGCGGATCCGTGGTGCCATCGTTTCACGATAATCCTGGCGAATGACAGCGGTCTGTCCGGGCTCTCTTTGCATGGCGGCCGACATGGTCTCGCGAAACTTCCTGCTTATGCCCGCCGTGGGGAAACTCAGGCCCACGTAGAACAGTCGGTCGAGGGAATTGAGCAGCCCGCGAATGACCGGGTGCCCGTCGCCGCCCCGCTGGGGGCTGTTGCGGGGCGCCGGCTCCTGTGGTTTTTTTCCCCATCCCAGGTACTCGTACTCCTGGCGCTGCGCCTCGTAGCTTGCCGACTGGATCATGTGGCACACTGCCGATACCGTCACCAGGCCATACATCCAGGCGCCGTGCGCGTGACTGAGGGAGATTGCGAGGGCCGTGTAGACGGCCAGGAAGGTCACAATGTCAGCGATGCCGTCGAGCACTTTGCCGAAGTGTGAGTACGAGCCGGTGAAGCGCGCGAGCTGACCATCTGCTCCGTCCATCACATGCCAGGCGATCATGAGGGCAAAGCCGGTGATGGCCGATTGCAGGTTCCAATAGCGGTAATAGGCAAAGGCCGCAAGGATGCCGAAGAGCATGCCCAGGATCGAGACAGCATTGGGCGTTACGCCCAGCCGGGCGAAGAAGGGCACCAGCCGGGCTGCCAGCGGATGGATGAAGTAGAGGTTGCTGAGCTCCTCGATCTCACTCGTTCGCCGGATGGGAACGCGGTCCGTGATCTCGGTCTGTGGTTGCGGCATCTATCGATTCTGTGGGCTGTTACATGAACTCGACACGCAGCGGATGATCCCCTTTTCAAAGCCCAATGACTACCGCTCGGTGGTACCGGGCGATCGCCTGGCAGCGATCATTGCAGGAGCGTTGCTTATCGCCGGAGCCGCGGTTGCGCAGCCTCCAGCGACATCCCGGGAGTCTTTGGTCATCAGCTCAGCGTCTTCAAACATCGACGACGCGACCAACACGGCGGACTTCAAGGATGTCAGCGTTTCGCAGGGGACCCGACGACTCACGGCCGAGCGGGCTCGGGTTACGGGCCTGCGTCTCCAGAGCAGCCAGTGGACCTTCGTGGGCCGGGTGGTGATCAATTTGGATCCAAACAGCTCGCTTTGGGCCGATCAGGCCGTCCTCGAGTATCGCGACGGCAAGCTCGCCCAGGGGACGGCGACGGGTTCTCCGACGCACTTCGAGGAGCGCCGCCCCGACCCGCAGCCGCCCCGGCGCGGTCAGGCCGACGTTATCACATACGACGCGAAGCAGGACACTGTCCAGCTTCAAGGCCATGCCCAGGTGTCAGATGGCGACGGTATCGAGTTCAGTGCACCGGTGCTTGTCTACCATATTCACGATCACCGGTGGCAGGCCGATTCCGCAACCGAGGCGCGAACGGTCCACATCAAAGTCAGACCGTAGTCCCAAGCGCCTCCTCAGGATGGGACAGCCGCCGCCATGGGCTGCGCCACGGCGCAGGCCACCAGCGCAGTCTGCCGACGTCGAGCAGCCATTCGCCTGATAGCAGGTGTAGGGCGTCAGCGCTGCTCGTGGGCGGCTGGGAATACATGATTTCCTGCGCAGGCCACCGGTGGCCTGAATTCCAGGTCCAGGCGCCGTGGTGTCGGTAGACCCGCATCAGCGCGCGAGCGGTGACGATGTCCGGCTTCACCACCCGACGCTGGGCCCAGTTCAAGCGCTGGGCGAGACCCCGCACGAAGATCCAGTTTCGGGGACCCACGTAGTTTGAAAACCAGACCGTAAATCCCAGCTCCTCCTGCAGGGCGGTGACTGCGCTGTAGACCTGGATATGCTCGGCGTGACCATATTCGCCCCAGGGATTGTGAGTGTAGACATCCGTGCATCCCGCCAGAGCGGGTCGCAGGCCCTCGAGCAGCTGCGCATGGTTGGATTGATACCGCTCCCGCACCGCCGGCTCGAGAATCTGCACGCCCCAGGGTGTCAACTGCGGCTTGGCCAGATAGGACTGCCATTTCACTCCACTTTCGCCAATCGCCAGGTTGACGATGCCCCGCAGCGGCAATGCCGCGACAGCCTTGCGGCGTGCCTCGGATCGCTGAGGTTTGTCCCAGACGTCACCAAAACCAAACACAATTCGCTTCACCGAAGCGACGACGGAGCTGAGCCATAGTGCTTCGTCATCCGGATGCGCCACGACGACGGCACTCAGCGGCTGCTGGGCACTCATGCCGTCATCTCCCCCGTCCCACGAGGGAGTCATAGAAGTCCTCCAGCGCTGCGGTCTGCCGGTCGATGTCGAATCGACTCTCGACCAGCGCCCGGCCCGCCGCGCCCATTTGCTGTCGTTTGCCAGGATTCTCGAGCAATTCCGACAGTCGCTGGGCAAGCGCACTGTCATCGCGCTCCGGAACCAGAAAGCCCGTTCGGCCGTCCAGGATGCATTCCGGAATTCCGCCCACCCGGGATCCGATGAGCGGTAGCCCCGTCGCGGCCGCTTCCAACAGCACCATACCCAGCCCCTCCTCGCGTCCGGTCGCGGTGCGGATCCCCGGCAGCGCGAGCAGCGCGGCTTTGCGCATCCACGAGAGCACCTCGGCGTGGGGGAGGGCGCCGAGAAACTCGACGCGATCCCGCACGCCCAAGGAGGCGGCGAGTGCCTGAAGCCTCTTTCGCAGCGGTCCATCGCCGATGATCAGCAGCCGGACCTGGTCGTGCTGTCGCGCCACGGTGGCGAATGCTCTCAGGAGGTACCCGGTCCCCTTGACCTCGACCAGCCGCGCGACGTGCAGGATCAGCGGTTTCTCCTCGGCAGCCTCGCGCGGGCGGATGCTCTGGCAGTCCACGCCGATGTAGTGAGTGTGGGTGCGCGACTCGGGGAATCCCGTCTCCAGCAACCTGTGGCGGATGAACGCGGAGGCGCACAGGAACAGATTGCCCTCGCGGGCCAGCTGGCGTCGTAACAGGGGATAGCGGAACCACGCGGGTGATCCCAACATGATATGCGGCTTGAGGGTCGCATCGAAGCCGTGGAAGGTCGTGACCAGCGGTATCCCCAGCTGCCGCGCCAGCCCGAGCGCGGAGACTCCTTCGATACCGAAATGCGCGTGGATCAGTGCGGGGCGCTGCCGCGACATCAAGCGCAGGTAGGGCCGCGTATTGCCGGTGAGCATCTGCAAGCCGATCCGGGGCAGCGTGTACCGTTTGTAGAGATCCTCGAGCGCCAGGCTGGTGGTGCCCGCGGGAGGGGAGCCAAAGCGCTTCCTGCCCACGTACAGCGGCCGGTAGCGGCGCAGGTGTTGCGCCTGATCGCAGATGAAGGGCTCGGAGATCCTGAAGAGGTTGTGGCGGAAAATCGCCACTTCACGCAGCCCTGCTGCGGGTCCGACGGCTTGCGTCACCCGGCCCACGACATCAGGCGGTGGAATGTGCATACATTTCGGCAGCAGATATTTTAATCTTAGCACCGAGTAGGGCTAACCGCATGATTATCAGTCGTTATCTGCTGCGCGAAATCCTCGGGCCGTTGGTGGTATCGCTATGCGTGCTGTGCGCGCTGTTCACGAGCTTTGGCGCCGCCGCCTTCCTGTCGGATGCCGTCAACGGGCTGTTGCCGACGAACATGATCTTTCAGGTGATCGGCCTGAGGACTCTGATTGCGCTCGAGATGCTCATTCCGATATCGCTCTACCTGGCGGTCGTCATGGCACTCGGCCGCCTGTACGCCGACTCCGAAATGACGGCGCTGTTCGCGCTCGGACTGACTCCGGTCAGATTGATGGGAATCGTGCTGGGTCTATCGCTGTGCATGGCAGTCATCGTTGCCGGGTTGTCGCTCGTCGCGCGGCCCTGGGCCTACGCTCGATCCCACCAGCTGGCGAGCGCTGCCGCGGCATCCCTCAACACCCGGAACATGCAGGCCGGCACGTTCTATGGCGGCCGGAACGGGGGGCGCACGATTTTCATCGAACAGCGCGCAGGTCCGGCAGCCCCAGCCCGGGACGTTTTCGTGCAGTTGGTGCTTCCCGGGGGCGGCACCCGCATCATCCATGCCAGCGCCATTGAGGAGACACTGCACGTCGACGGCAGTTCGCTGATGCATCTGACCGATGCTCATATCTACGATATCGGCCTGGATGGCGAGAGCAGTGATGTCGTTCTGAACGCGACTGACCTCGTTCTGAATCTCCCCAGCCCGACTGTCGACCCGCCTGAATACAGCGCGATCGCGGCCAGCACGGCGCACCTGCGCGCTTCCGATTCCGCCGTCGATATCGCCGAGTTCCAATGGCGTCTGTCCACTTCGGTCTCGACGCTCCTGTTGGGCCTGTTGGGCGTGCCGCTGTCCCGGGCGGGGCCCCGTCAGCGCCGCAACGCCGGGGCAGGCGTGGCGATGCTGGTCTACGCCGGCTACTACCTGCTCTATGAGTCCGCGCGAACCTGGGTCCAGACAGGCGTGATTCCGGCATTTCCCGGTGTGTGGATTGCGCCGGCCCTGCTGGCTCTGCTCCTGGGCTGCGCGCTGCTTGCGCCGCGACTGGCCCTGGCGCTGACACGCCGCAGCGTGGAGGCTGCATGACCTTGCTGGAGCGCTACATCGCCGTCGCCACCTTGAAGGCTCTCCTGCTGGTGTCCGCTGCCCTGACTTCGCTGTTCAGCCTGCTGGAGCTGATCGACCAGCTTCACGATGTCGGTACGGGACATTATCGGCTGCTG
>Ga0210388_10000796_pt1 | contig 25165 bp, 18 predicted proteins | sample IncBWC19OmetaG_FD_155485 | JGI IMG/M metagenome (GOLD analysis project Ga0210388, IMG submission 155485) | Forest soil microbial communities from Barre Woods Harvard Forest LTER site, Petersham, Massachusetts, United States - Inc-BW-C-19-O ...
ATGAGTTCGATGGCAGCAGCAAAGGTAGCACTCGACAGTTTGACGTTGAATATTGTGCAGGAAATTCATGTGAGGGCTTCGCTCGAGGTAACGTTCGAGACGCTGCTGGAGCAGCTGGGGCCAAGGAATGAGGTGTCGAACGGGACCGCGATGCCGATGAAGCTGGAAGCCTGGCCGGGCGGAAGATGGTTCCGCGATTTGGGCGACGGGAACGGGCATTTCTGGGGACATGTGCAGGCGATTAAGCGGCCTACGCTGCTGGAATTTACGGGACCGATGTTTATGTCCTATCCGGTGAGCTCCAATGTGCAGTACCGGTTGAGCGAGACGGATGGCGGGACGCTGATCAAATTTCATCACGCGGCGCTGGGATTGATTCTGGACGACCATAGAAAAGGCGTGACGGGCGGGTGGGGATCGATCAACGAGCGGGTGCGGAAGGCGGCGGAAGCGCAGGGATCGTTCGCAGCAGGAGGCGGGAAGAAACAATAACGCGCAAGGATCGTGTTTACGATCCGCTTTCGGCGAATCGGGAATTTCTTACGGAACGAAAGGAGAATTGATATGTCGATAGCACAAGCAATGCTCGCAGAATTTGAAGTACAAGCGCCGGTCACACGCAAGTTTCTGGAGAGGCTGCCGGAAGATAAATTGACGTGGAAGCCTCACGAAAAATCCATGTCGGCGGGGCAGCTTGCCTACCATCTCGCGTCCGTGCCGGGCGGAATCGTGCGCTTCGTGCAGAACAATCCAGCGCAAGCTCCGGAGTCTTTTAATTTTCCGCAGCCCGCGAGCCGTGAGGAAATTCTCAAGACACTGGAGCAAAGCGTCGAAACGGTGCGGAGCGTATTGTCAAAGTTCGATGACGCGGCGATGAGAGAGAGCTGGGTCATGGTTGCTGGCGGACGGGAACTCTTTGCACAACCTCGAGCTGAGTTTTTGCGCGACGTGATGCTGAGCCACTGGTACCAACACCGCGGGCAATTCAGCGTGTACCTGCGAATGCTGGACGTGGCCGTGCCGGCGAGCTGGGGACCGAGCGCGGACGAGCCTCCGGCTTTCATGCAAAAGGCTCGATCGGCCTAGCCGGTCGGCGTTCAGGAGGAACCTATGTGTCCTGCATGCATAGCGACAACGGCAATGCTGATCGCGTCGGCAGTGTCAGCTGGGGGAGTGACTGCTGTGTTGGCTAACAAACTCTTTGCAAAAAAACTCGCTGGAAAGACATTTCAAAGACAACAAAAGGAGAAGACATGGGAGCAACACACGAGCAAGTGAACATGATGCTGCATTTGTATGAGTTGAGGAGAGAGGCGAAGCTGCGGGAAGCACGGGACTGGATGTCCGTGAATTTTCGTCCAAAAAGCGCCGATGAAGCGATGAAGATAGCGCCTCCCGGAAGCAAGGAAAGCGCGTACATGCGGATGGTACTGGGCTACTGGGAGATGGTGGCGAGCATTGCGAACCGCGGATTGGTTGACGAAGAGCTGTTTTTTGAGAATTCGGGCGAGCAATGGGGAGTGTGGGAAGCGGTGAAGTCGTCGGTGCCAGCCTGGCGAGCGATGTTCGGGAATCCACAGTTCCTAAGCAATCTCGAGGAGCATTGCAAGCGGCTGGATGCGTGGAGAGAAAAGCGCAATCCAGGATCGGTGGAGACACTGCGCAAAGTGTACGCGCAAATGAGCGAAGCGGTGCAGGAGAACAAGGCTCGGGCGGCGAGCAATTAGCGGCTGAGCTGAATGGAATGGCATGCGGGAGTTCGCAACGGGCGGGCTCCGGCAATTTCCGAGTGGTCGAGGAAAAATACGGTTAAGGAGAATTGGTCATGAGTGCAAGCACTATGGAACACCCGAAAGTAGTGTCGGAAGCGGAGTGGATTGAAGCACGGAAGGAACTGCTGGCGAAAGAGAAAGCGTTGACGCGGCAGAGAGACGCGTTGGCGCAGGAACGGCTGCAATTCCCGTGGGTGAAGGTCGAGAAGAATTATGTGTTCGACACACCGGCCGGGAAGAAGCCACTGGCGGATCTCTTCGGCGGGAAAAACCAGCTGGCGATCTATCACTTCATGCTGGGAGTGGATTGGGAGGCGGGGTGCCCAAGCTGCTCGCTGGTCACGGACCAGATGGATCCGATGGCGATTCACCTGGCGCAGCGAGACGTGCGGCTCGTGCTGGTGTCGCATGCGCCGCTCGCGAAGATCGAAGAGTTCAAGAAGCGGATGGGATGGAAACTGCCGTGGGCTTCATCGTTTGGGAGCGACTTCAATTTTGACTACGAAGTGTCCGTGAAGAAGGAAGACAAGGACAAAGAGAGCACTTACAACTACGCCGTGATGAAGTTTCCAAGCGAGGAACGGCCGGGCATGAGCATCTTCTATAAGAATGCGAACGGCGAAATCTTCCACACCTTTTCCGTGTATGGGCGCGGGTTGGAGGACTTCATGGGCCTCTACGCGATTCTGGACCGCGTGCCGAAAGGGCGAGACGAAGGCGCGAAAGGAATGTCTTGGGTGCGGCATCACGACCGGTATCCGGAGAGCAACATCGTTGAGGTGAAGGCTGCGAAGACGTGATTGGTGACTCGTGACTCGTGCAAACCCCGCGCTTGGCGCGGGGTTTTTGCTTTAGGGCACCAAGCGCGCGAACTATAACGCAAAGATCAGGTGCCGATGGAGGAGCGGAGAGCGTTGGCCAGGGATTGGCTGAAGCGCTGGACATCGGCGTCGTGTTCGGCTTCGACCATGACGCGGGCTAGTTGCTCGGTGCCGGAATAGCGGAGGACGACGCGGCCATTTTCGCCGAGGGCAGATTGGGCTTCGGCGAGCGCGCGGGAAACTTCGGGAAGAGTCTCGAGCGGAGGCTTGGACTTTACTTTGACGTTGACGATGATTTGCGGGTAGTCCTTGAGGCCTTCGACGAGGGACTCAATTTTGCCGTGCATGGAAACGAGCGAGGCAATTTTCAGGGCGGTGAGAAGGCCATCGCCGGCGGGGCTGTCCTCGAGAAAAATGACGTGGCCGGATTGTTCGCCGCCGATGACGTTGCCGCTGCGCAGCATTTCTTCGAGGACGTAGCGATCGCCAACGGAGGCGCGGGCGAGGGAGATGCCTTCGCGGGCGAGGACGCGTTCGAGACCGAGATTGGACATGGAAGTGGCGACGACACGATCGCCTTTGAGCTTGTTTTGGGATTTAAGGTAGCGCGCGACGGCCAGGAGAACGCCATCGCCGTTGACGATTTTCCCCGTTTCGCAGACAAAGAGGGCACGGTCGGCATCGCCGTCGAAAGCCACGCCGAGCTGAGCGCGCTCGGAGAGCATGCGTTTTTGCAGGCCTTCGAGATGTAGCGAGCCACAGCCGGCGTTGATGTTGCGGCCATCGGGTGAAACACCCATCGAGACGACTTCGGCGCCGAGTGAGTGGAAGAGTTCGGGGCCAAGTTTATAGGCGGCGCCGTTGGCGCAGTCCAGAAGGATCCGAAAGCCGGAGAGCTTGGCGCCGTGAACGATGCGGCTGCGAAGAAAATCGAGATATTCGGCGTCGAGAGATGCGTCGGCGATGAGGAGGGGCGGATTTTTCGGCGGAGCATCGCCGCGATGTTTGAAAATGTCTGCTTCCAGCGTTTCTTCGACGGAATCAGGGAACTTCATGCCCGCGTGGGAAAAGAGCTTTACGCCGTTGTCGTGGTACGGATTATGCGAGGCGGAAATAACTACCCCAGCTTGAAAATCATTTTGGCGGACGAGACAAGCAACGCCCGGCGTGGTGATTATGCCTGCAAAAGCGACAGACCCGCCGGCTTGCGTAATTCCAGCGGCGAGCAAAGCAGCAATGTGAGGACCGGATTCGCGCGTGTCCATACCGATGAGGACGTGAGCCGCAGAGTGCTCGCGGCGCAAATAAGAAGCAAGAGAGCGACCCGTGGCATAAAGAGTGGCGTCGTCGAGCGGCGGAGTGCCGGGAACGCCGCGAATACCGTCTGTTCCGAAAAGTTCTTTGGGCATGAGAGGTTAGCGGCCAAAACCTGAAGGACCGACCACAGGAAAGTTTAGCACACGCTTGAAAAGTGGCTTGGCGAGTGCATTACAGAGGTTCGCTTGGGTAAATAGGGCGCGCAAGGCTTCCGCGGCAGTCCGGCTTGCGCCCTGCGGAGGGCAATTCGAGATACGAAACGGGGCCGAGCGAAGTGGCCATGAGCTTGCACGAGTATGCTAACGTGAAGGGAACGGAGTGCCTCGTGCCTGAGATAGAGACGCCAACACCAACATCTGCAGTTCAAATTGATGGATCTAGCTTCAGTTTGAGAATTCTCGCTGCGGCGGTGATCCTGCTTTTCTTTTATTACGCAGCGGGAGTTGTGATTACCATGCTGCTGTCGATTTTGCTAGCCTATTTTCTCGATCCCGCCGTGGAATTGTTGGAGCGAATGCACTTGCCGCGCACGGTGGGCGCGATGGTGATGGTACTTCTGTTGATCGCGGTCCTAGTAGCGGTGGGATACGCTCTGGGGACGCGAACGGAAGATTTTGCAGCAAATTGGCCGAAATACAGTGGTCTTGTAAGACAAGCAGCGGGAGCAGTGGAAGGCCGAATTAACGGGATAGAAAAACAGGTCACGCCTATAGAGCCCGGGGCCGTTGCCCAGCAACCGGGGGCAGAGCACCCGGAGACAGCTGCCGTGCGCTCCATGTTATTCCGTGGAATCGGGTCTTTATATGCGCTGTTTCTGGAAGTTACATTCGTGCCGTTCCTGGTATTTTTTATGCTCGCGGGAAAACGGGAAGTGTGGCACGGAACGCTGCAACTTTTTCCGGCGTCGAAACGAACCCAGGTGAAGGAGACGCTGGAGGATTTGCGAGAAGTGCTGCGGGATTATCTGGCAGGAATGACGCTGTTGACTGTGATGGTGATTGCGGCAAGCAGCGCGTTCTTTTGGTTTCTGGGGCTGGATTATCCGGTGCTCACGGGAATTGCATCTGGTTTGCTGAATATGGTGCCGTATATCGGAGCGGTGCTGGCGTGGCTGCCTGCGTTTATTATCGCGCTGGCCAAGTGGAGAACGTTTGGGCAATTCGCGCTGATTGCCGGAGGATTGATGACCATTCACGTGCTGGCTCTGAACCTAGTGGCCCCGCAATTGGTCGGGCGGCGCGTGCGTCTGAATGCCGTGGCGATAACGATTTCGCTGCTCTTCTGGGGCTGGGTGTGGGGCGGCATGGGATTGATTCTGGCGATTCCCATCACCGCGGCGTTGCGCGTGATTTGCGATCATACGGAGTCCTGGCGGCCGATCGGACGCTGGCTGAGCGCGTAATTGGCGCCCCGAGCGAGACGGCGGGGTCCGGTATGCTCTCCAAGCAGCAGATGAAACGATTTCTACGTAAGTGCCACTAACCAGCAACGCCACTATCCAACGACACGGGGGTTGCCATGAAAGCTTCGAGGATGAGCGTGTGTGTGTTGGGAATTGCGTGCCTCTTCGCGAACGCACAAGCGGCGAAGGCTTGGGGATGCAAGGGACACCAAACGGTGGCTTATCTGGCTGAGAAGCACCTGAACCCTGAAGCAAAACAGATGTTTCAGGATCTGCTGGCTGAGGATCCGATCGATCCAACATTGAAGAGGTATTGCGGAAACGCAGTTACGGACGTGTTCGCGGATGCCGCGACATGGGCGGACGACGAACGGACGAAAGCTCCGAAAACGGCGCCGTGGCATTTTATCGATATCCCGCTGGGAGCGACGCGGGATCAGGTCAAGGATGCTTGCGGGGCAACGGGATGCGTGACGCAAGCCATCGCGGACCAGCTCGCAATCCTTAAGGACAAGACAGCTTCGGCGGCGGATAGAGCTCAGGCGCTGAGATTTATCATCCATTTTGTAGGCGACCTCCATCAACCGTTGCACGCGACGACAAATTCAGACCGGGGCGCAAATTGCGTACCTATCAAGTATTTCCGGCGAAACCCGCACGCCAGCGGCAGTTCCTACACGCCGAATCTGCATGCGATTTGGGATACGGATATGGTAGAACGCGACATGGAAGGAGCAAGTCCAACGGAATTCGCAGACACGCTGGACACGAAGTTTAAAAGCTCAGAAGCAAAATGGACGAAAGCAGGAATGCAACTGGAGGCTTGGGCATGGGAAGGGCATCAGTTCGCCGCAGCCACAAGTTATGGAGCGTTATCCGTAAAAATCGCTGTCGAGCCGAACGTGGCAGTAGAGAAATGCACGGATGACAACAACATCGGCGGGCGCATGCTGGAGCTACGAGAAGCTGCGGGACAGACCTATCAGAACGCGGCCGCACTGGTCATCGAGGAGCGCCTGGCGCAGGCGGGAGTGCGGCTGGCGATGATCCTCAACGAAGCCGCGAAGGCGAATCCGTAGGAGAGTTAGAGGAAGATCCCGGCTAAGAAACAGCATCGAGATTGCTTCCGATCCTCGCCATTTAGGAAGTGTGCAGTTCGATACACTACCTTGCTCGGAACTTGCACCTCAAATGCGAAGTGATAAACTCGGAGGCGCAGTGGATGTAACGATCCCTGATTGAATAAAACTCGCAGATCCCTCCTCTCGTCTGCGAGAAACCCGGCCTTACAACACGAACGCCCTCTCCGTTCTGAAAGAACATCAGGTTCTCATGCTGCCTAGCCCACGGTGCGAGCAAGTGCTCGCTGCCATTCTGGAATCCGCCGAAGAAGCAATTATCGGTATAGCGCTCGATGGCTCGATTGAATTATGGAGCCGTGGAGCGGAGCGTTTGTACGGATATGTGGCGGCCGAGGTGACTGGTGTTGTCCTGACCTCGTTGTTGCCAATTAACGAAGGGCCGTCGTTTCAATCTGTTCTGAAAGCCGCACGCGACGGGAAGATGGGTGATTGCGATACGGTCGAGCGGCAGCACAAGATGGGTTCAAGGCTAAGCGTCGGAGTAAGACGGAGGGCCGTGCGGGATGAGCGGGGAGTGGTAACTGGCATCCTGGAGATTGGACGTGCGACGCGCCAGAAAACGCAAGATACACCGTCCGAAACACAACTGCGGCTGCTCGTGGAGCAGATGCCGGTGCTGCTGTGGACAACGGATCGGAGCTTACGGATTACATCGAATTGGGGTTCGGGATTGCAGCACTCCGATGTACATGCCGGAGATCTGGTGGGGCGGACGGTGTCTGAATACCTGAAATGCAATGATACGAATACAGGCCCAATAGCGCATCACCATGCAGCGTTGCGCGGAGAGTCTGCGCATTTCGAATACAAACGCCAAGACCGGATTCTGGACATTCAACTGGACCCTCTGCGCGCACCGTCGGGAGAGACAATCGGGTGCATCGGAGTGGGACTCGATATCACGGTGCGGAAACAGAGCGAGGAGTTGGTCCGCTACCAAGCCACACACGATGCGCTGACAGGCTTAGCCAATTACAGAGAATTCATGGATACGCTTGAGCGGGAACTTCGGCGCGCCGAGCGCGGCCATCATTCATTTACTGTGCTGCTACTAGACCTGGACGACCTGAAACGAATCAACGACCAACTGGGGCATTTGGCGGGAAACAAGGCGATCAAGCGGCTGGCCAAGGTCACTAAAGAGCAATGCCGCGCGACGGATCTGGCCGCGCGATATGGCGGCGACGAATTTGCAGTAGTGTTGATCGAATCCGACCAAGGCATGGCACAGCAGGTGGCGCAGCGCATTGAAGCTCATGTGCGCGAAGATCAGGAAGAGCCGCGCATCAGTGTGTGTATCGGCATGGCGATATATCCTGTCGATGGACGAACAGCGCACGAATTGCTCGAGGCCGCAGACCGGCAACTATACCGGCGGAAGAAACTTTTGCAACGCCGGAAAGTGGCGGTCGGGTAGAGGACATTCTCCAAAAAAGAAAATGAGCAGCGATGGGATTTGGCGGCGGGGGCATGTGCGCCTTCGCCGCATGCGCTCTCAAACTGGGGAAAAGGAAGAAAGAGTTAAACTTGGGAATAATGGTGGGAGATTGGCTAAAAAATCTCGCCTGGAGAACATTGTGAAGGCACAGGAACTGGTCTTGAGGCTGCTCGACGAAGCATACAAAAAGAAAACCTGGCACGGCCCCAATCTGAGACAAGCGATTCGGGGAGTGAGCGCGAAGCAGGCTGCGTGGCGCCCTGGTCCGGGGCGACATAACATCTGGGAAGAGACGCTGCATGCGGCCTATTGGAAATACACGGTGCGGAATCGAATCGAAGGCGGGAAAAAAGGATCGTTTGCGCTGCCAGGGAGCAACTTTTTCCCGCGGCCAGAAAAAGGCAAAGTGAGCGAGGCTTCGTGGCAGGCAGATAAGGAGTTGCTCGAGCGGGAACACCGGGCATTGAGGTCAGCCGTCGAGCGAGTTCTGAATACGCCGCGCGGAGTAAAGTTTCTGAATCAGATTTATGGCGTGGCTTTTCATGATGTTTATCACGCGGGGCAAATTCGGCTGCTGCGCCGGTTAATGGATCGCTGAGGCGCAGAGCAAGGTGTGGGTTAGAGATTTGAGTGGCGAATGGCGTCTACGATACTGGCGTGATCGCTGGAATCCTGAAAGAGGCGGATGGCGGCGATGCCGGACGCTCCGGCAGAAAGGCATGAGGAAACGTTTGCCAGAGTGATTCCGCCGATGGCCAGGACAGGAATGTTCACCGAGCTACAGACCTGAGCGAGACGATCGAGTCCCTGCGGCGCACCGAAGGCGGCTTTTGAGGGCGTGGCAAAGACGGGGCCGAAGAAAATGTAGTTCGCGCCAGAAGAGGCGGCGGATTTGGCGGCCTCGAGCGAATGGCAGGAAATGCCAACGATGAAATCGCGGGCGGGCGTTTGCGCGGTAGGTGACGACTTCAGGAGACGTTTCGCTTCATGGACAGGCAGGGAGTTTTCGCCTAGATGGACACCGCCGGCTTGTTCGGCGAGGGCCACATCGAGGCGGTCGTTCACGATAATTCGCGTGGCGGATTTAGAGTGACTTCCCTGTTTCGAAACGCGGTCTGACGCCTGATGCACCAGCGACGCAGACTGCTTTGCCGATAAATCTTTCTCGCGTATTTGAATCCAATCGACACCCGCGCCGGCGATCGCCGCGATTCTCTCGAGAAGCGGCTGGATTAAATCGAGCTGGGCCGAGGGGGGCAAACTGCGGCGATCTGTAACGTAGCAAAGGATAGGCTTGCGGTCGGAGCGGAGCCTAACGCCGGATCCGGAACTATTGGGGGGGGACACTGGAAGGACTCGGGCGAGAGCCAATGAAGCTTAGAGCCAGCAGTATATCCAGCACACCAATGCCGCTGATGGCGCCTCGAAACGAAGGATGGAGCACAACGTGAATGAGCGAAGGAAAGTGGTTGAGAAAGAAATTTTGTTCCCAGAAGACGGACCACGGGAGATAGAGAAGCAACGCCCCCATTTCGAAGTAAACAACGACCAGTAGCGCGCGGAAGACACGGTTCATGGTTAAGAGGGAATCACCTGCATCAGTGAATGCCGGGCATCAACGGCTGGGCTTCTGGAGAGCCGCGATGCGATCGGCGACGTCGCGATAATCGATGTTCATCGCATAGACCTGAGAAAAACTCTTCAGCGCCGCTTCCGGCTCACCAGCAGATTCCTGGGCAACACCTAAATCATACCGCAACGCGAGAATGCTTTCCGGCTCGATGCCGGGCACGCGGAGGGCGCGTTCGTACCAGATGGCGGCGATGCCCGGCTGCCCCTTCTCCGTAAAAGCCAGACCCAGCAGAGTGCAACACTGCATGACGTAACGGAAAGGCTTGCCACTGTCGGTGGCTTTAGCCACTTTTTGAAATTCGCTGATGGCTTCGTCGACCAAGCCCATTTCGCGGAAGGCGATGCCGAGGTTGTAGTGGGTCTCGAGGTCTTCGTCTTCGGCTCCCATTTCGCCAAGTTCGGCGCGGAAATCGTCAAAGACTTCCTTGAGCGGGCTGTGTTCAACCGGCCCGGCCGGTTTCTCTTCGGACTTCGGCGCAGCTGCCTGTGGGGCGACTTCCGATTGGGAAGGTGTTAGAGCGTCAAGACCGAGGTCATCGATCTCTTTTGCAAGGTCCGCAAGAAACTGGTCAGAAGCAAAACCTCCAGCGGCCGGTACAGGGGCGGAATCCTTCGCCGCAGCCGCATGTTCGGGTTCAGGCTCGGGAACGACAATGGGTGTCTCGGGTGGTTTCTGGTCGTAAGCCGGGACAAGCGGTTCCGCCTCGAGGACCAGCTCGAAATCTTGATCGAGTTCGAATTCGGGTTCCGGTTCGATCGGCTTGGGAGGTGCTGGTTTTTCAGGCGCTACCGACCTTTCAGGAACGACAGGCTTTTCGGGTACGGGCGGCTTTTCCGGAACAACGGGGGCGTGACTTTCCTCGACCGGCGCAGGGATGCTCTTCGGTTCATCAACTTCAGGAAGTTCCGCGGAAATATCCGCAAAGGAATTTGATTCTTGTTCGACAGCCGCGAGCTCTTCCACAGGCAGTTCGAATTCCGTGATTTCGTGCGACGCGGAAGGTGCGGCGGCAACTGGCGCAGCGGCAACTGGCTCTTCTGTAATCGAAAACTCTTCGTCGGCGACAGGCTCTGCGGCAACTTCGTGAGGAGGCGCAGGAGCGGGCGCAGCGGGCCTTGCCGGGGGCGCCTTTTCCGCGGGTTCCGCTGGATGAGAATCTTCCAGCATCGAGTCCCATTCGGCGGAAAGGTCAACTTCCTCTTGAGCGTCTGAGGCGTCCGAAGAAGCATGGGTCTGTACCGTCTCGGCGGGAGTTGGCTCAGCCTCGACTGGTGTTTCAAATTCAAGCACGGCCTCTTCGACGACGGGCTCCGGCTCGGCAGCAACTTCCATCATTTGAACTTCCGGGATGGTGGCCGCCGGAGGTTCCGGCTGAAGAGGCGCGGCGCTGGCTGCCAATTCCGCGTCTGTGAGACCGGCGGCGCGCTGGAATCTGCGGCGGAGCTCGCCGAAGCGCTCGGCGCCACGCAGGTCGGCCCGTTCGATATGGATTTGTTCAAGCTGGGAAGCGAGTTCAGCGGTACGTCGGTCGTCTCCCGCGCCGAGGACAAAGTCGAGAAGCTTTTCCAGGGTGGGCGTGTGGCGAGGTGCGCGGCGCAAAATAGCTTCCAGAAGGCCGATGGCTTTCTGGGTGAGACCGTAGCTGGCGAAAAGATCGACGTCCGTCAAGGACTGAGCGATGAACTTCTGGGTTTCTTCATCAAGCTGAGGCTCTGCGGGAGTTGAAGAAGCCGCAGGAGCCGCGGGCTTGTCGCCGGCGACAGGTGCAAACGTTGGCTCCACATCCGGGCGCAATTTCGGCGCAGGAGCCTTAGGTATTTCGGCCTGGAGATCTTCTTCGGGAGCGACTGCCGCCGGTTCTTCGGCAAGCAAGCCCATCTTGCGCAGGCAAGCGTCGAGTTTGCGCTTGGCGGAATCGCTGTCCGGCTGGCGGTCAACGAGTTGTTCAAAAATGGCTTTTGCGCGCTCGAGCTGGTTGGCTGCGACTAGGGCGTCACCCAAATGAGCCAATGCGTCAGGGAGGCGGAAGGAGTCACTGGTGCGGCCGTAGAAATCGACCAGCCATTCGAGGGGCTCGAGACGGCCTGGCATGCGGCCCGCCAGTTCGTTTTGCATGCGGCCGATGACTTCGTGCTCGCCCGCGTCGATCATAGGGACGCGAATTTGTCCAATGATGGCCATGGCGCGATCACCCTGACCAGACTCCAGAAGTGCTTCGACGATTTTTTGCGCGGGGCCAAAATTTTTGCTATCGGCGCCCAAAACACGCAGCGAAAGAGCTGTGGCCTTGTCCCAATTAGCGCTTTTGAGATAAAGATCGAGGAGCAGCTCGGTTTGTTCGCCGCCTTTGTCAAGATCGGGAACGTGCTCGAGGGCTTCCGCCGCTTGCGCGAGATTTCCCTGGGAGGAAAAGGAACGGGCTTTGACAATGGTGGCGGCCAGACAATTTGCATCAATCTTCAGCGCTTTGTCAGCGAGTTTATCGGATTCTGCTTGGTCTCCACGGGCGAGGGCGCGTTGCGCCGCTGAAACGTAGGCGTCGACAGCCTCAGGCGACTGGCCCATAGCCTGATAGAGGTCGGCCAAGCGCACCTGAATCCGAAGATTGTCTGGTTCGGCGAGGAGCAGTTTTTTTAGCAGGCCGACGGCTTCCGGCTGGCGGTTGTTCTTGAGATGAATTTCCGCGAGTTGCAGGAAAAGGGGGCGGGCCTCGCTCATAACCCCCTGCTGGACGTAAAGGTCGGCCAGCTTTTCAAGGGGACGAATCTCTTCGGGGGCAAGTTTGGCGATGCGTTTATAAACGGCGATGGCTTTGGTGAGAAAACCGTCGCCGACAAAAATCTGAGCGAGTCGCTCGAAATAATCGATGGCTTGAAAAGTCTCGCCCTGGCGGATGTAGAGCTCGCCGATAGTCATGAGCGTGACCTGATCGCGCGGCTCATACTTGAGAATTTGCTGGTATTCGGCGATGGCCTGAGGGACCTTGCCCTGATTAAGCAGCTTCTGCGCGGATTCGACAAATTTGCTCTTGGTATAGGCCATTCGTGTTCTCAGACAATACGCGGCCCACGCCTGCAGGAGGAGAAGCTCTCCGTCCCAAGAGTTGGATAGGCAGACAGAAGCCGTGCTTGCTAACGCTAGCAGGCAGGGAAAAGGCAAGTCAACGAACCCAGAAGGGGGTGTGAGCAGCCAGTTATCCCCGTTAGGACTAGGAAACTAGTAGGCGAAGACAAGGCGAAGCGGGGGAAGGACGTTTTGCGGAGTTTTATGCGGAATGAGGAGCCGGAAAAAGCCGAGCAGACTAGATGAGCATTTGGGCGAAGCCTCAGAAGAACTGTACGGGAAATAATTTACTACTTGCGGAAATTGAAGATTTCGTCGGCGGCGATGGCCGTGCCGGTGCCGTTCCAGTGGGTGTCATCTAGAAAATAGAGATATTTATTTTGTCCGAGAAGGATTGCTGCGTCGTGAGCATAGCGGGGTTCGAGAGAAACGTAGGAAACGCCTACGTTTTGAAGCGCCGTTGCGAAGTCGGCCAAGGTTGCGCGAGAGGCTGAGACATCGCGCGGTTGGGCGAGAAGCGGCGCGTAGATCGTGGTGCGATTCGGAACCAGCAGAACGACGAGGTCGAGGCCGTCGTTCCGCAATTGCGTTGAATACCAAGCGAAGTAGGCGGCCCAACGCTCTGCTGCTTTGCGAGGATCGGGCGGAGAGTTGAACTCAGCGGGCAGAAAGACAATTGGCTCACCGTTGCTGAGCTTTTCTTGAAATACGAAAGACGCAAAAGAGTTTGGCAGCAGGATGTTGTCTTGGATTTTCTTTACGAGCTTGGCGGAAAGAGCTTGGAGTGGGGAGGAGTGGAGCTCATTGAGCGGAGTTCCTAGACGGTCCGTCCATTCCTGGCCCAAAACGCGAAAGAGCAATGTCTGGGCTGCTCCGCGCGCACCGTCGGGAGTGGCAGACGGCGGATCTTGCAGTGCGCGGGATTCCAGAAACTCGAAAATGACCAGGCCGTGGCGAAGATCGAGGCGCTGGGAAACGGCTTCGAGACTACGTAGATGGAGAGGTTGGGGTGAACCGGCATTGTAGAAATAGCCCCCGAAGCGTTTGGTGAGTTGGACAGAGAGAGAGTGGTCTTCGGGGAGTTCGCTGCCGACAGCGAAGGAGTCTCCTACCACGATACCGATGGCGTTGCCTTGTGCTAGCGCGGGCGGATTGTGAAACCCATAGGCGTCGGTCGTGAAATCGACGGAGTGATGGTGGCGCAAGGCAGGGAGGTTACCAATGCCGGCGACACCACCGTAAGAATTGTCGCGGTGATAGTGCTTGTTGGGGATGAACGGGCCGACTGCACTTGGATAGTGGCGTAGCATCGCCTCCCAAGCTCGAAACGTGAGAGGATCAAGCGGAATAAAACGCAGAACGAGATCCAAAAGAAAGAAAAAAAGCATCAGCCGAGGCAGCAGCCGCCCGATGCTCCAGATACTTGTTTGATTGGCTCCTGTACTGTTCATTTGAAAAATTCCTGTTCCTTGCCGCTAAAACTGAAAATAAAGAAACGGAGATTGCTGGCCGGATGCGACGGCCAGAAGCGCCGCCGTGTACCCGAGACTGAGACCTGCAACCGTCCATGAATTCCACTCGTGATTCATTTCAAAGGTGTTGGGCGCGAAGTGAGCGATGGCGGCGGCAACGGCCAAGGCCACGAGCAAGCCGACGAGTCCGGGAAAAAGAGCGCCAGCCGAGAAACTGAATATGCGGGCGAGCATCGCGGTGGCAAGTGAGAAATTATCCGAGCGAAAGAACACCCAGCCAATCACTACGAGAAAAAATGTTCCAGTTCGCTGAACAAGGGCCGGCAGCCGGTCCCAGAATTTGCCAAAAAGTTTGTAGAGACAAAGCAGGGCGCCGTGATAGCCGCCCCAAAAGACGAAAGTCCAGTTGGCACCATGCCAAAGTCCGCCGAGAAGCATGGTGATCATGAGATTGCGGTAAACGAGCCAACTTGCGGAAACACGGCTGCCTCCAAGCGGAATGTACAAATAGTCGCGGAGGCAAGTGGAAAGAGAAATGTGCCAGCGACGCCAGAAATCGGCAATATTGAGTGCCTTATAAGGCGAGTTGAAATTCTGCGGTAAGCGGATGCCGAAAAGATAGCCGAGGCCGACCGCCATGTCGCTGTAGCCGGAAAAGTCGAAATAGATTTGATAGGTGTAACCGAGGACGCAAAGCCACGCACCGAGGCTGGAGAGATGTGCGACGTCTTTCCAAGCTGGATTAATGACGTCGGCGATAGTGTCGGCAAGCAGGACTTTTTTCATCATGCCGATGGCGAAGAAGGACCAGCCAATGTTGAGCCAACGTGTGCGACCGGCATGATCGATGTTATCTAGATCGGCTTCGACCTGGCAAAAGCGCGCGATAGGACCGGCGACGAGCTGAGCAAAGAGCGAGACATAGCAGGAGAATTCCCAGAAGTTGCGCGTGGGCGTGATGACTCCTCGGTAGGCGTCCACCATGTAGCTGATGGTATGAAATGTGTAAAACGAAATCCCCACGGGAAGAATGATATTTAGCGCTGGGGCGTGAATGGGCAGATGCAGCCACGCAGAGAGCTCAGCAAAACTGGAGACCGTGAAATTAAAATACTTGAAGAAGCCGAGGAGAAGAAGGTCGATGGAGACGGGGATAATCAGGAAAAGTTTGCGACGACGAGGATTGGCGGCGCCGAGCATGCCAAGGCCTGCAAAGTAGCTGACCGCGGTCGAGAAGACCATGAGAGCGCAGAACTTGTAGTTCCAGGTGCCATAAAAAATATAGCTGGCGACCGTGAGCCAAATGTAGCGCTGTTTTTTTGTTCGGAGGCGCCAGAAACCAAAATAGACAATCGGCAAGAAAAGAAAAAGAAAGACGAGGCTGTTGAAGAGCATGTGCTGGCGTCAGCGCTAACCGCTTCTTGCCGCCGTGGAGAACGAGCTGCGAAGGGGCACTGGCGTGGACGATGATAATCGCATCGGCACCGATTTGCTAAAGGAATGACGCGATGGCGAAGAACTAAAGAGCCTCTACTTTTCGGACGCCAAATAAATCGCGGACCCATGGGCCGGGAGAGTGACATCGACAAATTCTTTCGAACCCAAGTCTTCGTGTTCCCAAAGGTCGCGGAGTTTGTAGTTGGCGCGTTTGAGACCCAAATCTTTCCATGAATAGTGAAAGGATTGCGGTGCCGCATCGAGATTGAAGACGGCGACATAGGCGCCATTGCCCGATTCCGGAGTGGATAGCCAGACGGCGGCTTTGTCGGTCGAGATGACGGCGTGGCTATCGGTGGCATGCTGATCGACGCCGATCAGCTCGGCATTGGTGAGCGCAGTTTGGGTCCATTCGTCGCTGAGAGTGAGATTGCCTCCCATAATGAGCGGCGAACGAAAGATGGACCACAAAGTGAGAAGGGTGCGCTGCTCGTCGTGGGTGAGACGCGTGGCGCGCGGCATTTCCCAACCGGCGGCGGGTTCCAGACGGCCGATGGGAAGCATATCCGCATCGGGCCAATGCCCTGGACCAGAGAATACCGCCCATTTCGCCGCGCGGGCAAATTGGTTTCCGACGCCCTGAGGAAAGTCCTTGTCGCTTTTCCAGACATCCCAAACGTCATCCGAAATGCGCCACATTTGCGCGTAGCGGCGCAACTCTGTGGCCTTATCGAGAGGGGCAGGGCCGGGTGAGAGGCTTAACACAATCGGCCGGTGAACTTTGCGAAGTGCCTCGCTGATCATGCGAATCTCGTCGCCTCTGTAGGGATGGCTGGAAATGCAGTCGATTTTGAGGAAGTCAACGCCCCAAGCGGCGTAGAGCTTCGCAATGGAGTCGTAGTAGGCCTGCGCGGCGGGCGAGCCAGCTTTAAGTCCGTAGTTGTACGGATTCCAGGGGCAGGTATCGGTCATGTCTGCAGCAGCTCGCGCATGAAAGGAAGTGCCCGCAATTGGAGTGTTCCTGAAGACCGCTTCCTTGGGAATACCGCGCAAGATGTGAATGCCGAATTTCAGGCCAAGCGAATGAACGTAATCGGCCAACGGCTTGAAGCCAGCGTCGTTTTCGGCGGAAGGAATGGTGTTCACGGCGGGAGTGTAGCGGCCGTATTTGTCGAGACTAAATTCCGCGGCGGAGGTGTTAGCTCCAGCCGAGTGATTCGTTACGTACCAGCCGGAGTCCACAACAACATATTCCCAGCCGTAAGATTTCAGGTGCTCCGCCATCCAGGCTGCATTTGCTTTGATGTCGGATTCGCTGACGGTTTCACCGTAGGCATCCCAACTGTTCCAGCCCATGGGCGGCGTGGGAGCGAGCAAAGTCTGTGCATCGGCTTCCGTGGAATGCGCCTCGAATTGCCCGGCAAGAATCCAAATACAAAACATTGCACATGCCGTCGTAAGGAACACAGCCGCGCGGAGCCTGGTCCAGTTCGAGCACATCTTCCAAAACATTGGGCTAGCCTCTGGAATATCCGGCGGAGATTTTATGTGACGCGCTAGAAAAGCGGTAGCGGAGTTTGCGTGGCTCCAGCAGCCCAGCAATTTGATTCGCGGACTGGTGCGAAGGAATGGCGATGAAGCGGCGACGGACCGTGCTGGCGAAGGGCTTCCAAGTGATCGGGAGTGGCGTAGCCTTTGTGGCGGGCAAGGCCATATTGCGGGTAGACGGTGTCCCATTTTTCCATGCACGCATCGCGGTGGGTTTTCGCGAGGATGGAAGCAGCGGCTATGGAAACGCTGCGAGCATCGCCTTTGATAAGGGATTTCTGTTCGATAAGAACGTCGAGCTGCATGGCATCGATGAGCAAATAATCGGGCTGGATCGAAAGTTGCTGCAGAGCAGCTGTCATAGCCTGGCGGCTGGCTTGATAGATGTTCCAGGCGTCGATGCGCTGAGCATCGATTTCTGCAACGGCCCAAGCGAGAGCGTGCTCGTGAATACGAACGGCAAGTTCGGTGCGGCGTTCAGCGGGAATTTTTTTTGAGTCATCTAGGCCCACAATGCGGCGCTTGGGGTTGAGAATGACCGCAGCGGCGACCACTGGACCGAAGAGCGCGCCGCGGCCGGCCTCATCGAGACCGGCGATGCGCATCCAGCCAAGTTGTCGCGCCTCTCGCTCGAAACGGGAAGAGCAAAGTCGGCTCATTGGCCGGAGATTTTAGCACGGTGTGCGGACCGCGCGCGGTCACTCGTACCGCAGAGCAACCATGGGATCAACTTTTGTGGCGCGGCGGGCCGGAATGTAACACGCCGTGATCACCACGACGGTGAGGCCGGCGGCCAGCACGGCAAAGAGAATCGGGTCGAATGGCTTCACGCCAAAGAGGAGGCTTGCCATAGCGCGTGTGACAAAGATGGAGCCGAGTGCCCCGGCGGCAATGCCTGCAAGGGCTAGCCGAATGCCCTCTCCGATGACTAGCCGATGAAGGTCGCGTGGTTTCGCGCCAAAGCTCAGGCGAATGCCCATCTCGCGGGTTCTCTGCGTGACCCAATAACTCATGACGCCGTAGATGCCGACTGCGGCCAGAACTAAGGCGAGCACCGCAAAGAGGGCAAGCAGCAAGCCATACGAGCGCGTCTCGGCAGAATCCTTGTGCATGCGCTCGCTCACGGTGGCCACGTTGTAGACAGGAATGGCGGGATCGATGCGCTGCATTTCTTCGCGTAGCGGGCCGAGCATGGCTTCCGGCGAGTTGTGCGTCCTTACGACGAGGCTCATATTGATGATGACTTCGCTTTGGAGCAGCGCGCCGTAGATAACTGGCTCGGCCTCGGGATCCTGCCGCAGCGAATTGTATTTGACGTTTCCTGCGACGCCGATGACTTGCATCCATGGATTCGTGGAATCCGCCCCGCCGTAGCGGATGCGCTTGCCGACGGGATCTTGCCCCGGCCAGTAGCGGCGCGCGAAGGATTCGCTGACCATCACGACGCCCGGAGTGGAAAGAGAATCGCGCGTGGAGAAATCGCGACCTTGTATGAGTGGAATCTCCATCGTGTGAAAATAATTTGGACCGACCTCCTGGTAATAAACCGTGTCGGCTTCGGCGTTAGAGATAGGTGCATGGCCTTCGACGATGAAGCCACGTTGGAAACCTCCCCAAAGAAATGGATCGATAAACGTAGCTGCTGCGGATTCGACGCTGGGGAATTGTGCGATACGCTCGGCCAATTCCGGACCGAAGCGATTTCGTCCGTCGCCTTCGTACTTTCGATCGGGGACGTAGAATCGCAGCGTCACGAGATGATCGGGCTGAAAACCGGGACTGTCCGCCAACAGATGCGCAAGGCTGCGGAGCATGAGTCCTGCGCCGATCATGAGCACAAGGGCAAGCGCTACTTCCGAAACGATGAGGAGTCGTCCCGTCTGCCGGCCTCGCAAGCTCGTGGAGCTTTTCACGGATTCTTTGAGCGATTCGTTCACGTCAGTCTTCGTAGAATTGAAAACCGGAAGTATGGTCAGCAGCAACGCTGTACCGACCGCGAGGGCAAACGCGAAGAAAAGAACGCCACCGTCCAAGCGAACCTGCGTGAAGGACGGAAACGTCACTGGGAGAACAGATACGAGCAGATCAAGTCCCCAAAAGGCAAGCGCAACACCCGCTAACGCGCCTGCAAATGCCAGCAATAGGCTTTCGGTTAGGAATTGCCGAATCAAGCGGCCGCGGCCGGCGCCGAGCGCGAGGCGAATCGCCAGCTCCCGATCACGAGCAGCGCTGCGCGTTAGGATGAGATTGGTGACGTTCGCAGACGCAATGAGAAGTACGAAGGTGACCGCACCCAGCAGGATAAACAGCGGTGCGCGGAAACTTCGAACGTAGTCTTCTGTTGCCGGAGTCACGAGCACGCCGCGTTCGCCGTCTTCTTTCGGATAGGCCTTTGCAAGCCGCGCGGCAATCGTTTCCATTTGAGTTTGGGCCATCCCGATGGTTACGCCTGGCTTCAGACGGGCGAGTACTTTGTGGAAGTGGATGTCGCGAGTGTGCAGATAGTCGTACTTTGCAACCTGGGGCCAAGCCGCATCCCTCATCATCATAGGGATCCAGACCTCGGCTGAATCCGAGTAGCCAAGAAAGCCTTTGGGAAGCACGCCGATGATTGTGTATTCGTAGTCATTGAGGCGGATCGGTTTGCCGAGGATTTGCGGATCGGAGCCGAAACGCCGCTGCCAAAGTCCGTAGCCGATCAAGGCGACGGCGTGCTTCATCGGAACCGCATTTTCCTCCGGCGTGAACGTACGGCCAAGAAACGCGGAGACGCCTAGCAGGGGGAAATAGGTGTCGCTGGCTTGCTCGCAGTCCAAGCGATCGGATTTGTCCTTACCATTGAGAATCATTTCGCAATCGCCGTACGCAGCCATTTCTTCGAACACGTCGTTTTGGGCGCGCCAGTCTAGGTAATTGGGGTAGGCGACGGGCGAGCGTCCGCCCTTTGCGACACTTTCGTTGACGCGAACGAGCTGCGCAGGGTCCTTGAATGGCAGGCCGCGCAACAGAACGGCTTTGACGACGCTGAAAATCGCGGTATTGGCGCCGATGCCCAGAGCAAGTGTGAGGACGGCAACGATGGTGAAGCCACGATTTTTTGCGAGCATGCGCGCGCCAAATCGGATGTCTTGGAGCAGCGTTTCGAGGAACGGGAGGCCCCTGCGTTCGCGATAGAGTTCTTTGGTTTGTTCCACGCCGCCGAATTCGCGACTCGCAGCGTAACGCGCTTCGTCGGGTTCCATGCCACGGCGAATGTTTTCATCGGTGAGTGCTTCGAGGTGCATTTGAAGTTCAGCGCCGAGTTCCGTCTCGCGGCGGCTTCTTCCAAACAGTCCTTTGATTCGTAGAGCCAGGATGCGCAACCAAGTCATGTTTGTACTCCCTATCGGGCGTTCATCAGCTTGCTCAGGCGATTACTCGTAACGCAGGGCCACGACGGGATCGACTTGAGTCGCCCGCTGCGCCGGCAGGTATGCCGCCAAAGCTGCAACTATGCCGAGCAGGAAGCACGCTCCGGCGAACGCAAGAGGATCCGCGGAACCGACTTCGAACAGCATGCTGCCAAGCAAGCGGCTCAACCCATAGGAGGCAGCCAAACCTACGGCCATGCCCGCGATCACCAGGAAAGCCATGTGACTCACGACGTTGCGAAGAATGTCGCCTGACTGTGCGCCCAGCGCCATGCGGATTCCAATTTCACGCGTTCGACGCGCGACGGAGAAAGCCACTACGCCGGAAAGTCCGAGGGATGCCAGCAGCGTGGCAAGCAATCCAAACAAAGTGGAAAGCCAGGTGAGGAGCCTTTCTTGGACGAGAGAATTATCGATCTGAATTTCCAGCGTGGTGGTTGCGTAGAGAGGCAGGTTGGCATCGAGGTCGTGCACTTGCGCTCGCACGAGGTCGCCGACTTTTTCCGGGTCGCCGGAGGTGCGCACTTGGAGCGTCATGTCAAAGAGGCGCTCTTCCTGGGCCATCGGCGCATAGAAATGGCGGCGCGGCGCTTCGGAAATATGTACGTACTTCGCATCTTTCACCACGCCAATGATTTCCCGGTCTGGAGGAACTTTCGGATCGTCGTCGGTTCCAATTTTCTTGCCGAGGGGATCTTTGCTTCCGAAGAAATAGTGCGCCATTGTTTCGTTGATGATGACGACCTTCGCGCGCGCCACCGTGTCTTGCTCGGTAAAGTCGCGGCCCTCCACAAATGGAATGCCCATGGTTGCGAAATAGCCCGGTGAAACGACCGCAGCGTTGGGGTTCATGTTCTCGTCGGGGCCAGGTTGATAGCCTTCCACTTTCACGCTCTCCTGATCCCAGCCGCCGGAAATGACGGAGCTGGTGGTCAAGCTGGCGGCGTGCACGCCAGGCAGAGTGCGAACGCGGGCGAGAAGATCGTCGTAGAGTGACTTTATTCTTTCCTGGGGATAACCATTCATGGAAGGATTGAGCGACGCCAGAAAAACATTCTCCTTAACAAAGCCAGTATTCACGCCGCGCAGGTTGCGCAAGCTATGGAGAAACAAGCCCGCGCCAATCAGCAGGGGCAGCGAGAGAGCCACCTGTAGAAAAATAAGTGCGCTGCGCAGACTGAAGAGGCGCTCACCGGAAGCAATTGAGGGAGCATCGGCGCGTAATGCGATGGATACGCCCGTATGCGAGAGCTGCAAAGCTGGAGCAAGTCCGAAGAGCAGCCCGGTAGCCAAGGATGCCAGCAACGCGAAACCCAGAACTCGCAGATCCATAGGCGCGTGAACATTTGCGCTGTATTCCGCCGGCAGAAAACCAAGCAAAGCCGTCTTGGCCCAATAGGCGACGACAATTCCCGCGCATCCGCCTAGCACAGAAAGCAGCAGACTCTCCGTCAGCCACTGACGAATGAGTCTTCCCCTGCCCGCTCCGATTGCCAAGCGCACCGATATTTCCTGTCTTCTCTTTGCGTTTCGCGCGAGCAGAAGATTCGCGAGGTTCGCGCACGCGACGAGAAGCACGATCCCTGTCACGCAGAACATCAGGAGAAGCGGCCGCTCCATCTCTGTGCGCAGGTGGGCGAAGCCCTGGTTGCCCGGCACCAGTTGGACGCGGCTGGCCAGGGCGCGCTCTTTGTCGTGAGTGTTGACGCTGGCTCCCAATTCCTGCAGCTCCGCCGCAAGAACCTGGTGATAGAGAATGTCGAGCGAGGCCCGCGCTTGCGCGACCGTGACTTCCGGCTTGCGGCGCGCCAGAACCGTCATCCAGCGGTGGCGCGGATTCTGCAGGCGATTTGCTGGCACCGAGCGGAAAACCGTGGCCATCATCATCGGCACACGAATGTCGGGGTTGCGTGCCATCTCCGTGCCATAAAATCCCGGCGGCGTGATGCCGATGACGCGAATCGGATTGTCGTTCAAAATGATGTTCTTGCCGACGATCTCCGGATCGCTGCCGAATCGCCGTTGCCAATAGCCATAGCTCAGTACCGCGACCGGATGGCCGCCTGGCGTGCGGTCGTCTTCCGGCCCAATGAGGCGACCGAGAAATGGTTGCACTCCCAGTGTTTCAAAATAATTTCCGGAAACCATTTCGCCGACGGCACGTTCGCTCTGTCCACCGTAGCTGGCATTGAAATCGACTCCGGAACGCGTTAAAACATTTGCGAAGACGGTGTTTTTGTCGCGGATGGCCTGATACATCGGATAGGAAAAGTCTTCTTCTGCTTCCTCAGAACGGGTATCCGTGTACTTGATGACGACGAGTTCTTGCGGATTGCGGACTGGGAGGTTGCCTAGCAAAACGGAATTGACCAAGGAGAACAGGCCCGTGTTCGCACCAATGCCGAGTGCCACCGTCAGAACTGTTACCGCAGTGAACCCGGGACTCTTCACTAGCATGCGCAGCGCGTAACGCAAGTCCTGTGCGAGCGTCTCGAAAAACGGCAACCCGCGCTGATCGCGATAAGATTCCTTCGTTTGCTCGACTCCGCCAAACTCGCGTCGAGCTGCGTAGCGTGCTTCTTCCCGGTTCATGCCGCGGCTCATATTTTCTTCGGTGAGCGCATCGATGTGAGAACGCAGCTCTGTATCGAGTTCTCCATCCAAACCCCGCTTGCGGAAAATTCCAGCCAACCGCGATGCGAAAATGCGTAGCCACTCCATCTCATGCTCCTTCGACGCGTCCGAGCAAACGCGTCATGAGCGCGGCCATGCGCTCCCAGCTTTCCGTCTCTGCCAAAAGCTGTTTTCGCCCACTGCGTGTGAGCGAGTAATACTTGGCTTTGCGATTGTTGTCGGAGACACCCCATTTCGAGGAGATCCAGCCGCGTTGTTCGAGGCGCAGCAGCGCTGGATAAAGCGTGCCCTGGTTGAGCTTCAGCAGGTCGGCGGAAACCTGCTGTATGCGCACAGCGATTCCATAGCCGTGCAGCGGACCAAGGGCATCCAGCGTCTTGAGCACGATGAGGTCGAGCGTGCCTTGCAATACTTCGCCGCGCGTTTGCGCCATTGCGATTCTCCTTTTGACAGTCAACAGGAAGTTACACTTGCTCCTGTTGACTGTCAACAGGTCGTCTTCTGTATAGACGAAGCGAAGAGGAAAAGGTTCCGAGAATCCTGAGATTTTTTTAGTTGGCGCAAAAAGCTGGGTACAAACCGCTCCAGAAACATCCTATGACGAGTTCCAAACAAGACTCGTTGACCGAGGCACGCCAGGGGACCTACGATGGCCGGACAAATTTAGCAGCGAAAACGGTTTAGGGAGAATTCCATGAATTCACGCACGCAATCCGCTTGGTTTCGCGTAGGCCGCTGTTTCTTGAGTTTGGCCACTCTTCTCGCGCTGGCTCCGTTCTGCGGAGCGCAAGGCTTGGTAAGCAGCGACCTTTCCCGCTTCCGAGCTGTTGGCGACGCCGTTTTATCCCCGGACGGACATCGCATTGCCTATCCAGTGATTTCCTACGACCGTCCGGGCCGGCCCGCTCCGCAACTTTGGATTATGGATCTCGCCACGCAAAAATCCATTCGCATCGGAGGTGACAAGGATGTTTCGAGCAATGCTCGCTGGTCGCCCGATGGGAAGTGGCTGGCGTTTCAGGGCAGAGTCGGGGACAAACACGGATTGCTTCTCGCCCGTCTGGACGGCTCCGAGATCACGACTCTCGTTGAGAAGATGGAAGGCACCAATAGCCCGTTGCCTGGCGGCGGCCAGGATGTGACATGGTCGCCCGACGGCAAACAAATCGCCTTCATTTCGTCGACGCCCGACGAACGAGCCGCCGAAGCCAGCGGCGATCCGAAGGTCATCTCGCGCTACTTGTACAAACCCGACGCCGGCGAAGGCATGACGCGGTTCAACGACAATCAACGGCTGCACATTTTTGCCGTCGATGTGGCCACTAAACAGGTCCGCCAATTGACGCAGGGAATCTACGACGAGCACTCCATTGACTGGTCACCGGACGGAAAGGAGATTCTATTTGCGTCGAACCATGAGCCCAATCAGGATGAATTTTTCAACTATGACATTTTCGCGCTGAATGTTGCGGACGGCAGCATTCTCCGCCTGACTGCGACGGAATATAACGAATACGAACCGCTGTGGTCGCCCGACGGCAAGCACATCGTCTATCGAGGAACGAAGCGCGGCTTGACTGACCGCGAGACGACCATGGAGGACACCCACGTCTGGATGATGAACGCCGACGGCAGCGATCGCCGTGAGATCGGGGCGGTGATTGACAACCGCCAGGGTGCGCCGAAATGGGCGCCGGACGGCAGCGCGGTGTACTTCACGGTTCAGGAGCGCGGAAGCAATCATCTGGTGCGATTGCCGATTTCGGGCGGCGCGCCGGAATACGTGTTGAAGGAGGCCGGAAACGTGGGTGGATTTTCCATAGGGAAGGACGGGACGCTGGCCTACACGTTCACCTCGCCGCGCGACATGGCGCAGCTTTACGTCAAGACGGGCAGGGCCGCAGCTCGCAAGCTAACGGACTTAAACACAGAAATTCTCGCTGGAAAGCAAATTGGCGAGGTCGAGTCTTTTGCTTTCACGAGCAACGACAACAAATTTGAAGTCGAGGCATTTCTAACGAAGCCGGTTGGAATGACCGCAACTTCAAAGCACCCGTTGATCGTGAACATTCATGG
>Ga0210388_10000797_pt1 | contig 25161 bp, 16 predicted proteins | sample IncBWC19OmetaG_FD_155485 | JGI IMG/M metagenome (GOLD analysis project Ga0210388, IMG submission 155485) | Forest soil microbial communities from Barre Woods Harvard Forest LTER site, Petersham, Massachusetts, United States - Inc-BW-C-19-O ...
CGACCGCCGTCTGGTGGAATCGCATCTGATGCGATGAAAGTCCTGCTTTCAACGTATTCCTGCTTTCCCTGCCAGACTTCCGAGCCGGGCAACGCCTGGCGTGTCATCAACGAGGCGCTCAAGGAACACGAAGTCTGGGCCGTCATCGCCGATGCGCATCAATATCGTGAGCTCACCCTGCCGGTCCTCGAGAAAAATCCGCTGCCGAATTTTCATCCAGTTTTCCAGCGCCTGTCGCCGGCCGTGCAATGGATGAGCAACCATGGTTCAACCTCCGCGATCTATTATCATCTCTGGCAGGAGCGCCTGCGCAAAACCGTCCAGGACCTGCACGCAAAAGTCCGGTTCGACCTCGTGCATCATGTCACTTACGGACGCTATTGGACGCCCAGCGGACTGCGCGACCTGGGTTTGCCGTTCATCTGGGGGCCGGTTGGCGCGGCGGAATCCGCGCCCAAGGCGTTTGTCTCGGAGCTGCCAATAAAAAATCGATTCACCGAGTTTGCCCGCGACACGGCGAGAAATTTTTGCGAAAAGACCACCGCGTTGCGCGATACGGCGCGCGCGGCGACCATCGCCATCGGCGTCACGCGCGAAAGTTGCGAGGCCTTGAAACGTCTGGGTGCGCGGCGCATCGAGCAGATGCCGCAGATTGCGCTCACCGAAAAAGATCTCGCGCAGTTCGCGGCGTTGCCCGACCCGCCGCCCGGTCCGTTGCGGGCCATCTGCATCGGGCGGCATGTCTATTGGAAGGGATTTTATCTCGCCATCCGCGCCTTCGCGGAATTTGCGAAGAAAAACTCCGACGCGGAATTATGGATCGTCAACGACGGCCCGTTTCGCGGTGAACTCGAAAAAACCGCCGCCGCCACGGGCGTGGCGTCGCGCGTGAAATTTTTTGGAACCTTGCCGAAGTATTCCGACGTTTTGGAAAAGCTCGGCCAGTCGCATGTCTTGTTGCATCCGGCGCTGCACGAGGCGTTCGGCAATGTCTGCGCGGAAGCGCTGGCGGCCGGCCGGCCGGTGGGTTGCCTGGACATCGGCGGGCCGGCGTCGCAAATCACGCCGGAAACGGGCTTCGCCGCGCCCGCCACGGACCCCGCCAATGCGGTAGGCGCCCTCGCGATTTTTTTGGAAATGCTCGATCGCGACCGTGCGTTATTGGCGCGGATGTCCGCCGCCGCCCGGGTGCACGCGCGCCGGAATTTTTCAATGCCGGTCATCCACGAGCGGATGCGCCGGTTTTACACGGAGGCCGTCGGGTTGCATGTTGCGAACAAATGAATTGAGTTTGAGCGCCGGAATCAGGCAACCTGAATTTTAACAATGAAAGTCGCGCTCATCTCCACCGTCTTCAATGAAGGTGAGGATATTTTTCGCTGGGCGGAGGCGTTGCGGAAACAAACGCGACACCCCGATGAATTTGTCATCGTGGACGGCGGCTCGATGGACGGCACGCCGGAGCGGCTGCGGCAGGCCTTCAACCACGGCGATTTTCCCGCGCCCAAAATCATCGTGGAAAAATGCAATATCGCACGCGGCCGTAATATCGCGATCCAAAACACCACGGCGGAAATCATCGCGGCGACCGATGCGGGCAGCTTTCCGGCGCCGGACTGGCTGGTGGAGATCACGCAGCCATTGTTGGCGGATCCCGCCCTGGATGTCACCGGCGGGTTGAACATCACGCAGGACGTGACGCCGTTTCAAAAATATCTTTTGCAGCTCGAGTCACGCGAGGAGACCGGGGTCAACGGTGGCGGAGTCCATCCGTCCTCGCGCAATACCGCGTTCCGGCGCGGGGCGTTCGCGGCGGTCGGTGGCTATCCCGAGTGGCTCACCCTGGCGGGCGAGGATGCCCTATTCACGCACGAGCTGAACCTGATCGGGAAAAAATGCATGTACAATTCCCGGGCGGTCGTCCGGTGGTCATTGCGGGAAACGGCGGCGGCCTATTACCGGCTGCTTTATCGCAACGCCTACGGCGCGGCGGAGGCACAGCTGTTTTGGCCGTATTTCCGGCAACGCCTGGTCATTTCACTCTGTCCGCCGTTGTTGCTGTTGTCGCGCCACCGGTTCAAACATTTAAAATTCCGCTACCTGAAAAATGTTTCGAGCGCGCGCGGCTGGCTGGCGGGAAAAATTTCCGGCCACCGTCCGCCGCCGGGCTGGCGGCGGGTGGACGGGATCTTGCTGAGTCCGGAAGCGTTGAAAAATTTTTGCAAAAATGAGCATTAAACCGCAAAAACCGAGGGTCTTGCTGGCGACCGCCGGTTCATGGTGGCTGGGGCATGTGGCGAAGGCCTTCGCCGCGCGCGAGGCCCTGGCCGGGTTCTGGATTTCGGACAAGAATTCTGCGGGGATCGCGGCTGGAAAATTTCGCCGCGCCTGGCCGTTTCAACTGGCGATGAAACCCTTTTATCAATGGGGTTCCCAAATCACCATTGAAAAGGCGTTTTATCGGAATTTCCCTTTTTGGCGCGCGTGGTGCCGGCGCCAGGCGTGGCCGGAAAACAATGTGGTCCAGGTGATTGCGGGTTTCGCGACCGAATTTTTCGATCGCGCGGACAAGACCGGAGCGCTGAAGGTGGTGGACTGCCCGAACAGCCATCCGCTGACCTATTTTGGATACTGGCAGCGCGAGTGCGACCTGTGGTGTCCCGGGGAAAAGGTGCCGATTCCCCGGTGGATGTTCGCGCGCATGACCCGCGAACTGGAGCGTGCGGACATGATCATCGTGCAATCAAATTTTTGTCGCGACTCAATGCTTTGGAACGGCATCCCGGCTGAAAAAATCGTGGTGAACCCGATGGGGGTGGATACAGGTATTTTTCATCCCCGCGAAAAAGTGCCGGAAAAAATCCGTTTTGTCAGTGTCGGCACGATTTGCGTGCGTAAAGGGCACCAGTATTTGTTCCGCGCTTTCGCCGAGGTGAAGAAAAAATTTCCGGATGCCGAACTTGTTTGCGTCGGCGATTACAAAATTGATTTCCGTCGTGAGCGTCCAAAATGGGAGGGGACCTTCACGCATCACAGGCATTTGACGCATTCCGAACTCGCGAAATTGCTCCAGACCTGCACGGCCTTTGTGTTTCCCTCACAGGAGGAAGGCATCGCGCGGGCACAAATCGAGGCGCTCGCCGCGGGTTTGCCGGTCATCGGCACGCATGAAGGGGGCGCCACGACGCTCGTGAATGACGGTGTGGAAGGTTTCATTGTGCGCGGGCGCGACCCGCAGCACATCGCCGGGGCCATGATCCGCGTGGCGTCGGACCGTGAGTTGAATCAAAAAATGGGCGACGCCGCCCGCAAAAAGGGCGCGGTCAGCAACACCTGGCAGGATTACGGCGACCGGCTGTTGGCGGAATACGCTCGCCGGCTCGCATGAAAATCGTCCTGCTCACCACCGACAACCGCGAACATGGGCGGGATTACGCCGCACCGGTTCCCCGTTTCGGCACCGCGCCGGAAGCGTTGTTGCAAGGTTTCGCAAAGCTGCGCGAAGCTGAAATCCATGTCGTTTCCTGCGTCAAACAGCCGGTCGCCTCGTCGGAAAAGATCGCGTCCAACATTTTTTACCATTCCGTCCTCGTCCCGCAATGGGGCTGGCTGCGGAGCTGGTATTACGGCTGTTCGCGCGCGGTACAAAAAAAAATTCGGGAGATCAAGCCGGACATCGTCCACGGACAGGGCACGGAACGCGATTGTGCCATCAGCGCCGTGCGTAGCGGTTTCCCGAACGTGCTGACGATTCACGGCAACATGAAGGCCATCGCGCAAATCTTCAATGCCCGGCCCGGCAGCTTTCACTGGTTCGCTGAAAAATTGGAAACGTCAGCCTTCAAAAAAACCGCCGGCGTCTTTTGCAATTCCGCCTACACCGAAGATCTGGTCCGGCCGCGCACCAAAAAAGTCTGGCGGGTGCCAAACGCGTTGCGGATGGATTTTTTTGCGCCGTTACCGGCACCCAAAAAAAATCCGGCGCCGGTCATCCTGAACATCGGCGTGATCGATCCGCGCAAACGGCAAAGGGAGATCCTGGCTGCCGCCCGGCGGCTGTATGAACGCGGGCTGAAGTTTGAGTTGAACTTTATCGGCGGGTTGCCGGATACGGAATACGCGAACAGTTTTTCCCGCGAAATCGGCACGGCTGCGGCCTTTGCGCGGCACCAGGGCTTGCTGGACACCTCGCAGCTCCTCATGGCGCTGGACAACGCGGATGCGCTGGTGCATTTCCCGATGGAGGAGGCGTTTGGGCTGGTGGTGGCCGAAGCACTGGCGCGTAATTTGAAGTTTTTCGGAGCCGCGACCGGTGGGATAGTGGACATCGCATCGGGGGTGGAGGGCGCGGAATTGTTTGCAGCCGATGATTTTTCCGGGTTGGAAAATGCCATCGTCGGCTGGATAAATGCCGGCGGTCAACGTCCGGAAAACGCGTCCGCACTGATGTGCAGCCGCTATCATCCCGAAGTGATTGCGCGCCGGCATCTGGAGATTTATCGCGAGGTGCTGGCGCCGGCGGGGAAACGATGAAAAGACCCGCCGATTTTTTGCTTCACAGGCAAGGCTAACTGGCCTATTTTATCAAACCGGTTGCGCATATGGTGGAATTGGCAGACACGCTACTTTGAGGTGGTAGTGCCGCAAGGCGTGCAGGTTCAAGTCCTGCTATGCGCACCATTCTTCTTTTAAATTGAATCTTCGCGGCAATGTTGTCCGGAATCACGCGGCCGTGCTTTATCTGGGGATCGCGTGCATCTTTAGTGATTCCAAATCCACAAATTCCAACGCCGAGATGTGACACGCCTCTAAAACCACTGCCGGTGCGCAACCAGCCACAAACGCTTCGTGCCATCGCCGCACACACAAGCACCAACAATCTCCCTCAACCAGCCCCGGAAAAGCATATTCAGGTCGAGGTGTGGTCAGATCATTTCCCTTGAGCTGGGAGAACTCCAAAAATTCATCTGTGACCTTAATGCACACGGTATGCAGCCCGTGGTCATCAGGCCCGGTGCGACAATAGCCGTCCCGATAAAATCCCGTCAGTGGGTTTTGGCAGCAGGCTTGTAATTCTCCGCCCAGCACATTGGTTGGCATCGTGAAAGTGTGCAGCAAAGCTCCGGGCGGTCAAGTTCAGCTACAGATGTGGTGTTTTACTTGTTTCACAAACGAAAGGAGACGATCGGCCTTCCAGTGCAGGTCATTGAGATCCGGCCGGGTACAGAAGAAAATACGCAACGGGTTGCACTAATTTCCACCTACACCGGATTTGTCTTCGGGTGGGGAAAATTGTTAATGTCGAATTCATGAAAATCCCACTCGTCAGGATCATCCCGCGCATTGGGTCACGTATTGCGGGCGGTCTGGCCGGCATGCTTATCCCCGCGATTGGACTGTGTCAGGAGCCGGTGGATTATGCGAATCCGATGATTGGGACATCCCCGAGCGGCCACACATATCCGGGCGCGACGGTGCCTTTTGGCATGGTGCAACTGTCGCCGGACACCAGGTTCAAGGGCTGGGACGGATGCTCGGGTTATGACTACGACGACGACGGGCTTTTTGGTTTTTCATTCAATCATCTCACTGGCACGGGCGCGATTGATCTGGGAAATTTCCGGTTCATGCCGATCGTTGGTGAACTTAAATTGGATCCGGGCAGGCGATATGGAGAAGGTTACTGCGCCCGTTTTTCTCACGATCAAGAGAAGGCATTTCCGGGTTATTATCAGGTGTTACTGCCCGATTCAAAGGTGAAGGTCGAACTCACGGCCACGATGCGTGTCGGTGTGCAGAGGCACACTTTTTTGGAGAAGACAAACGCCCATGTGCTGCTGGATTTATGGCAGGGGGTCGGCAACCAGGCGGATCAGGCCGTCATCACCATCGAGAACGACCATACGATCAGCGGTTATCGCCGGGAAGACCGGCACACGTTTGGCGGTTCAAAAACCTACTACTTTGTCGCCGAATTTTCGCGGCCGTTCGACCAGGCCGGAATCAATGTGGATGGCAATGAAATCGACGCCACCAATGCGACCGGACACAAAATCATCGCCCATTTTGATTATGCGACCAAGGCGGGTGAAAAATTGGTGATAAAACTGGCGCTATCAAATGCCGGCATCAAGGGTGCCCGAAAAAACCTGGAAGCGGAATTGCCCGGTTGGGATTTTGACGCCGTGGTGAAACAGGCGCGGGACCAATGGAACCGCGCGTTCAACAAGGTGCAGATAACATCCGAGGATAAAAACCTGCTACAGACATTTTACACGGCATTGTATCATACCGAGATCGCCCCGACCGTATTCAGCGATGTTGACGGACGTTTTTGCGGGCCGGACGGGAATGTGCATCAGGGCGGAGGATTCGATTATTACACGTCCCTGTCGGTCTGGGACACCTTTCGCGCGGAACAGTCCTTGTTAACCCTGACCGAGCCGCGGAGAGTGAACGACATCATCCGGACGATGCTGGCGCAGTATAAAATTCTCGGCGAACATTCGCCGGCGGTCAATCTGGCCGGGTTGCACGAAGCATGTTGTTCCCGTTATGGTGAAACAAAAATCGGGAACGATTCTTATAATTTCGTCCACGGCCGGTCTTCAGGGATTTGGCGGAGAAGCCGTGTACTGCATGACCAAGTTTGCCCAGGTCGGATTTGCGCAGGCAATGGAGCGGGAATTGCGAAATGACGGTATCAAAGTTAGTGCCATTTGTCCCGGCGGTGTCAAAACCGAATTTGCTTTGGGCAAAGGCCGCACCGAAGAATCAGTCAGGCAATCAGACATGCTGGATGCCGGGGATGTCGCGGCGGTTGTTCTGATGGTCTGCACGCAATCGCCGAAATCTCGCATCATCGAAGTCCAGATACCTTCCGCGGCAGACGGTTTATAATCCTGCACGAATATTCTAGCAGCCGTCACGGTTGGGCAGGGTGGGTGACGGAGCGTTTGCGCCGAAAACTTCATCCAAATTGGCGCAGGCGCGGGTCACGTTTTGGTTACGCGGTACGGTGACAGGTTCTACAAACAGGGAAACTCCTCCGCTTTCGGTCGGAAAACGTCTTCCCCATATCACGTCTCAAAACTGTCCGTACGTGTCCGTTAGCTGGAGGTTGTCAGGTGCCGGGACGACTAGGATTTGCGTCGGTTATTTAACTCTTCAAATTTATGATCAACAAAAAAACTGGATTAACCGTCCTGCTTGCCAGTCTCGCCGCCGGCGAATTGATGGCTGGGACGCTTGGCAATTATGCGAGCGGCGATGTGCTGCTCTGTTTCCGGAATGGCAGCAGTGATTTGGTGGTGGATGTCGGCCAGCTTTCAACGCTGACCAACCTCACGGCCAACGCCCGCTACACCATCAGTACCTATACCGCTGCGCAGCTGACCACGGCTGGCACGCTGGGAAACAGCCCGGTCGGGCTCAATGGCACCAGCTGGTCGGCCTTCAGCTGGACGCCGGACAGCACCCTGTTTGTGACCCGCCCGCGCGCCATCGTCGGCACGCAAACGCTGCCTTGGTATGACAAGTCCTTTGGCAGCCAGGGTGGCGTGACTAATCGCATGGGAACCATTCCGCCGGGAGCCACCAATAATTTCGCCTATGATGCGAATAATACTTCCACTGCGATCCTCGAGCCGGACAGCATTAGCACTTATTTTATCGGCACCAGCTATCACACTGCCGAGGCCGGCGGTTATGGCGGCAACTTCGGCGGCACATTCCAGGGCAATCCGGAAAACACCACGCCCGGCGGGTTCTCGACCGGCGGTACGGTGCAACGTTCGGATTTTTACCAGATGACCCCCGGGGGAAGCGGGTTCGTCAATGGCCGATACCTTGGCTATTTTGAATTGAACACCAACGGGGTGATGACCTATGTCGCCTTTCCGAGTTCGCCGGCGATCTTCCAGTCCATCAGCCGTGCCGGCAACCAGACGACCATCTATTATACGACCGGTACTAACGGCACCTACACCCTCCGCAACAATACCAGCCTGACCTCCGGCACGCCGCTGCTCGGCTGGCCTTCCGTCTCCACACTGACCAGTGGCGACACAGCCACGCACTCCATCACGTTCACCGACAACAACAGCCCGAGCTTTTACACCATCACCGCCCAGTAAAATTCAAAATAAAATTTAAACTTTTAAAACAATCCACAATTAAACCAGAACAAAAAATATGAAAAAAACGCTCCTCCTCCTCGCTGCGCTGGGCCTCGCCAGTGCTGCGAAGCTCACCGCCGGCACGGTTGATGTTTACATCACCGGTTCGACGGCGTTCCGGGCCAATGTGTACACGGCCTGCACCAAGCTGTTCGCCAGCGCGCCCAGCATATACTACGGCAACGCCGCCCACGGCGGTGCCGGCACCTTGAATTCCAAGGATACCAGCTGGTGCATGACCGGCACGCCCATTACCCAGTTGACCAATGTTTATACGCCCGGTAGTCCCAGCGGCACGACCCTGAACATTCACGGTCTGTTCACCGGTTCCATCCAGGGTTTGAAGGCCGTGGAAACGTCCCAGAAGCTCGTTTGGGCGCTGCCGCAGGGTACCATCAATAACAATACCACGACCACCTACACCACCAACTCGGCCACGCTCGCTTTCTCCGATAGCGACAACGCGGCTTGTCCCTACATCGTGAGCGGCAATTATGAGCAGGAAAGCGTTGCGGTTCAGCCCTTCGTCATCGCGAAGGCCAACACCGCCAACGGCGTGACCAATATCAGCAACGTCTCCTGGGAACAGATGTACTACGGCATCCCGAATGGCCGCGTCCCGCTCTCGGCCTGGACCTCCCACGACAGCGATTCCAACAACTGGGTGTATCTCGCCGAACGTACGCTCGACTCCGGCACCCGCCGCACCTTGACCTCCGGTGACTTTTACCAGTACAGCGACACGGTCGGCATCTATATCTACGATGCGACCAACGGCAATGGTTGGTATAGCCCCACACAACTCGCGCCCGCCGGTCTCACGGTTGGCACCGGCCTGACCTACGGCGACGGCACCAACGGTGTCATTGCTACCGGCGGCTACGGCTTTGATGGTAACGTCAACCTGCAATGGGGCTACGGCTATGTTGCCGGTGGTGACATCAAAGACACCCTTAACAAGACCGGCCTCGACAATCAGTCCCTAGGTTGCCTCTCCATGTCCGACTCCCAGGGAGTCGGCACCAGCAACTGGGCGACCGTGGTTTCCTTCGACGGCCTCTGGCCCACGGTGGCGGGCGCAGGCATCCATGGCAACACCGGCACCAATGATTACTCTCCCATCACCAGCGGCTACTACCCGCTCTGGGGCTATGAAGTGGTTGTTCATCCCATTGATCCCGGCGCGGTTCCCCCCAAGGACCAGAACATCACCCTGGCACAGTTGGGTGACTGGCTGACGCCCGGCACGTTTGAGGGCGTTTTCAATGCCCAGACCATCAACAATGGCGGCTCGCCCATCACCGGCAGCATTGAAAACGAGATCCAGTTGAGCAAGACCGGCTCGCCGGGTGCCACTGCCATCCGCTTGAGCGACATGAAATCCAACCGCACGAGTGTCGGCGGCGAAATCTTCCCGTTCTAAACTTTGCGCCTTGCAGGAACCGGCGTGGCCAGTGTCCACGCCGGTTCTTTTTTGTCCCGGCAGCAACTGCACTTTTCAGACATCCGGACAAGTCCCCCTCTTGGTTGTTTCGCAATCGTGACATATCCGAAACGCCGCCGCCGCAAAGTAACTTCATCCTAGCCGCTCGTCGCCCGTGGAACGCCACCTAATCATTCAGGAACTTGCGCTTCGTCCCAGCGGAGAATGGCAGCCCGACGCGCATGCCTGGACAGTTGTGCGCGTGGCCGAAGGCGCGGGTTATTCACTGCAAGGCTCTGTGGCGCGCGAACTGAATGCCGGCGACATGGTTGTCACCGGCCCCGCGACGCAACTGACCATCCGCGCGAGCCAGTTGGGAAATTTGAAATTGGAATTTTACGTGGTCCTCCCGCAGTTTCTCAACGGCCTGGTCACGCTTGCGGAATGGCGACAGCTTGAAGAGGCCTCGAAACAGCCGTATCCCAAGCTTGCCCATTTCGCGGCCGCCGAGCCGCCCGCGCAGAAATTTACGCGCCTCGCCGCGCAAAAGCAGCGCGACTGCCTTTCCTCCCGCTCCACGATGTTGCAGTTGTGGGCGACTTCCATCAGCCATCTGCTGCCGCCCATCAACACCACCACCGGCCAGTTGGTGCAGTTGCGCGACCGGTTCTGCGAACTCATCGGCAAGATGTCCGAGGCCGAGCTGGCCACGCGCTCGTTGTCGGAGCTGGCGGAAAAACTGCACTGCAGCGAACGGCACTTCAGCCGGCTCTTCCGGAAGGAGTTCAAGGTCTCCTTGCGCGAACGCCAGACGGAGCTGCGCCTGCAGCGGGCCAGCCAGTTGCTCGCCGATTCCAACGCCAAGATCATCAATGTCGCCTACGAAAGCGGCTACCGGCACCTGGGGTTGTTCAACGCCATGTTCAAGCGCCGCTTCGGACTCACGCCGAGCGCGTGGCGGCAAAAAAATTCCGCCGCCGCCGGCGACCCGAATTTGTCCAGACGCAGCAACATGGTGCTGGTCGCCTTGTTGCTGCTGCTGCAGGTTTTTTTTTCGACTGATATAAACGCGCAGACCGCGACCCCGGCCATGACGACGAACGCCGCGCCCAAACTTCGCGTCGAAAAATATCTGGTCTCCGGCAACAGCGTATTGCCGGCGGACCGGATGGGTCTGCTGTTCACAAATGTCCCCGAGGCGTTCGGCACCAATGTCACCTTCGAAGGCATCCGCCACGCGCTCGGGCAATTACAGACGGCCTATCGCGAGCGCGGCTTCGTGACCGTGTCCGTGGGCCTGCCACCGCAAAAATTGACCAACGGAATCGTGCAGGTGCGCGTGACGGAAGGTCTTTTATCGGGCATCCAGGTGCAGGGCAACAAATGGTTCAGCACCCCGAATGTTCTGCGCGCCGTGCCCAGTTTGCACACGAACATGCTACTGAATTCGCACGTCTTCCAGCATGAGCTGGACCTGGCGAATGCGAATCGCGACCGGCAGATTTATCCGGTCGTCGGGCCCGGCTTCGAACCGGGCACCAGCGAACTGACCTTGAAGGTGACGGATCGCATCCCGTTGCACGCCCGCGTGGAGTGGAACAATACCGGGACGGCCGGCACACCTCCGGACCGCGTCGCTGCCAACGCAGAGTATGACAATCTCTGGCAGTTGGATCAACAGATCGGGGCGCAATACTCGTTCTCGCCCCTGGATTACAAAAACGCGAATCCTTACGGTGTCTGGGATCCCGACCTGCCGCTCATTGCGAATTACAGCCTCTATTACCGGATACCGCTCGGCCGGCCGCAGTCCTTGCAGGACCAGATCGACCAAAGCAGCGGCAAGTTTGGTTACAACGAAACCACACACCAGTTTGTCATGCCACCACCCACCGGCGCTCCCGAGTTGACGTTCTATGCCACCCGCGCCACCTCCGATACGGGGATCATCCTGGATCCGGTCATCCCGGAGATCGATTCATCCGGCCTCCTGCTCGGGACACAAAACGCCAGTGAAAGCGTCACTTTGAACGAGGGTATCGGCCTCAAACTTTTAATGCCTTTGCCGCAAATCGAGGCCGTTTCCTCGTCAGCCACCTTCGGCCTGGACTACAAGCACTATGAAGCCCGCGACGCGCAGGATGAACTTTTGCGGAGCGCGGAAACGGTCACGAACGGCACAACGGTGATAACGTACGGCAATGTTTTTCAAACGATTCACCTGCCCGTGGTGAACAATGTCGTGGATTATTTCCCGTTGAGCCTTTCGTATAGCGGCAGCGTACCCGACCAATGGGGTTCGACCGCGTTCAACGCGCAGGCGAATTACAACATCAAGACCATCGGCTCGCTCGCCAACCTCGCCTATAGTGCTTCGTTGCCGGAGGTGATTTCCACCAATTCACACACGCACGTTGTGAGCACCAATTCGCAAAATAAAGCGCGAAATAATTATTGTACCATCACCGCCGGCGTCACGCGCGAGCAGCGGATTTACAAGGACTGGACGATGCTGATGCATGCCGACGGCCAATGGGCGTCATGTCCGCTGATTAGTAACGAGCAATATGAGATAGGCGGTCTTAACACGGTGCGTGGTTACACCGAAGGCGAAGCTTATGGTGACGTTGGCTGGCGCGTGACGCTCGAACCGCGCACGCCAATGGTTAATATCGGCATGGTGGACGGCGACCTGCCGTTCTGGCTGCGCGGCTCGGTGTTCATGGATTATGGTCAAGGCCACACGGTAGAAAGCCATCCGGCCGCTTTTTCACGGCAGTCGGCTGATTTTTGGGGAACCGGCCTGGCGCTCACCGCCAACATCGGCACCCACATTGACGCGCGCCTGACCATCGCCTTTCCGCTGATTTCCGCCGCCAGCACTTCCGCCGGCGACGTCCATATCTATTTTGCCATTGGAGGCCAATTATGAAACCGCGAGATTTTATCCTGAAATGGTTTTGTGCCTGGGGCCGCGTGACGCCCGCATTCGTCTGTCTGCTGTTCGCCCGTCAGGCGCAGGCGAACCCCACCGGCATGACGGTCGTTTCCGGCTCGGCCACCGCGCTCAATAGCGGCTCGCAGCTCAGCATCACCACCTCACGAAGCGCCGTGCTCAATTGGTCGTCGTTCAACATCGCCAGCGGCGAAAAAACGGTTTTCAACCAGCCGTCCGTAAATTCCGTGGTCGTGAACAACATCGGCGGCCAGAGCGCGTCGCAGATCTACGGCAGCCTGCAGGCGAACGGCATTGTCGTGCTATTGAATTCCTCGGGATTCTATTTCGGGCCGAATTCGTTTGTCAGCGCCGCCGGTCTCGTGGTTTCCACGGCCAGCTTCACGCCGCCGCAAAATTCCGGCGGCGCGTGGGAATTCAACGGCCCGCCGCCGCTCGCCAGCATCGTCAACTACGGCCAGATCAAGATCGGCAACGGCGGCGATTGTTTCTTTATCGCCGACCAGATTGAAAATCACGGCACGGTCGAAGCCGATGGGGGCGGCAGTGTGCAGTTCGCGGCGGGCCAGACCGTGACCTTGAGCGAGCGGCCGGACGGACGCGGCATGAGCATGCAGGTGGCATTGCCGAAAGGTTCCGTGGACAACTACGGCAACATCGTCGCCGATGGCGGCACGATCGCGCTCAGCGCCAAGGTTGTGAATCAGGACGGCTTGATCCAGGCCGACTCGGTGCAGAACAACCACGGGGTGATTGAACTCGTGGCCGCCGATTCGCTGAACCTCGGCGCCAATTCGCAAATCCTTGCCCGCGGTGACGACTCCGCCGGCGGCAGCGCGGGCGGCGACGTGACCTTGCAATCGCAAAATGATTTCAGTGATGCCGCCGGCAGCCAGATCGTCACGACCGGTGGTGCGAACGGCGGCAACGGCGGAAATGTGGAAATCAGCGCACCGAACATGGCGGCGGTGAATTCAACCATCAACGGTTCGGCCCAGGCCGGTTTTACCGGCGGAACCTTATTGATCGATCCTACTTCCATAACCTTGGACACCAGCGGCAGCGGCTCGGCCGGCAGCGGGACGGTTGCGGCGGGTTCCAATCCCAGCACGCTGGATTTGAACGTCAACGCGGCGTTCATCGGACTTTCCGCCATCACGCTGCAGGCAAAAAACGACATCACCCTCGCCGACGGCACGACCTGGAATCTTTCCGCCACAACCGGTTTGAACGCGGGTCAGTTGACATTGGAGGCCGGCGGCAACGTAAACATCGGCGACGGCGCCATCATCAAAGACGCAAACGCGTGGAACGTCATGCTGGAGGCCGGGTATAATTTCATAAACAACACCGTCAATAAAGGTGCCGGCAACATCCTGTTCAATGGCGGCGGCGCGTTGCAACTGGGCAGCGGCCTGGTAAATCTCATCGCGGGCGACAACATCACGGTCAATACCGGCTATGTCATCACGACCGGCGGCGGCGGCATTTATGCGCACGCGCTCGCAGGCACGATCGACACGGGCTCGGACGCCCAGGGCTATACTTTCAATGCCAGCGCCACCACGCTCGCAACGGCTTACAATTTGAACAGCGGCCTCGGCGGCATTTCCACGGCGGCCGGTGGCAACGTGACGCTCATCGCCGGCACGGACGTGAATAGTCTTGATCCGGTGGCGGGCGGCTACGATTACCTTGGGAATTTCACCGCCAACAATAACATCAGCGCGGCAACTGCCGGAGCGGGGGCATACGGTTCGCACGCCGGTAATGTGACCGTCATCGCCGGCGGCGATATCACCGGTCATTATGTCGAGGCGAACGGTACGGGAAATATTTTCGCCGGCGTGACGATGGATGCGAACGGAAATCCGGTTTCAAACGGTTCCGGAGGTTATGTGCTGGGAACGACGGGCAATGCGGGGGTTGATTTGAATAAAAACAGCCTGTCCTTGAGCCTTGTCAGCGGCGGCTGGAACGTCACGGCGGCGAACAACATCAACCTCACCGAGGTCAACAACCCGAACGGTGATTACAATACCAGCGGCGCGTTCAAGAATTACTTCAACTATGCACCGTCGGATTTTGTGGATTTGAATGCCCTCAATGGTGTGAGCCTCGGCGGTAACGCCTCCACGATCCGGCGCTCCTCCGGCCTGACGGTGCCGGTGATTTATCCCGGGATTCTCGACATCAATGCCGGTGCGGGCGGCGTGACTTTTACCGCCCTCGGCAGCGCCACGTTCGGCGAGTTGATTTTGTTTCCGTCGCCGTTGGGCAGCCTGGTGATCGACACGACTGGCGGGGGTGCGCTCACCGGCTCCATGCCAGCCCTCAACGGTGCACCGCAGATTTTTCAACTCATCCTTTCCGACAGCAGTGCGACCCAGTTCAAGACCTCGACGACCTTCGGCATCAGCGACCACGCCGCCACTCCCATCCACCTTGACAGCGAAGAGCCGGTTGACTTGAACATTTCCGGCAGCATGAGCCTGTTCTCGTTGTATTCCTCCGAGGCCGCGACCATCAACGTGCTCGGCGACATGAACAACTGCCGTTTTCAGGGCATGAACTTGAGCGCTGCCGACACGAGCACCATCAATGTGGGTGAGACTGCGAAGACGGCGATGGAGAACAACGGCGTTCTCACCGCCGCGACTGACGGCTCGTTGACCGTCGGCGGCGAAATCACCGACAACAGTGCCTTTACCACCATCAGTCTCTCCGGTCTGACCACGCCGGATTTGTCCGTGCTTGGGCGTGCCGTGAACGATTCGCTTTCCGCCATCACGCTGGCCGATGCCTTTTACTACAATCCATCGACCCAAACATTGACCTATCAAAACATCAACGGCCAGAGCCTCGCCAGCGTGCTCTCGCTTTTGCAGAACCTGACCGTTCAGGAGGTGGACGCCGGCGGAAACCTGCTCTGGCAGGATTCACAACATACCATCCCGCTGACAGAACAGGTTTCAGTGCTCTCCCCGGCGGTCGCGACGGCGTTGACTGCGGCCTACCAGCCTCTGCCCGTGGATGAGGGACCGCTGGCCATCGGCGGCGGCGGAACCTTCCGCATCAACGCGGATGACATCGATCTGGGCACGACCGCCGGCATCATTTCGTATGGTGTCGGGCTTTACAACGTCCGGGGCAGTTATCCGCTGGCGCAGCTTTTTAATACCGGCGCCAATATCGTCGTGGATGCCGCCGGCAATTTGACGATGCCGTCGAGCAGCATCGCGTCGTTCAATGGCGGCGACATCTATGTCAATGCCGCTGGCAGTATCGATGTCGGTTCTTCGGACTTCAACGTCACGTCCACCGGTGCCCGCGGCATTTATGCGACTGGCCTCGGCAATGTCGCTGTTTATGCCGGCAGTGACATCGACGTGGAAGGTTCGCGCATCGCGGTGTATGACACGCGCCCCCTCGAATCCGGCACGCCCGCGCCTGGCGGCTCGCTCACGGTCGTTTCACGCAACGGAAATGTCATTGTTGGCAGCGGCGGCTCCGGCTCGGTGGTTCTCAGCTCATATTTTGTGGATCCGTCCACGCACCAAATTTCGATCCAGACCCCGACGATTCCCGGCACCGGCATTTTGCAGACTTCCTTCAACCGCAACGGCAACGTGCTCATCGAGGCCTTGGCCGGCGACGTGACCATCGGCACCGGCGGCATCACGCAGACTTTGTTCAAGGGCAATCAGACGGGCATAAACCTGGATCAAGTGGGCACGCTGCTTCGTCTCGCGCTCGAAGACGCTGATTCGCAGGCTTCGGCCTATGAAGAACAGATCAACGGCGTTATTCCCGGTTTGATTCCGCCCATCATCGATGTATATGCCGGTTACGGCCTGCAAATGCTGGACTCCGGCAATAATCCCATTCTCGACGCGTTCGGCAACCCGGTGATTTCCGCGCTTGATCTATCCTCCGGAACCTTGGTGGAGAACTTTGCCGGCGCGAACATCGATGCCACCGGCTCCGGCATCGTCGGCGCCGGGACGGCGAATCTGAAGGCCACCGGCGGCATCACCGGCAACATCATTTCGTTCGGCGACGTGAACCTGGCGGCAAACAACAATATTGCCGTGAACGTCTTCGGTCTTGGCACCGTCAACGTCGATTCCGCGAGCGGTTCGGTGAGCGGCACGATCGTCGGTGTGGGCGGCATCAACGCCAGCGGCAGCAGCGTGACCGCGGATCTCGAATCCAACGCCGGCATTACCGGCGGGAGCAGCGGCGGCTCAGGCTTCGCGGCGAGCCAGTCGGCCAACAATGTCTCCGCCGGTATCGGCAACGACGTCAATAATGCCGCAGCCAAGCCGACAGAAAATACAACCGACGACGAGGTGAACAAAAAAAAGAAGCCGGTGGCGCTGGCGCAGAAGGTGAGCCGGGTGACGGTGCTGCTGCCGGTAAAAAACTAATATTTCAAAACGAAACCTGACCCATTATGACGACCCTGATACAACCGATGCTGGCCGTGAACGCGGCGGCGTTTGCGCTGGAAAAAGTGACGACCGAAGGCCTGGTGACGGCCATCGTGCTGATGCTCCTGTCGCTGTTCAGTTGGACCATCATCATCACCAAGTTCCGTCAGCTCTGGATCGCGCGCGCGACCTCGAAGAAGTTCCTCGCCGCCTATGCTGAAACCCGCGATCCCCTCGACATCCATAAAAAGAACCTGGAGTTCAACGGTGCGCCGGCCTACCAGCTCTACGCGCGTGGCGCGGAGGAAGTGGCGTATCATCTCAAAAACAACCCGATCACCGTCCAGACCGTCTCCTCGACCGGCGTCGGTGATGGACAGACCGACCATCTGGCCCGGGCGAACACGACCAAAGTCAGCCTGGGTTCCTACGAGGCGGTGAAGGTCGTGTTGGAAGAAGCGGCGGCGGAGCAGGCGATGAGTTTGGAGAAGGGGATGATCGTGCTGTCCACGGCGGTGGCGGGCGGCCCGTTCATCGGGTTGCTGGGCACGGTCTGGGGGGTGATGAGCACATTTGCCAGTATCGCTGTGGCGCAACAGGCGAGTTTGACGACGATGGCGCCGGGCGTGGCGGCGGCATTGCTGACGACGGTGGTCGGCCTGCTGGTGGCCATTCCCGCGATGTTCGCCTACAACTTCATGGTGACGACCATCCGGCATATCACGCAGGAACTGGACGGCTTCGCCTCCCGCTACGCCAACCAAATCGAACATACATACGTCGATAATCGCGATATCGGAGACCGGCTGGTTTGGGCTTTAAAGAAAGATGAAATGGGCGAAAACACGCCCGCAATCTGACATGAAGAAGTGTTCCCACAGCGCGCATGAGACCTTGACGGAGCTGAACATCACTCCGTTGCTGGACCTTGCCTTCGTGTTGCTGGTGATCTTCATCATCACCACCATGCCGCCGGTGGAGAACAAGGATCTGAAGCTGCCGGTGGCCAGCAAGAATCCCAAGGACCAGCCGCCCAAGGCCAACTACATCTCATTGCAGGCGGATGGGAAGCTGTTCTGGAACCGGGACCAGATCCAGATGGCGGACCTGCTCCAGACCCTGATCAACAAGCGCATGGATGACCCTGACCTGCACGTGATCGTGCGCGGCGACGGCAAGACGAAATACAAGGGCATCCGCAGCGTGCTGGACCTCTGCCAGCAGGCGAATGTCCCTAAATTAGAACTGGCCACGGAGGTGGACAAATGATCCCGCAATCCAAGCCGAAGAAGCCGGCCAACTCGTCGAAGGTGAACCTGACGATCAGCTTTGTCTTTCACGCCGTATTGCTCCTGGCGTTGCTGTATTTTGCGGCGCATGAGGGGTATCTGGGCAAGAAGATGAAGTCCATCCTCGTGACCAAGGTCGAGGAGAAGAAGCCCGAACCGCCCAAGCCGAAGGAGGAACCCAAAGTGGAGCCGCCGAAGGTGGAAACCCCCAAAGTGGAGGCGGCCAAGGTGGAAGCCCCGAAGGTTGCACCCACCATCGCTCCTCCAGTAGTGGCCCCGGCGGCGGTGGATGTGCCGAGCTTTGACTTTGCGGGCGGCAAGACGGTGGTCTCGGAGAACGACCCGGTACAACTGTATAAGGGCTACATCGAGTATGTGCTGCGCACCAAATGGAACCGGCCGGAGAACATGGACGACGACCGTTACGTGGCCGAGGTCGGGGTGAGCGTGGACCCCAACGGCAACCTTTCCAACGTGAACTGGGAGAAAGGCAGCGGCAATGCGCAGTGGGATGCCAGCGTGAAGGACGTGTTCAAGGACATCAACCAGATCGACCGGAAACCGCCGACGAACTTTCCTGATCATGTCACCATCCGGTTTGACGTGCAGGAGGAAACGGAGCCGGTGTTGCAATGAGCCTGAAGAAGACCACCAAGCGCGGCCACGGCACGATGACGGAGCTGAACATCACGCCGTTGCTCGATCTTGTCTTCGTGCTGCTGGTCATCTTCATCATCACCACGCCGCAGATGATGAACAACCTGGAGATCAACCTGCCGAGCGGCACCCCGCCGAAGGAGAAGCCGAAGGTGGAACCGACCCGGATTGAAGTCAGCGACACGGGACAGATCACTCTGGACCAGCAACCGGTGACCCAGGCCGAGTTGAAACAGAAGCTGACCGCCCTGAAGACGGTCAATCCCGACCTGGGGGTGGTGGTGAAGGGCGGGGACAACACGGAGTACCAGGTGATGGTGGGGGTATTGGATACCCTAAGACAACTGGACATCGAAAAGATGGGCATGGCGACGGAATGAACCTAGAGCATTTTAGAATGACTGATAGAGCAATGGTGGTGGGCCACGCGCTCGCCCTCACCCTGACCCTCTCCCGCCGGGAGAGGGAACAGCCACGTTGGCTTTTTCCTTCTTTGAGTGCGGTGGACTCCAATCCAGCCGCAGGTTTACGCATGACGCCGGGAGCGTTTCACCCTCTCCCAGCGGGAGAGGGCCGGGGTGAGGGAGAAAATTTGATGAAAACGACCGATTACAATTTTTCTTAAACCGCCATATTTTTATGAAAAACCTGTTAGCCATCTTTCTTGGACTCATCGCCATCGTGCTGGGCGTGATGCTGTATCTGACCAAGTCCGGCGACAACACGCAGATCACCAGCTTGAACACCAGTTTGTCGGACAGTTCCAACCAGCTGGACATCGTCAACGCGCAGGTGACGGTGCGGGACACGGAACTCTACACGCTGTCCAACAACCTGGTCGCTGCCAGTGCGGCGGTGACGGATGTGTCCAATCAATTGGCCGGGGCACAATCAACCATCGGTGAACAGAAGCAGCAGGTCACCAAATTGAACTCGCAACTGACGGATCTGGGGGCGCAGAACGATGCGTTGAACCGCAATCTGGTGGATTCGACCAATCAACTCATTGCGGCAAGCCAACTGCAACAAGCCACCAAGGCGAGTTTGGAGCAGACCAACGCGGCGCTGGTGCAGTTGCAAGGCGATTACAGCGTGGTGGGCCAGCGGTTGCGGGAGGATGTGGCGGCGCGGCTGGTGTTGGAACGGAAGTGGCGGAACCCGGCGGCGTTGTCGGAGCAGATGGATGACCTGAAATACAGCCCGGAGGATGTCATCACCACCGAAAAGATCTACGCCGGCCTCAATGTCCTCGTCTCTTCCAATGGGAGTGTGAGGGTGCTAGCGCCGGAATAAGACGGGAAGTAGCTCGGAACCCATGTGCAACCGGCCCTCCTGCGCTCCCAAAAGCGGAGCTACGGAGGGCACCATCCTTCGCTCAAAACCGCTCCAAGCGGTTCCGGGCGAAGGGTGGTGGAGGCGGCGGGAATTGAACCCGCGTCCCAAGTCAACCAACCAGCCGCGACTACATGCTTATCCCAAGTAATTTTTTCTGCTATGCGATGGCGCTTGAGCTCGAGTCGCACTGCCTAGTCCGCATGATAAGATCTCGGCTGATGTCGCGCGGTCTCCGCCATCAACCATGCCTGCTGTTTCGTCCGTCCACCGTAGCAGGTGTCCAGTGGCAGACGTCGTGGCCTTAGGCCGCGAGGGCTAGTTCTTCGTTAGCTTTTTGGTTTTGATACGATTTTTTACGAGGCCAACGCATCATCCTCGGCATGCCGCCTCTGGCGTGTTCACATGGTCGAAACCAGTGCGCCCCCAAAAGCAACCATCTAAATCATCGCCGAAATCCGGAAATAATCAAGTTATGTAAAACGGGACATCCCCGAACTAGGAACGGGAGGAAGGGGGTGAGGAGGTGATTTTTTGCAGCGTGTCGGCCGATTTCCTCCGCAATTCCTCGCGTTGTTCCGCGTTCAGGCCGTCCGGGTCGAAACGATATCGATAATGCAACCGCAATAATCCGTGCAACGGTGCGCGCAGGTCCCGAAGCGATCTTTCGGACAGCGCGCGTTCGAGCCAGTCGGAAAAATTTTCGCCCGCCTGCCGCGGCACGCCGCGGGCCGCCAGTTGTTTCTCCAGTTGAAAAAATTCCGAATCGAGCCCGGGCCGGACGACGGCCGCGGCGCCCTGGTTTTTTGCGGTCTGCGCCCGCAGTTTTCCGCGGCGGCGGAAGATGATGTGCCACAGCAGCACCAGCAGCACGGGGACCAGCGACCAGAAGATGTATTGCTGGAAATTGGCCTGTCGCCAGCGGAATTTCGCGAATTGAAAATGCACCCAGGAGGTCATGTCCGCCAGCCAGTCGTCCCAGTGCGTGCGTGCGCTTTCGATCCCCACCCACGAGGATGGCGTGGTATCGAAATCCTCCCAGCACTTTTTGTTCTCCCGCCAGACCAGGCACCACGCGTGTGCATCGCGTTCGCGGACCACATAGCCCGGGCCGTGTGGTTCGTGGACGTAGTAGCCGACCGCATAACGTGCGGGAATATCCAGCCCGCGCAGCAGCAACACGGTGGCGCTCGCAAAATATTCACAATGCCCGCTGCGGCTGGTCATCAAAAATTTTGTGAGCGGCGTGCCATTCGTGTCCATGCGCTTGTCCGGGCCCTGCCAGGTGCTGTAGGTGAACTTGTCGAGGAAGAATTTTTCCACCGCGCGCATTTTCTCCTCCTCGCTCGAACCGGCGGGCAGATTCATCTCCGCGATGGCGCTTTGCACGGCGGCAAATTCATTCGTCGGCACGGTCAGATCGTAGCGGTTGGTGGCATCCAGGTCCGGGGGCGCGTCAATCGATGTACCGGGGCCGTAGTGCGCATCAAAAATCACGAGACCCGGGCCCGAGGCGAACGCCGATCCGGTATGGTTCACTTTCAATGCGAAGACCGGCAGGTTTTCGAGCATACCGCTGCCGGGCGGCAGCGGCAGCAGCCCCGCCGGATCGCCTTCGGGCGTGCGGCTGTCGAGATAGCAGGCGATGTTTACAATGTCGGAATTTTTTTTGCCGGGCAACAGCGTCCACGTCGAGCCATTCGTATTGGGCGAAATCGGCACGAATTCATGGATTGCGCCCACGTTCAGCCATTCCTGCTTGGGTGCGAGATAGTTGCGGTAGCTGGCTTCGCGCAAATAAGACGGGTAGCGGCCGAGCTCGTGCGGTTCGAGGCGGATGACGATCTTCGCCGACAATTTCAGGCGCCCGATGCGGCCCATGCTCGTCGTCGTCTGCAACGGATCAGTGTGATTGACCAGGAATCTCTGTATCAAGGAGGCGTTGAAACTTTGGATGCCCGCCTGGGCGCTATGAAGCCCGTAAATTCCGACCACGCCGAACAAAGCCATGGCTGCCAGTGCCGCCACCCAGGTACCGAACCGGTACCGCTGCGGCCGGATGCTCCACAGCGCCCATACGGCCAGCACATAAAGCCCCACAAAATAATAATCCCGTGAACCGCCGGGCGGGTTGGTGCTCGCGGCAAAAACACAGATGATGAAATATGGAAATGAGAAATCGACATAGCGACCGGCAAAGGCGCGGTCGCCCATCCGCCGCCGCCAGCGCAACACGAAAGAAATCGCCGTGAGCGGCACGGATTGGCGGATATTGAAAACTTGCACGGCCATGAACGGAAAAAAGGTCATCGGCAGCCAGCATGGGAAGCGTGCCGCCGCCTGGGCGTCGGCGTTTGTGGTGGCAAGCAACGTGTTGCCGTGCGACGGATTTTCCAGGGCGACAGTCGTGGTATGGGTTAAAACGTAGCCGAGGAGCACGCCGTTCAGGACGATGCAGAAACTGAATATGCGGTTGAAGTCGGCATCGTCCAGCTCCCAGCGGAATTTCACCAGGCGCGGCAGTTCCAGGATCACGCCGAGCGCCAGGCCGGCCCAGAGAAAATCCGACAACCAGCCCCAAAAGAGCAGGGCGGCGAACAGGAGCAGGGGCGGTGTTTTCATTTCAGCCGGGCCAGCGCCTCTTCAATTTTACCTATCTCCAGGACGTGGATAGAACCCTCGGCATCCGTAAAATCACCGCCGGCGCCTGAAAAACCGCCCCCGGGCGGCACGACGATCAAAACCAGCAATGGCAGGCCGAGGGCTTTCAGTTTTTCGACAAACTTCTTTCGCGGGCCGTCCCATTTTTGAAAAACACAGATACAGCCGCTCACCACGGTGACGTGGTTCATCACCAGGCTCTCCAGGACACTGAACGGCTTGTCCGCGCAATTTTTCACCGACGCCAGGATTTCCAGCATCTGGTCGGCGTGCGCAAGGCCGCGACCGGCGGTGAAACAGTAGGATTGGTTGCCCACGAACAACAGGTCGAGCAGCGACTCTTGTGTGAGGATTGTGCATGCGAACGAGGCCGCCACCGACACGGCTTCCTCCAGGACGTCGCTGTTCGGTTCCTCATCAAACGTATCGAGCACCAGTGCGTGACGGACGAAAAATTCGTCCTCAAACTCCTTCACGATGGGTTTGCCGGTCTTGGCCCAGCTGCGCCAGTGGATGTGCCGGAGCGGGTCGCCGTGACGGTAGTCGCGCAAGGCGACAAATTCCTCGCTGGCGCCGACATGCGCGGCGAGCGCCACGCCGCCCTCCTGGTAGCGCAACGCGCCCGGCAGCGCGATTTCCGGCAGCGGATAACGGCGCGGTAAAATGAGCATGGTCTGCGGCGCGGGAACCCGGATGAAGGCGCGGAACAAACCAAAAGGATCGGGGCGCGCCACAGTGATGCTCTCAAATTTCAAGATGCCCCGCCGCAGCGGGAAAACTTCACCATCCGCTTCCGCCTCGCCCCGTGCCGGCAGCGGCGGCAGCCCGGCGGATTTCACATTCGCGATGTGAAAGGGATTTCGCGTTTTGCGTTCTGAAACCCGGAACGCGGGGTAGCGGCGGTCTTCCGCGTTGTGAAAGGCGAGCCACTCCGCAAAAGTCGGGCGCGGGTCGGCGAGGTCCTCGAGCACCATCAAGCCGGTCTGGCTTTTCAGGGTGAGATTTTTGACGGTGATCTTGTAGTACAATGGCCGGCCCGCCGTGCCGACGCGCGGCAAGATGCGGGTCGCGGAAAATCTGGCCCGGAAGGAAAAACCGCTGTTCATCGCGAACACCGCCAGCGACAGCAACAGCGCGAACAGTTCATAGGTGACCTTGTTTTCGATGTCCGTGCCGATCGCGGCGGTGACGACGAGCGCGATGCCGACCGCCCAGCCTGCCGGGGTGAGCCGCCGACGCGCCCAATACCACAGACCGCTGGACTTGCGGTAGCTCCAGTAGATTCGTCTATATAAAAACTTCACTTTTGAGTGACAAGTGATGAGTGACAGGTGACAAAGTAAACCTACAGCGAGTCTTCTGCTCGTCACGTGTCACATATCACTTTTAGGCCGGTACTTTTAATTTCTTCAATACGTCCTCGACCACGCCGCGCGGTGTGATGCCGGAGAACCGCGCCTGCGGTTCGAGCACCAGCCGGTGCGCGATGACCGGCACGGCCAGCCTCTGGATCTGTTCCGGCGTGACGAAATCGCAATCGTCGAACATCGCCATGGCCTGCGAGGTCTTCATTAGCGTGATGGATGCGCGCGGGCTGGCCCCGAGCTGGACGCCCGCGGCGGTGCGCGTGGCGGCGACGAGGTCAACGATGTAGCGTTTCAATTCATCGCTCATGCGGACATCTTCCGCGGCACGTTTCATCGCGATGACTTCGATGAGCGAGGCGGCCGGTTGCAATTCGTCGATCGGATGATTGTGTTCCTGCGCGATGAGGATGGCGACTTCCTCTTCCGGCGAGACGTAGCCCAGCTTGAATTGCATCGCAAACCGGTCCATCTGCGCCTCGGGCAACGGGTAGGTTCCGCGAAACTCAACCGGATTTTCCGTGGCGATGACGAAAAAAAGATCGGACAAATTTCGCCGCACGCCCTCGACGCTGACCTGGTTTTCCGCCATCGACTCGAGCAGCGCGGACTGCGTGCGCGGCGACGCACGGTTGATTTCATCGGCGAGCAGAATGTTCGTGAACACCGGTCCTTCGTGAAAATGGAACAGCTGGTCGCGCTGGTTGAAGACGGAGACGCCCAGAATATCTGACGGCAACAGATCCGGGGTGAATTGCAGCCGCTTGAACCTGGCATCAATGGATTTGGCGAGCGCCTTGGCCAGGGTCGTTTTGCCCGTCCCCGGAAAATCCTCCAGCAGGACATGCCCGCCGGCGGCCAGCGCGGCG
>Ga0210388_10000798_pt1 | contig 25159 bp, 16 predicted proteins | sample IncBWC19OmetaG_FD_155485 | JGI IMG/M metagenome (GOLD analysis project Ga0210388, IMG submission 155485) | Forest soil microbial communities from Barre Woods Harvard Forest LTER site, Petersham, Massachusetts, United States - Inc-BW-C-19-O ...
CGCCCGGCAGGCTTTCTGTGGGAGCGTCCGCCCAGTCGGAAAGCAGCGCGAAACGCAAGTCACCATCGGGATTTGCCAAATAGTGGACTTCCAAATGTTCGATCTGTTCTTTGATCGAGCGTTCAGTAGTGAGCAGGGTGGGAACTGCGACGACCGTGCGCAAATCGCTTGGCACCCCTTCTTTGAACTCCAGACGAGCGAGCGTGCGCGGTCCAAGTAAATCCGTCACCGCCCGGTTGATGAGAGCGATGGCCAAATCGGATGCAGGAATAGCCGCGAGCACACCCAGCAATACGAGATAACCAGGGTGCAACCCGAGAACGTAGGCGTGATGGAGCGGGAACGCCAGAATGATGGCTGTCAGTATTGCGATGGTTCCCAAATAGCCCGGAACCGCAGCGCGAACGTAGAGACGAAGAAGCCAGCGCCTCCAGGGAATGTGAAAATCCAATTCTCGCTCGAACTCCCAGCGTCCGCGCGATATTAGATAGTAGCCGGGGTCGGCGCGCCGGTCGTCTGCGGGCTGGCCATCGGTCTTTTCCGCACGCGCCCGCTTGGCGCGATGGACGGCGCGATCAGCGACTTCGATCTCGGTATATTTCGATCCGCGCGAAAGGTCTTCGATCGCATGGCGATAGTAATCCCGGGTTGTGAAATCCATTTCGGCAAAATTGCTTCCGGCGCGCAATACCTGGTCAACCAGGCTCACGCTTTCGAAGAAAACCTGCCAATCAAAATCGGAGGTCAGCCGCATACTGGTGATCACATTGCGAACGGTGACCGTCATGGCGGCTTGTTCCTGGTGCTCGGCGCGGACAATTTCATCCGCGGTGGTGCCTTGCGCAGCGAGACGCTCGTCGAGCCAAACGAGAATGGGACCGACTTTGGGGTCGAGATCGCGCAATCGCTGAACGAGTTGAACGGCGAAGGCCCTCTCGAGCGGCTTCTTTTCAAAATCTCGAAGAACGCTGGCCGGAGAAATCGTAGCTTGGCCGCCTGTTCCCAGCAGACTATCCGCTAGCATGTCAGCCTCGTCACGAGCGCGCCGACTTAACAAGAGGCGCTCGGCGACTCTGCGTAAATTCTCTACCAGCACGATACGAAGCGTGATGGCTACGGCCCACAGCTCGCCGATGGTCAAAGGCTGCACGCGTTGATAGGCTGTGACGAACGCGCGCAGCACTTCCGGATCAAAGCGGCTGTCGGTGTGCGCTACATAAGCCCAGGCCACACCATACACGCGCGGATAGCCTTGCAGATGTCCGGAGGCCAGTTTCGGCAGTTTTCTGTAAAAGCCGGCGGGAAGGTCGTCGCGAATTTCGCGAAGCTGTTCCTCAACGATGTAAAAGTTATCGACCAGCCACTCCGCGGCAGGAGTGATGGTCAGGTCCTGCTGAACGGCCTTAGCAGTGGCACGGTAATATTCCAGCAGCGCGCGGCCGTTTTCGAGCACGCGAGGTATAAGCGGACGGCCACTATCGGAATCCGTTGTAACCGTCTGGGCGGCGGCCAGGCTTTCGGCATGCTGTTCCAAACGCTCGGCACTGAAAAGCTCTGCACGAATGGGCTCTTGAACTTCAGCGACGATGGTTGGGGTTTGCGAAACGCTGGCCATAATTCCCTAAAGACAAAAGAACGAGTCAACGGTGCGTCGTCAACGCACTAGAATACAACGCAATATGTAAGCGCGGGCACGAGAATGCGAGACCGAGGGGATAGAGTGGGAACGTAGCATCGGCTAACCGATGAAAAAAGGTGTCAACTAGCTTTCCGCAACTCGGAGGCGCCAGCCGGGGCAACCGACGAAGGCGGCCTCAGCGGTGCATTCGTCGCGGAATTCAAGATTCTCTCTATGTCGGACATTCGGTAGGGATGGGAGATGAAGTCGAACGCGCTGATGTTTAGCGCTGCAAGATATTCTCGATAGTCGTGCGGACACGAAGGGGCGCATACGATGACAGCTGGAATCTCGGCGCGCTGCAATCGGAGGTGCCTCAAGACATCGCGGTAGGTTCCGTCCAAGAGCCAAAAGCCGCAGAAACACACGGAGACTTTCTCACGGGCAAGGACATACTTTACCTCTTCCAGTCCTTTGGACCACACGGTCCTGACGGAAAACGGCGCAAGGAGCTCCGACATAGTCCCGTGGATTTCCAGGTCGTTAGTGGCAAGCAGCACGGTGGCTGGTGATTTATGAAGGTCAATATTTTCCAGATTTCCCAGCCGGGAAATATTTGCGTTCCTTGGATTAACGGCCGCTGCCCCCATAGTCGCATCCCTCTTGGCGATCAGAAGATTTACCGCTGTAATCTTCTGCCAGATATGCATTTGCTTCAATACAGACAATTCGTTAGGGACAGGGGGAATATGCTGTAGTGCGATGCGAGCCGAGTCAGAGGGGGCAAAAACTTCCGCAAAAGGAAGCGCTGAAGCGGAGTTATGTTACACGCAGACGAAAAAACGTGGCCCAACTAACGAACTCCACAAAATCGATAACGAACCTAAGGCTCGATAATCTGGTTTCGCACCGCGTAGCGCACTAATTCGCTGACGGTATGCAACTGCAGCTTGCGCATTATATTGGCTCGGTGAGTTTCAGCCGTTTTGACACTAATATTTAAGGATGATGCGACTTCTTTGCTGCTTTTGCCTTCCGCGAGCAATTGGACGATTTCACGCTCGCGAGAGGTGAGGCGATCCCGCATGGTCTCGGGAACATCGGCTTTCGTTTTTCCCTCATTAAAATTGGTAAGCATCACTTCGGTTGCTCGCGGTGTGAAAAAGGGCTTGTGGTTTGCGAGAGTTTCGACAGCGATGACCAGATCGCGATCGGAGTCCGACTTTACGATGTATCCGCGGACGCCGGCTTCCAGAATGTCACGGATGAGTTGGTCGGAATAATGGACCGAGAGAATGAGGACTTCGGTGTCAGGTGAAGCTTTGCGAATTCTCTTGGCCGCGTCCACTCCGTTTAGATCCGGCATGCTGATGTCGAGGATTACGACATCGGGCTTCAGTTCTTCCGCTTTTGCGACCGCTTCGCGGCCTGTGTGCGCTTCGCCGCATACTTCCCAGCCGGCGCGGGATTGAAGCAAAGCCTTCACGCCACGTCGCATCAGATCGTGATCATCTGCGATCAAAATACGAAGCGTTTTCATGTTTGTCCAACCCTCCTGGATTCGAAATGTGCCGAAGTTTCCAATCGTATTTAAGCGTCGCGATGACCCACGCTCATAGAGCTATCCATTGCATTTAATTCCGTAATACGCGCCCAGTCAAGCGCACAAGCACTTTCAACCATAGACAGATCTAAAATGGCAATAATGGCCATAAACTCCCTAAAAAATAGAGCGAAGTCCGGGGACACGCCCGTTCAATTTGCTATCACATGGAAAATTTCAAAGGGATCTTGCCAGTGAGAGTTCATCGTTTGTTAGAAGATCGCGGGATGGGCTTCTCCTTCACAGGGGTCGCGCCTAGGAGACCGCACAGCCGTGCTTCTTCGAACGTCTGAGCACCAGTCGTCGGCGACTAGGCGAGTGGTGAAAGACTGAATCGGCTCGGCAAATAACGTGTCGGTTGAACGGAAACCCCGAAGGCATTCAAACTCGCTTCCAGCACGCGCAAAAACGGAGTATTCCGGCGCGTGATCGCGATGCCGTTTTGATTTTCTTGATGCAGCGTGAGCGCACATTAAAAATTTTCTCCCATTTGCATACGGATCAGTGTCTACATCCGTTCTGCGAGACATTCGCGTAATTGCTGGCGCGCGCGCGAAAATCTAGTCTTCACTGCGGACTGAGACAGCTTCAACATTGAAGCGGCCTCTTTGGCTTGCCATTCCTGCATGCCCAGCAGCCATACCACCACACGTGCTCCGCTTCCGAGACCGTCAATCGCTTCACGAAGGGCGCGGTGATCTTCCGCTTTTGAATAGAGCTTCTCAGGATGGTAGGCGTCGCCCGCGCTCAGCATTTGTAGCGGACTGGGCTCGTCGCCGCTTCCATTATCGTAAGACAAATAGTGATCTTCGGACCTGCGCTTGCGAACTTTGATAAGCGCTTCGTTCATGGCGATGCGCATGAGCCAGCTTGAAAAGCGGGATTGGCCGCGGAACTGATGAATGTGCGCGTATGCATTGAGCAAGCCCTGTTGTGACGCATCTTCCGCATCCTCGCGATTTCTCGTAATTTTCAGCGCAACGTGGTAGGCCTTGCGAACGTAAGGCTGGATCAAAGTAGCGAACGCGTTTTTGTCGCCGGACTGCGCGCGTCGAACCAGCTGCAGCTCGTCGTCGGGGATCGGATTTACATCTTGTACCGCCGGCGACACCGCCGAAGAAAACTGATTCTTGCTGATTTCTTTTTGAGTGCCTTGCACGGATCACCTCAATTGTATTTATAAACAACTGAATCCAGGAAACTTATACGATCGCTTAAGAAGCTGCCCACGAAGAACATGTTCCTAATGCCCGCCCAAAGTAATGGATTTCGCGTCGAGGGTCTATCAGCGGCATCCTGTACTTCGCAGCGGGTGTTCCTGTAGCTCAATTTCGATCAGGAACAGGAAAATTCGACGAATATGTGAGATCGTGGCCTGCGACGCGGTATTTTATTCCGCTGAAAAATTAAAGGTTCTTGCTTTGAAAGAAGGGTTTGTGTTGGCTCATGGCTTCCACGGCAGCGGCCAGCCAGTGAGCTTGGGATTTCAGGAGGTAGCCGCTGGCGCCGGCTTTTTGCGCTTCGCGGATCATTTGATTGGAATCGTGCTGGGTGAAAATTAATACTTCGGTTGCCGGGTGAACTTTCTTGATCTGGGGAGTGGCTTCCAGGCCGTTCATTTCGGGCATGGTGACATCCATGATTACGACATCAGGTTTTAGATCGCGGGTTTTGGCGACAGCTTCAACGCCATCATTCGCCTCTCCCACGATTTTCCATCCTGAACGAGCGCTTAATAGACGTCCGAGCGCGGAGCGCACGCTTTTCTCGTCATCAACAAGCAAAATAGTGAGCGGCATTCAAATTTCCTTGTGCTTCGAACAGGTGCGCGTCAAAGAATTTCAAAGGCGGCCCATCAAAAACAGGATTAGCAGGATGAGCAAAATAAGGCTTATGCCGCCGCTGGGGTAATATCCCCAGTTCCTACTGTGCGGCCAACTTGGCAGGCTGCCGAAAAGAGCGAGCAGAAGCACGATTACCAAAATCATGAGCAACACGTCACTTCTCCTTTCGCGGAACTGCACAGCTTATCGCCATTGAAACTTAAACGAACCTAAAGCGCAGCTAGAGTTTTTGACTCCAAAGACTAAATCGTTACGAGGGCTTAGACAATCGAGGTAATCCTGTAGGAGACCGGGGTAGTTCCGGTAGTACCGGTGGGCATGAAATCATGAATAGGATAGCGAGACTCACTTTAAGGTTTTTTCAAGGCGTTTTACCGCAGGCTCCAGCTTTTGACGAGAGTTCCAAAAATCGGACCAAAGATCGCCCTTTTCGCCGATGCGCCGACGGATAGAGGATAAATTCCAAGTTTCCGGAAGAGTCTTGGGAGTCAATTCTGCGGCGCGTATCGGTGTTGAGACAGGCGCGTGGGGAAGTGCCCGGACGGAATATACCGAGGCTAGCGATTGCGCTTCGGAATTTTGATGCGCGTCCACATAGACGCTGCCTTTGGGTCGCCTACTTACAGTGCGATCCTGCGTAATCAGGCCCGGATACTGCCGGGCTGTTAGTGAAGCGATGGTGGAAACAAACTGCCGGACTTGTTCATAAGTATAAACGGGTTCAATGGGCAGAAAAATGTGGAGTCCGGTTGCGCCGGAAGTTTTTAGGAAGACTTTCATTCCGATTTCTTCGAGTTTTCCGGCCAGTATTTTTGCCAGCTTGGTCACCGTGGTAAACGGAGTTCCATCGGTGGGATCCAAATCAAAGAAAATATAATCGGGATGCTCGGGATCATCGCCGCGGGATGACCACGGGTTGTGGTCGATGCAGCCGAGATTTGTGAGATACAGCAGACTGGCCCGATCGTTTGCGAGAAAATAATGAATGGGTTTCGATTTGCTTTCCGAGTGGATCTTGACGGTCTTGATCCATGCTGGCGCGTCTTTACCCGCGTCTTTTTGGAAGAAAGCCTGGCCTTCAATTCCGTTGGGGTAACGCCGCAAAACCATGGGTCTGTCCTTTAGAAAAGGCAGAAGAAGGGGTGAAATGAAAAAATAATATGCGAGCAAGTTTCGTTTGGTGTAGCCGTCGCCGGGGAAATAAACCTTGTTGAGATTGGTGAGGTGCAGAGTGGCACCGTCAAGTTCGATAAAAACATCGTTGCGAGAACCATGGTCCAACTCTTCGGCGATCGCTTTGTCTGTTTTCAGAGTAGCCACTGGAGCGGGAGATTCAGGTGAAGATGGTGTTTTGAGCGGAAGCTTTTTGGCAGTTTTTCGAGGATTCATAGGCTTCGACTCGGATTGTACCTCCTGCTGTGCGCTGCTGGCCTTGACCTCTTTGCTTTCCTTATCGAAGGTGCATTCTTTTGGATCGTGGTCGTCTTGAAATCCGAGGAAGGTGGGTTGGCGGAGGTGACGTCCTTCGGTCCACCCGCCGTATTTTACACGCGCGACGAGCTTTGGTTTTACCCAGTAAGCATTCTCACGAGTCGCTGGCTTGGTTGCGAACGGGCATTTCGCAACTTGCAGCGCTTTTAACTTGGAGGCGACACGTTCTTGAAGCGCGCCCGAAAAGCCGCTTCCGGCGCCGCAAATAAATTCAAGGTTCTTGCCGTCGTAAAGGCCTAAAAGCAGGGCTCCGAAATGCTCGCGAGTGCCACGAGGTTCAGTCCATCCGCCGACAACTGCGTCTAATTCGCGGATTACCTTAAATTTCAGCCAGGAAGTGGTGCGTCCTTCCGGGTAAACACTTTGAATTCTCTTTCCCAATATTCCTTCCAATTGCTTTTCCAGCGCTAATTCGTACAGCTCCTTTCCTTTTTCGATTTCATGGTCTGAGTAGCGGATGGTGGAGTCAGGTTGAAGAACCTGTTTTAGGAGTGTTTTGCGTTCAAGAAGAGGGACCTGACGGAGGTCGTGACCGTCACAATAAAGGAGGTCAAAACAGTAATAGACGACCGGGATTTGGCGCAGGAGTTCGGGTGTCGGCTTGATGATGGAGAAGCGTTGTTGAAGAGTCTGGAAATCGCTTCGTCCTTCTTTATCCAGGGCCACGATCTCACCGTCGAGCCAGACGTCATGGCCGCCGGTGGCGCGGGCGACGACAGAGGAAATCTCCGGATATTCCTGTGTCACATTACGTTGAGAACGCGACCACAAACCGACTTGGCCTTTCTCTACGCGAGCTAGCGTACGAGCTCCGTCCCATTTAATTTCAAAAAGCCATGCGGGATCCGAAAATGGCTTGTCGGCTAACGATGCGAGGGCCGGTTGTATCCAATGTGGCATGGAGACACGCTTTGCGCCGTCCGGAAACTTCAAATCAATTTTTTTGACACTAACCGTGATTTTTTGGGTGCTTGCGGGGCGATTGGAAATCCACGTTTTCTTGGGTCCTTTCGTTTCCGGAAGAACCGAGCCTGTGTGTTCTTCAATCTTCCAAGCGTCATCGGCAAAGGAATCGCGATGCTTGATCATCAGCCATTCTTGTTTTCCGGGTTCGCGGCTGCGGATTTTGACCAGCACAAAACTTCCGGTCAGTTTGTGGCCGTGCAAAATGAATTTCAGTTCGCCGCGGTCGATCTGCTGTTGCGCAGACTTATCGCCCTCTACTTCGAACGAGCCGTTGTCCCAGATGATTACGTCGCCGGCGCCATAATTTCCCCGCGGTATCTCACCCTGGAACTTGGCGTATTCGAGCGGATGATCTTCGGTCTGAATAGCGAGGCGTTTATCGCCCGGATTCATAGAAGGGCCTTTGGGGACGGCCCAGGACTTCATCACGCCATTTACTTCCAGACGGAAGTCATAATGCAGACGCCGCGCGTGATGCTCTTGAACAACGAACTGAGAGCCGCGATGGGTTGGGCGCCGGCCGGCCGGTTCCGGCGTGGAATCAAAACGCCGCTTGCGTTTGTACTCCTTTAACGACATCGGCGGATTATAGGACGGGACTCAGCCCAAAAACTTGAATTCTTGCGTACAACGTATTCTACTGGCCGCTACAGGCATCGCCCGATTGGCTTGGTGCCGAAATCTCTGTATACGGGTAAATCGCACTGGAGGTCTGAAAAACCATGGCATCCTCCGCTTGGAAAGGCTTTATAACGTTCGGCCTGATTTCGATACCGGTGAAGCTTTTTCCGGCTGCGCGTAGCGCACGAGTGGGGCTCCACCAATTGCATAAAGTTTGTAAAACGAGGCTTAAGCAACCACTGTTCTGCCCGACCTGTGACCGAATGGTGGAACGCTCGGAGGTTGTGAAGGGCTACGAATACGAGGACGGGAAGTACGTGGTGATCGATCCGGAAGAGATCAAGAAGATCACTCCGGAGTCGGCGCGCTCGATGGAGATTCTCGCATTCGTAAATGAGGCCGAGATCGATCCACTCTTTTTCGATTCGTCCTACTTCGTGGTGCCCGAGGGCGAAGGCAAAAAAGCGTACCAATTGTTATTGAAAACGATGGAGGATAAGGATCGCGTTGCAATCGCCAAAATTACGATGCATCAGCGCGAATACACCGTATTTTTGCGGCCTTACGATCATGGTATTGCTCTTCACACCATGTATTTTGCGAACGAAATCCGTGAAGCACCCGGATATGGCAAGATTGAAAATGTGAAGCTCTCGCCGCAAGAGGTAAAGCTGGCCGATCAACTGGTGGACAACCTCTCCGAGCATTTCAATTTGAAGAAATACCACGATGAATTTGAAACGCGGCTCAAGGCTCTAATAGAAGCGAAGCAAAAAGGCCGTGAGATTACGGCCACTCCGCGTCCAGAACGCGCTCCAGTGATTGACATGATGACGGCGCTGAAGAAAAGCCTGGAAAAGACCGCGCAAGGCCGGAAAACTTCTCTTCATACGGGCCGGGAAGCTTTGGCGCATGAAAAGAGGACTCGGCGCAAAGCCAGCTGACTTTTTCGATTTTCCAGTTGTCGGAGCGGACTTCAAACGCAAACGTGTGTCCAAAGAATGGAAGGCGCAGAAAGTTTAGTTTTCTTTTTGGTTTTCGGTTCATTTTATGGCGAGCAGAACAAATCGGGATGCGTCGAGTTTTCCTCCGGTCGTGACGGCAGTCATATGTGTCGCCGCGCTCTATTTTGCCAGGTCCGTGCTGATTCCGATTGCGTTGGCTGTGCTCTTCGCCTTCCTTTTGGCGCCGCTCGTGACTCTATTGGAAAAGGTGCGTCTGGGAAGGACTGGACCCGTAATTGTGGTCGTGTTACTGGTAGCGAGCCTTTTGATGGGCTTGGGCTATTTGGTTTTTAATCAAGCAATCAGTCTGGCGGCTCAGCTCCCGAACTACAAGAGCACTATTTCCCGAAAAATCGAGAGTTTCCGCGGAGTGAGGGAAAACGGAATCGGCAAAGCCGAGGCAACGGTAAAGGAACTGGGAAAAGAATTGTCTTCGACGATTGAAACGCCGAGTCCGGACGACGAAGCTGGGCAAAATCAGCGAGGCAAACATCCACTGCTACCCAGCGGCAGTATTGCCCACCCTGTGCCAGTGGAAGTTGTTCAGCAGAATAGCCCCATCGCATCGGCGAGCGCATTGCTCGGACCATTTCTAGGACCTTTGGCGACGCTCGGTATTGTGATGGTTTTTACAGCGTTTATTCTCCTTCGCAGCGAAGATCTGCGAAATCGATTGTTCACGCTGGCGGGATTGAGCAGGTTCCACGTAACCACACAGGCTTTCGACGAAGCTACCAAGCGAGTCGGGAAGTATTTGTTTCTGCAATTCTTGATGAACCTCGGGTATGGGACGCTTTTCGGAACAGCGCTTTATTTTATTGGCGTGCCTAACGCCTTTCTTTGGGGAGTTCTTGCGGCGCTTCTGAGATTCATTCCGTACATCGGGACGCTGGCGGGCGCGGCGATGCCGATTCTGTTGTCGCTCGCGGTATTTGACGGATGGATGAAGCCTCTGCTGGCGTTTGGGGCTTTCGTTGCGATTGAAATAATCACGTCCTATGTGGTTGAACCGCTACTGTATGCGGCGCACACAGGGGTTTCGTCTCTTGCCATTTTGGTGGCGGCGATTTTCTGGGCCGCTTTGTGGGGTCCGGTCGGGCTGTTGCTTTCCACACCGTTGACTGTGTGCATTGTCGTGATCGGACGTTACATACCGCAGTGGGAATTTCTTAGCGTGTTGTTAGGCGATCAGCGCGTGCTTGGAACTGAAGTTCAGCTCTATCAAAAGCTTCGCCGAATGGACGCAGAGGAAGCGCGCCAGGTCGTCGACGATTTTCTTAAAGAGGGTTCCATCGAGAAATTATACGAATCGGTTATCACGCCGGTATTAATTTTTATAGAGAAAGACCGGGCGGAAGTGGGGCTGGGTGATGCGCGCGAGCAGTTCGTATTTCAAACGTTGAAGGAAATTATCGAGGAGCTCGCTCTTAGACCGGTCGTCGATACGGAAGCCCAAGAAATCAATGATGAGATCGATGCGACTCCAAGACCAATAGTTGGCGCCGTTAGGAAAACGAATGGAGATGGTTGCGCGATTACTTGTCTGCCTGCTCGCGACGAAGGAGATGAAATACTAGGGATGATGCTCGCTCACCTTTCCAATCGAGCGGGGTACAACGCGCAAGCGGTCGTTCCGGCGTCAGTGGAAGATATGATGGAGGAAGCCTCTGAACAGCACTGTGAAGTGATTTATATTTCGGCTCTGCCTCCTTACGGCGTATACAACACCCGCAGACTCTACAAGAAACTCCGCGTGCGGTTTCCGAAATCGAGGATTGGAGTTGGCTTGTGGGGATTTGCAGGGAATCTTGACGTAATGAGAACGCGTTTGGGAATCGTAGAGGCAGATATGATCGTCAGTACTCTTTCGGACGCCATCAGCCAGGTGCCTTCCCTTGCAGAGACAGTTCCTCAATAACTCTCCCCGGTTTTTCCTACGAAACTTAGTTTTGGTATCTACAGCGTTTGCCGGATAGACCCGGTTTTTATCTTCTTGAATACTGCGACTTGAGGTAATGGATGGACGTCAGGTTATATCAGGGCAGCGCTTGCTAAACGGAGACTAAAATGAATGTTCTAGCGACGTATAATTCGGCTCTGCAAGTTGCTGCCGCCTTTCTGATCTTCGTCGTTGGATATCTCGCGCTTCTATTCGCCATCGTGGCTTTGCTATTGTTCGCGGAAGGCCTTCATCAAGCGTTCAACTTCGCTCGGGTTTCGTTCTTGAAATCTGCGCCGGGCGAAGGGCACCTCCCGCTGGTGTCTGCGCCAGCGTTGGGCTGGACACATCGCCTGACTGAGAGCTTGACGGGACTGAAGCATCGATACTTCCAGTCGCTGTCGTAAAGGCGGCCTCTTTCGCGGCTCGAGGCATGTAGTGATCGAAAGTGCCCGGATCTTGTTTTACTTTGCGTTCTAAGCGGTAATTCTGCTACTTTGAATCCTCGTATCTAGCCGTAACTGCGTCTCTTGAAAACGTCTGCCTTCATAGCTGGAGAAAACATGGCTCGAAGTTTGCTGAATCCCGAACTTAATTTCAGGAATTTTTTCCCTACAGACTTGGCAATTGTATTGGATTCCAAGACCAACGGCTCTTCGCCGCTATTTTGCACTGCGCCCGATTCTACGGGCGAAGATACGCGGATCGCGGGGCGGAAAAAGCCTGTTCGGATCCTGATTGCGGATGACCACGAAGCGGTGCGGCGAGGATTACGGTCGGCCCTTTCGTCAGCTGGTTGGGAAGTTTGCGCCGATGTAGTGAACGGTAAAGAGGCTGTCGCAAAAGCTACGGAACTGAAACCTGATCTGATCATCCTGGACATCAGTATGCCGGTGATGGGCGGCCTGGATGCTGCCCGGTTGATTCGCGCGGCAGATCCAAACGCCAAGATAGTTATTTTTACGATGCACGAATCGCAGCAGATGAAGGATGAAATCGCAAGGATCGGCGTGCAAGCGCATGCCGTGAAATCGGCGCCGATGAAACAGCTATTGGATACCATCAAGACGGTCCTCGGCACGGATGAACCGCGGGTGAACTAGCAGGTTTGTTCGGCCGCGGGCCGGCTCGCTCGCTAATGAAAATCGTGTGAAGTTGTTTCGGCTTTGGTGATACGCAGCGGTTCGATGGTTTCCGCCTTCACTGAAATTACCCCGTCCTGGTTTTGCAGTTGGCCTTCGATCAATAAAAATTGCTGATGAACGATTACTACATGATTTTTCTCGAATAGCTGCGGCGTAACGATTGCATTCGAAATTCCTGTTTCATCTTCCAGACTGATAAATACAAAACCTTTCGCCGTTCCGGGGCGTTGGCGTGTAATTACTCCTCCTGCAATGCGAACGCGCATGCCGTTGGGAAGATTCAGAAGTTCGATAGCTGAGCGGACATTTCGCCTCTTCATTTCTGTGCGATGATGGCCCATAGGATGAAGACCTACGGTCATGCCGGCGCCGCGAAAATCTGCAACCAATCTTTCTTCCCCGGTCATGGCCGCGAGCGGAGACGCTAGCGTAGAAAAAATCGGAGTTGCTCCCAGCTCTGTGGCGCCGTTTTCCATTCCTACTTCATTTTCCTCTGCTTTCTCCAGCAAAGGCCCTGGCCGTCTAGCCGCGCGTTCGATTTGCCATAAGGCATCGCGGCGATGGACTTTGGGGGTGCCAATAAAATTCAAGGCGCCGATTTCCGCCAGGGTTGCAAGTTCCGCTTTCTGAATCATGGGGACGCGGAACTTTAGGTCGTTGATGGAAGAAAATGGGCGAATGGCGCGCTCGCTGACAATTTGAAGAGCTACATCGCCGCGCAGACCTTTGACGAATCGCATGCCCAGGCGCACGCAGAAATCCTGCCCGTTTTTTTCAAGCCGGCAGAGCCAGTCCGAGCAGGTCACGTCGATAGGTTTTACTTTTAGGCCGTGACGCTGCGCGTCGCGTACAAGTGTATCGGGCTGATAGAACCCCATGGGTTGATTATTCAAAATCGCCGCAGTGAAAGCAGCCAGGTAACGGCACTTCAAAAAAGCGCTGGCGTATGCGATCAGCGCAAAACTTGCGGCGTGGGATTCAGGAAATCCATATAAAGCAAAAGAAGTGATGGCCAAAATAATCTTTTCCTGGGCCTCGGATGAGATTTCTTTCCTATCCATTCCTGAGCGAAGCTTTTTCTCTATTTCTTTCATTCGCTTCTCGGAACGTTTGAAGCCGAGTGCGCGACGCAATTCCTCTGCTTCCCCTCCACTGAATCCGGCGGCGACCATGGCCATGCGCAACAGCTGTTCTTGAAACAAAGGCACACCTAAAGTACGTTCGAGAATCGGTTTGAGCGAGGGATGAAGATAATCAACCGCTTCGCGTCCCTGGCGGCGTTTCAAAAAAGGGTTGACCATTTTCCCGACGATCGGCCCTGGCCGGATAATGGCTACCTGCACAACAATGTCGTAAAAACATTCGGGTCGCAGGCGAGGTAAACAAGCCATCTGCGCGTGACTTTCCACCTGAAACATTCCGATGGTGTCCGCTTTCTGAAGTGTGTCGTAAACAACCGGATCGTTCGCCGGCAACTTTCCTAAATCTACCTCTTCGCCATAATCTTTCTGGATGATCTGCAGGCAATCTTCAAGGACGGCCATCATTCCGAGGCCCAGAAGGTCCACTTTCACGATTTTCATGTCGGCACAATCATCTTTATCCCACTGCACTACCACGCGGCCGGGCATGGTGGCTGGTTCCAGAGGAACGATCGAATCCAATTGATCCTGGCACACCACCAAGCCTCCGGAATGCTGGCCCAAGTGGCGCGGTAAATCCTGAAACTGCAGACAAAGTTCGAAGAATTTACGGATCTGGGGGTGCTGCATGTCGAATCCAGCGTCGCGAAACTGACGCGCAAGGGTATCGTTGGCATCTTTGTACTCCCAAGCGCTTACCAGGCTGGTCAGACGGCTCAAAGTTTCTGGATTAAAAGATAGCGCTTTGCCAATTTCACGAGCGGCGGAGCGGCCACGATAGGTGATCACGTTGGCGGTCATGGCTGCGCCCAACTTTCCGTAACGTTCATATACATATTGAATCGCTCGTTCGCGCTGATCTCCGCTGGGAAGATCGAGATCGATGTCAGGCCATTCCCCGCGCTCTTCAGAAAGAAATCGCTCGAAGAGAAGGTCCATTCTTACCGGATCGACGGCGGTGATTCCCAGCGCGTAGCAGACGGCGCTATTCGCAGCGGAGCCGCGCCCCTGCACCAGAATATTTTGTTCGCGGCAAAAACGAACGATGTCCCACACGATGAGGAAATAGCCTGCCAGATCCAGCTTTTCGATCAGGTCGAGTTCGCGCCCGATTTGCGCTTGCGCTCGTTCATTATTCAATCCATAGCGCCATACCATGCCGTCGTGCGCTCGTTGGCGCAAAAAATGGATTTCCGGTTTGCCATCCGGGACCGGATATTTGGGGAATCGATAACCTAAATCTTTCAAAGTGAATTGCAAGCGCGAAGAAAGGATTTCCGTATTCGCGAGCGCTTCGGGAAGATCTGAAAATAACTTGGCCATTTCTGCGGGCGTTTTCAGATGCAGTTCGGAATTACGCGCCAGCAGACGGCCGGCAGTAGCCAGAGTGCAGTGATGCCGAATGCAGGTGAAGACGTCCAGCACTTCACGCCGTTGCGGTACGGCATGGCGCACGCCGTTCGTCGCAAGCAACGGAAGGCCTAATTTTTCTGCAATTTCGATGGCGGCGTGATTTCTGGCCTCTTCTTCGCGCAGAAAATGACGCTGCAGCTCCACATAAACATTCTGTTTGCCGAAAAGTTCGCATAGTTGCTGAACGCATTCTTTTCCGCTTTCAATTCCACCTTGTGCCAAAGCATGGGCCAGCGGGCCTTCCTCGCCGCCGGTGAGGCATACGAGACCACGGGAGTATTCGGCTACTTCCGCGCCGGAAACATCTCCTTTTCCTTTCGGCGCGCGCAATTTCATTTTCGTGATCAAGCGGCAAAGATTTTGATAGCCTTCGCGCGATTCCACGAGCAACGGATAACGCCAGCCAGCGGCTGATGTGACTTCGGCGCCGATGTGAGCGCGAATATTAATTTTGTCTGCGGCCAGATAAAAACGAGGAGCGCCATAGACCCCGTCTCGATCGAGCAAAGCCATGGACGTCATTCCATACTCCGCGCACACCGCTGCCAGTTCTTCCGGCAAAGATGCGCCTTCGAGAAAGCTGAAAGCGGAGCGGGCGTGAAGTTCTGTATACATCAGTCGTAGCGACCGCGCGCGAACCAGGCAGCGCGAATCGAGTCGTAATAGATGCGATAAATTCCGTTCTGCGCGCGCGGACTGGAAATTCTTTCGCTGTGGCCCCTCACGGAGTCAAAGCGAATTCCCACGTCCCATTCATCCTGCTGCCAGGTGTCTTCCCGCCACCAATCGCCGGAAGTACGCCAGGGTCCTGAAGCTGCGACGATATTTCCGCGCATGCCCTGAAAATAAATGCGCGTTGGATAATTTTGCTGCAGCTCAACTTTCGCCTGTATTTCAGGCCTGAAAACACGGAATGCGGTTAGCGGGGTTTCTTCAGGGGCGTGGACAGTGGCAGCTCTGTTTTTTTGCGGGATCTTTGATTCACCGTTCTCCGGAGCGAATCGGACCATTCGAAAATCTCCGGGACGATGTGTGTCGATCAATTCGGGCGAGCCAACGTTTGCATGGCCGACCAGTTTCGCCAATCGCCCGAGGGTCAACTCTAATTTTTCCGTGTCGGGAGAGCCGGGAAGAAATAGTCCGCCTTGCGTCGCACGCGGACGAGCCGGCTCAGCAGAAAGAATAATTTTTAGAATGGCTGCGTGCGGAGGGTCTGCCTGCAATTGCAAGCGCAGCAGTTTCAAAAGCATTTTTGAATTTCGGGTAGGTACGGGCAAACTCAGAACCTTTTCATAAGTTTTCGGAGCGAGCTTGGGAGGAAAATTCTCACTAAGGACTTGGAAATCTTTCTCGAAGGAATCCTCCAAGTCAAAGTGCGTGCGAATGGCACACGCTGCCAGCGCACGTGCTTCCAGTCGCGCGCACAATTGATCGAGCAAACGGCCCAGCAGAAACGAAAGCGGCTCAAGCTCGGCAATGGCAAAATCGAGCGCCATTTCCTCTTCGAAGCGCACTCCGGGTTGTGCCAGCACCATCGAACGTACAAACGCGCCTCGAGCTAATTCGTGAAGGCGAACCCCTTTCTGTCCCAACCGTTCTGATAATTGCAACACGGGAAGCGCTGCCAGCGCGGCACAATCGCGAATGCCCCAGCGTTCTAAAGTTTCCAGAATTTCTACGGAGGGTAAAAGAGCGCGCACAGACAGCTTGCCCAAACATTTCGCTTCTTCGCCCGGAGGAATCAAAGAAATGCCGGAAAAACCGCGCGCGGCGTGAAGAGCAACTTTCAGATTAGAAGAAACGGCAACGTGTACGAACAAACCGAGGATGGATGCACGTTGTTTCAACTGCCCGGCAATATTTTCATCGCTCCCAAATAAGGAAGTAAGGCCGGAAATATCCAGAATAATCGTGTCCGGCGCGGTGTCTTCCATGCGCGGGGAAATTGAGGCTCCCAGATCGAGTAAAGCTGCATGTGCCGATTTTTCCTGTACGCGGGAGCGATTGCGAATTTCCACGGCGTGAAATTGCGCCGCTTGCGATTTCGCCATGCCTAATTCGATTCCTACCTGCGTGGCTGCTTCGTTGGCTGCCACGACGTTCAAAATGGGAGGAGTGCCATCTACAAGCGCGACAGCCTGACTGCGTAAGCCGGGTTCCGCGCGCACCACGGCTTGCACCGGGAAATTGGGAACGTGAATGGAAGCGAAGGCCATAAGAGTCTGATGTCAGCAACAACAAGTTCCCTTGCAATTTGTCCCTTCACTTCGAAAACGGTTCAATTCGCGCAATGCCCAGGTAATTTCGCATGACATTTGTTTCGAAGACTTCCGAGCGCCCCGCCGAAGCGAAATGCTTTTGAAAATTATTTGGATTACTTGTCTGGATACGAGAACGAAGCACTTCAGCGCGAATTCCGGCGCCATCGAACAGCCAGGAAGATGGAACTCTGAACAAATCCGCGGCGTGATTTTCCAGCGTCGTGGACCAGCGCGCCGGTTCCGCTTCCATGCGCAGGACCAGCGAGGCGCAGGTCTTGGCATTGGACTCCGGTTCCACCACCATCAGAATGGTTGGCGTATCTTCCACTGCGCGCCGAAAACGAAACCAAGTTTCCAGCGGAACGTGACGCAACAACTGTGCGCGCATATCACCCAAATCGAGCGCGATAAAGCCGAATCCACCGCCTTGCAAAAGCAGATCCGTAGCGCGCAGAGTTTGTTCAAGATTCCGGCAGCGCACCCAAAGCAATTGTTTCAGTTCAACGCCAGCCGCTTTCGCGCAGTGCGGATCGAAAGCGTCGCATCCATCGATCAGCGCGCAGGCTTCTGCTTGAGCGGTTCTTGCGGCTAAAGCGGAAAGCAGCAAAGTTGTTTTTCCAGAACAGGCTGGGCCAAAAATTTCCGTCAACGCTCCGCGAGGCAAGCCTCCCGCCAATGAATCAATTTCCGCGATGCCGGTGGAAACAGTTTCAACCGCATGGCGGTCGCGATACGTAAATGGAGCGGCGACACGCCCGGCCAGGGCAAGTTCGACGTTGGAGCGCAAAGTGGCAAGATTTACAGCCATAGCGGACCCGGTGAGGAGAAAGGAGGATTAATATATCTTCGCTTTTTCTTCGCCTAACTGAAATTCTCTACGAATCCCCTGCGATTGTCAACGCTTGGCATCCAGCGAAGTTCGCGCTATGTGCCTACAGGAATCTATGCTGCATCTAAGGGACATGGCGAAACGCGTTCCAAGTGACTCAGAAAAAACTTTGTTCCCCTTGCATGCGTCATTGGACGAGTTGCGCGAAGCTTCTAAAACCTGCAAGGCTTGCGATCTGTGGAAGCTCGGCACGCAGACAGTATTCGGCGAAGGAATACCAACTGCGAAAATTATGCTGGTGGGTGAACAGCCGGGGAATCAAGAAGACCTCGAAGGCAAACCATTTGTGGGGCCGGCGGGAAAGTTATTGGACACCGCGCTGCAGGAAGCCGGGATCGATCGAACAAAAGTTTACGTGACGAATGCCGTGAAACATTTTAAATGGGAGCCGCGCGGAAAGCGGCGCATTCACAAGAAACCGAATGCAGCGGAAATTGCAGCATGCCGGCCCTGGCTTGATGCTGAAATTGCCGCGCTACATCCAAAAATAATTGTTTGTCTGGGAGCTACCGCGGCGCAGGCACTGCTGGGCCGGGATTTTCGCGTCACGCAGCATCGCGGTGAGTTTGTGGAATCCGATCTTGCTCCGCACGTGATGGCCACAGTCCACCCTTCTTCCATATTGCGCGCTCCGGATGAAGCCACGCGTGCGGACGAAATGAAAAAGTTCATCGCAGATTTGAAGAAGATTACGCAGGTTCGCTAGACGAGTTCCACTATGTTAAGTGTGCGTGATTTTGCATACAGCTCTATTTTCGGGCACAATATATATGTACCCAGTTTGACGACCCTTCTTTTTTCCAGGTAACTCGTGAGTCAGACCGCTTGCACTGTTTTACCTCCAACTGGCCTTGCATGGGCGCACCCATTGGTTCAGGAGTGGTTCGTCAACAAGTTCGGCACTCCGACTGAGCCGCAAGAGCAGGGTTGGCCACACATTCTCAGCGATAAAACGACGCTGATTTGCGCGCCGACCGGTTCGGGAAAAACGCTCGCGGCGTTTTTGGCTTGCATTGACCGGCTGGTGCGCAATGCGCTTGCAGGCGAATTGGAAGATAAAACTGAAGTTTTGTACGTCTCCCCACTAAAAGCACTCGGCAACGACATTCAGAAAAATCTGGATTCGCCGCTCGGCGAAATTCTGCAACTAGCTCAGCAACGCGGCTACATGATGCCGCTGATCCGCACGGCGGTTAGAACCGGCGACACTTTGATGCGCGACCGGCTGGCCATGCAAAAGCGTCCGCCACACATTCTGGTGACTACTCCTGAATCGCTTTACATTTTGCTTACGGCGGCGAAGAGCCGGGAAATCCTACGCACGGTGAAAACCGTGATCGTGGATGAAATACACGCCATCGCCGACGATAAACGCGGCTCGCATCTATCGCTTTCACTCGAACGCCTGGATGCGCTGACCGGAAATCGATCCACACGCATCGGCCTTTCTGCTACGCAGAAGCCCATCGAGCTGATTGCACATTTTCTTGCCGGGAATGAGCGGCCTGAGCCTGCCATTGTCCAGATCTCGCAGCGGCGGCATTTGGATTTGGCCATAGAAGTTCCGGCGAGCGAGCTTGGGCCAGTTGCGTCGAATGAAATGTGGGAAGAAATTTACAAGCGCATAGCGGACCTGGTGCTGGCCAATCGTTCTACGCTGATTTTTGTCAACACCCGGAGGCTCGCGGAACGCGTGGGACATCATCTCGCTGCAATACTTGGGCAAGAGGCAGTGGCTTCGCATCACGGCAGCCTTTCGCGTGCGCGGCGGCTTTCTGTAGAGGGAAAATTAAAATCCGGCGAAATACGCGCGCTGGTTGCGACGGCGTCGCTTGAACTGGGGATTGATATCGGAACCATCGATCTGGTCTGCCAGATCGGTTCACCTCGATCCATTGCGGTTGCACTGCAACGCATCGGGAGGGCGGGGCATTGGCGCGGCGCGGTGCCGAAGGGCCGTTTGTTTGCAACTACGCGCGACGAGCTGATTGAATGCGCCGCGTTGGTTCGCGCGATCAATCGCCTGGAGCTTGATCGCATCATGATTCCAGAGTGTCCGCTGGATATTCTCGCGCAGCAAATCGTGGCCGCGTGCGCCGCGGAGGATTGGCTCGAAGACGATCTATTCGCACTTGTTCGGCGCGCATATCCGTATCGCAATCTTGCGCGAAAAGATTTCGACGAGATCATCGAGATGCTCTCGAACGGGATCGCGGCGCGCCGCGGGCGCTACGGCGCTTATCTGCACCGCGATCAAGTGAACAATCGTTTGCACGGACGCCGCGGCGCCAGGCTTGCGGCCATCACCAGCGGCGGCGCAATTCCAGATAACTCGCTCTATACCGTGATCGCTGAGCCGGAACACGTTGTGGTGGGCACGGTGGACGAGGATTTTGCGGTCGAAAGCTTGCGCGGCGATATCATTTTGCTGGGAAATACGTCGTGGCGCATTCGCCGCGTCGAATCCGGTTCCGTTTCTGTGGAAGACGCCAAGGGAGCCGCTCCGAGCATTCCTTTCTGGCTAGGCGAAGCTCCTTCGCGCACGATGGAACTTTCCGAAGAGATTGCCGCAGTAAGAGAAAAAATCAGTTCGCTCACTGAAGGTGTTTCACCGGGCTACGTTCGCGGGACTCTTCCGGAAGCCGTGGCCGCAGTGGAGTGGCTACAACAGGAGTGCGGACTCGATCAGTCCGGCGCCGAACAGGCGGTGGAATATATCGTCACCGGCCGCGCGGTTTTGCGAACTGTTCCCACGCAAGATACGGTTGTCGCCGAGCGTTTTTTTGACGAAGGCGGCGGAATGCAACTCGTCATTCACGCGCCTTTCGGTGGACGGATTAACAAAGCATGGGGATTGGCGCTGCGAAAAAGATTCTGCCGTTCGTTCAATTTCGAATTGCAGGCTGCCGCAACTGATAACGGTCTGAACATTTCTTTAAGCGACCAACACAGCTTTCCTTTGGCTGATGTGTTTCATTTCCTGCAGTCCGCTAGCGTGGAGCATTTGCTGGAGCAGGCGGTGTTAGCGTCGCCGATTTTCAATACTCGATGGCGCTGGGTAGCGGGCCGGGCGCTCGCGCTTCTGCGGTTTATGGGCGGGAAAAAAGTGCCGCCGCAAATTCAGCGCATGCGCTCTGAAGATCTTCTGGCAGCTGTGTTTCCGGAAGCGCTGGCTTGCCAGGAAAATATTGAAGGGGAGATTAAGATTCCGGATCATCCGTTAGCCCGCGAAACCATGAAGGATGCGCTGACGGAGGCGATGGACATTGAGGGTCTGAAGAGGGTTTTAGATCGAATTGCTTCCGGCAGCATTCACTGTGTTGCGGTGGAGACGCCGGTACCGTCGCAATTTTCGCATGAAATTCTGAATGCGAATCCTTATGCGTATCTCGACGACGCTCCACTCGAAGAACGCCGCGCTCGCGCAGTGGAGATGCGTCGGATGTTGCCGGAAGCGGTGCTTTCCGAAATTGGGAGGCTCGATCCCGCCGCGATTGCACAGGTTCGTGAAGAAGCGTGGCCTGATGTGCGCGATGCCGACGAACTCCATGACGTGCTGCAGACACTGATTGCCTTTCCGCTGCCTAGAAATTCAGACCCGAACTTGTTGGAGATAAATGTAGCGGGCGGCGCGCTGGAACTGCAGAAACGTGCGGCTAATTCGGTTGAACAGTGGACGGAATATTTTGCGCAGTTGGGCCAAGCTCGGCGAGCGACAAGAGCGACGGTTGGCGAACAGGCTTATTGGGTCGCCGCAGAGAAAGTGACACCGTTTACGGCTGCGTTTCCTGAAGCGCGTTTTGATTCTGCGCTTCCTGAAATCGAAGCTCCGGTTACGTCCCGAGAGGATGCGTTCTTTGCATGTCTCACTGGATGGATGGCGCATATTGGGCCGATCTCCGCTGCAGCCTTGAGCGATTTTCTGGGACTTGCCCTCAGCGACGTTGATAAAACGCTCTTGCGCATGGAAGCGAGTGGCACCATTTTGCGCGGGCATTTCACCGATGGCGCGAGCCAAGAAACAGAATGGTGCGAACGCCGCCTGCTTGCGCGAATTCATCGCATGACGCTGGGATCTTTGCGCAGTCAGATTCAGCCTGCGACCGCAGCTCAATTCATGCGTTGGTTACTGCGCTGGCAACATCTGGCGCCAAGCAGTCAGGTGCTCGGCGAGCGCGGAACCTTGGAAATATTGCAACAGCTGCAAGGGTATGAGGCGCCGGCGAATGCTTGGGAGCGGCAAATCCTTGGCAGGCGAATTGCGGACTACGATCCGCAAGCCCTCGATCGTCTTTGCCTCACCGGAGTAGTGGGCTGGGGCCGGCTCTCGCCGCATCCTGCAACGTACGAAGATCCAACGAGCATGGTCCGCCGCGTGATTCCTACCAGCGTTGCGCCCATCGCATTTTTTGTGCGTGAAGATTCCGACTGGATGATTCCGCAACATCCAGAGGGAGATGCGCAGGAACCGCGCGGCTTGAGCCAGAATGCGAACGACGCGTTGAACTATCTTCGCCAGCGAGGAGCTTCCTTTTTTGCGGACCTCGTGCGCGGAACCGGCAAGCTGAAATCGGAAATGGAAACGGCGTTGTGGGAACTTGTCACTGCCGGAATGATCACCGCAGACGGCTTCGATAATATTCGCGCGCTGATTGATCCGAAGCGACGCTCCGGGCAGGGCCGCGGCCACAACTCGCGTCCGCGCCACAGCGTGGGGCGGTGGTCGCTGCTTTACGCACACGAGACTCCCGATCGCGCGCGGATTGCCGATGCCACGTGCTGGATGTTGCTCAAGCGCTACGGCATCGTCTTTCGCGAGGTGATCGCTCGCGAAACAATTGTCCCGCGCTGGCGGGAGCTGCTCATCGCATTTCGGCGGCTAGAAGACCGGGGCGAAGTGCGCGGAGGACGGTTTGTCAGCGGATTCATGGGGGAGCAATTTGCGTTACCTATGGCCGTGGAGTCTCTGCGGGCCATGCGTAAGATTGAGCCTAGCGGTGAGACTGTAACGATTTCCGCGGCCGATCCCCTAAATCTCGTGGGGATTCTACTGCCGGGTGATCGCGTTTCTGCCGTTTCCGGAAAAACGGTTACGTTCCGGGACGGAGTGCCGCTGGAAGCAGATGACGCTTCCGCGCAATTTACAAATTCGGTCGCAGTATAAGCTCTAGATTTCGGCACCTCGAGGCGCGAACGCGATTAAATGAATAAGAAATCAGCAGATGCGGCTCCCGCGGGTAAGGTTCGTATTGGCATTTCTGGCTGGAGATACATCCCCTGGCGCGGCGTTTTCTATCCGGAGAAGCTGACGCAGAAAAAAGAACTTGCCTACGCGTCCAGTATTTTCCGATCGATTGAAATCAACGGCACCTTCTATTCGTTGCAGCGTCCGGAATATTTCGAAGCTTGGGCCGGCGAAACGCCCGATGATTTTGTTTTTTCGGTAAAAGCGCCGCGCTTCATAACGCACATCAGACGCTTGCGAGATGCCAAGACGCCGCTAGCGAACTTCCTGGCATCCGGCATTTTTCGGCTCGGCCCGAAACTAGGCCCAATCCTCTGGCAGCTGCCGCCCAATTTCAAATACGACCCGGCGAGACTCGAAGAGTTTCTGAAACTTCTGCCTCACGATACCGAATCCGCCGCCGCTCTCTCAAAGAAGCACGACAAATGGATGAAAGGCCGGGCAGCGATGAAGCCGGACGCGATACGTCCGTTGCGCCACGCTATTGAGATTCGGCATGCCACTTTCGCAACGCTGGAATTTATCGAGATGCTGCGTTCCTACAACGTGGCGGTTGTGTGCGCTGATACCGTGGAATGGCCTAGGATGATGGATGTGACTTCAGATTTCATGTATTGCCGCTTGCATGGCTCGGAAATTCTTTATGCCAGCGGCTACACTTCCGAGGCGCTCGATCAATGGACCGGTCGAGTTTGCGCTTGGGCGCGAGGTGGGGAACCTGACGATGCTGAACGGGTCGTTAAAAGCTGTGGCGCGAAACTCCCCGCGCGCGACGTTTTCGTCTATTTCGACAACGATGTGAAAGTGCGTGCACCTTTCGACGCAAAAAGCCTGACCGAACGCGTCGACAAAGCGCTCGGCAGCTAGTTGTAGCGAATCTCTACACGGTGGTGTTGCGAAACCTTAAAAACAACGAAGATCTGGTCCAAATTGGTGCCCAAGAGAGGACTCGAACCTCCACTCCCTTGCGGGAACTAGCTCCTGAATCTAGTTTTGGTATTACTGCACCGAATGGCACCGGATGGCAACGGCGCGCAAAGTGGCTGTGTCCATTGGACTTCCAGCTCGGGAAATGATGGGTGCGATAGCACTGGAATGCACCGGACAGCAGAACGAAGTGACACCAAAACTGACACCAGGACGGCTGCCATCGGCTATTTTACAACTCGTCTGGGGCCACCTGAACCTCCGTCCCATTGCTACCAAATGCGACGATTTTTGATCTAGGGTGGGCACAAATAGGGCACAGTGCTCGGACAGTGCTCCAGCTCAGTTTTGATCTTGAACTTCATGCGAATGTATTTGGAGAACCCGCCTCCTCAACGGGTCTTCGACCTTCCCGGCGTACAGCCGCTTCTCAGTCGCATCTGAAGACGGGAATTACCTCCTGAATGTAGTAGCGACGTTTGGCAACCCACCTTTTTATTTCGTTTTCAAATACTTAGATTCTTCAAGCTTGCAGTACCTTGAACTGGTTTTCCCTGTTTTGGGGGCCATTAAGGGCCAAAATCGGGACCAAATTTTCCCCTTACGGTTAGTCGGTTCTTTGTGTTCGCGTGGGACGTGTTCTGACTTATTTTTTCCCCTCGCCCCACGAAGTAGCGAGGAGATGTGTTCTTATTTAATTGAGAGTAATATCTTCCGGCACCACCCGGCATCATACCAATGCGCTTGACTTTTATTAATCAGCCGTTCGAAGGCGAAGGGCATCGCGTCGGAGACCATCTTCTCCAGTTACTCGGAAGAATGCGCGATTTCAACCGGTTCCAAGTTGCCGTCGCTTGGGCTAAGAGTGGCGGAATAAGCCCAATATTGGACTCGATGCAGCACTTTCGAGACTCCGGCGGTCAAATTGAAGTCGTCCTTGGAATAGACCTAAACGGAACATCCGTACAAGCCCTCGCTATGCTTCGTGAGGTCGGAAACCAAGTCAGAATATTCCAGAACGCGAACCGACGTTTCCGTCCGACATACCACC
>Ga0210388_10000799_pt1 | contig 25158 bp, 17 predicted proteins | sample IncBWC19OmetaG_FD_155485 | JGI IMG/M metagenome (GOLD analysis project Ga0210388, IMG submission 155485) | Forest soil microbial communities from Barre Woods Harvard Forest LTER site, Petersham, Massachusetts, United States - Inc-BW-C-19-O ...
GGGAAACGATGTGGGATAAACCTCTTCACTTGGATAGAAAAGTTCCTCGACAAGTTTCTCTCCCTGCCGCAAGCCAGTGAACTGTATCGTCACGTGCTTTTCGCTCCGGCCGGAAAGTTGAATCAGAGTTCGCACCAGTTCCAGTATCGGAACCGGTTCTCCCATGTCGAGCACCAGCGTATCCCGTTGCTCACCGATCACTGACGCCTGCAGCACGAGTGACACGGCTTCTCGGATGGTCATGAAGAAGCGCTTGATCTCGGGGTGAGTCACGGTGAGAGGTTCGTTTTTTCGTAATTGCTCCTGCAGCAAGGGGATCACACTCCCATTCGATCCCAGGACGTTGCCGAAGCGCACCGAGAGGCAGCGCATTCCGTTGGCCGGCTGGTGAGCAACGATGAGTTCGCCAATTCGCTTGGTCGCGCCCATCACACTGCAGGGATTCACGGCCTTGTCTGACGAAATCAGAATGAAGGTCTCGCACTCGCTTTCGCGTGCGACGTCGAGAAGAGTGATCAAGCCGAATACGTTGTTCTGCAAGGCTCCCGATACATTCGTCTCCATGAGGGGAACGTGCTTGTAAGCCGCAGCGTGGAAGATCACGTCGGGGCCGCTCTCATGGAAAATATGTTCGAGCGCCTTGCGATCGCCCGCGTCGGCTACGTGGCAGCGTAGTGTGGTCTGGTCGCAACGGGGCGCGAGTTCGCGCTCAAGATAAAACATTCCCGTCTCGCTCTGGTCGATGCAGACCAGGGTGAGAGGATCGTGCTCGAGAATCTGGCGGCAGAGTTCCGAGCCGATGGATCCAGCGGCGCCGGTCACCAACACGGCGCGTCCGCAAATCGCGCTGCGCACCGACTGCAAATCGATTTCCACAGGATCTCGACCGAGTAGGTCTTCCAAATCTACGTCGCGAAAATCACTCAGGTTAACGCGTTGCGCGATCACATCGCGCAAGGCGGGAACTGTCCGAAACTTCACCCCGGCGCGCTCGCATACTTCGACAAAGCGTTGCATTTGCCGGGAGGAGGCGGACGGAACGGCAATGAGCACCTCGTCAATTGGATAGACATTCATAAGCTCCGGAATCTGGTCGACTGTCCCCAGGACCGGGATGCCCTCGATGTTCAGCCCGAGTTTGGAGTGGTCATCGTCCACATATCCGATGGGGGCGTATTCGCTGCCAGACCGGCCGATCTCGCGCACCACAGTTTGCGCGCCGATACCGGCGCCGATGAGAAGAACTTTTCTGGAGGCGGTCAGATCCTGACGAACGGACTCCGCGAGAACGCGAGAGAACATTCGCACGCCGATCAGAATTCCCGCGGTGAGCACAGGCTCGAGCACATAGACGGACCGAGGAAAACTCGTGATGCCCAGCGCATAGTGCACGACCACGACAAAAACAATGGAACCGGACAACACAGACTTCGCTACGTCAAGCGCATCGCTCAGCCCGGTATAGCGCCACCACCCGTGCAACAGGCCGAAGCCGCCGATAGCAGCCATGCGAATCACAACCAGCAGACCGGCCGCGAAAAAAAGCAGCTTGCGATCCGGCAGAGTGAAATCGAATCGTAAAAACCAGGCCAGAAGTAGCGATACGAAAATAAGGACGGCCTGAAAAGCGCCGACGAACCACGAATTCTTGCGAAGAAGAGCCTTGGCTAAATGAATGATTTTCATACGTCGCGATGAACCTTGTGCAGTGAACTCGAAAGACTATCGGGTCCCGGCACTCCATTTCGGGCTGAAAAGAATGCCGGTTGTGCGGAGAAGCAGTGAGAGATCGTAAGAGAGGGAGATGCGGTCGATGTAGTCCAGGTTCATGGCCAGCTTTTCTGGCAGGACCACGTCGCGATAGTAGCGCTCGGGATCTGGACGAGCACCCAGTAACTTTTCCTCCCAACGGTATGCGATCGAGGCAGGATCGGTAATGCCGGGACGAACCGTCAAGACCCTCCGCTGCGAATCGGAGTAGAAATCTACGTAGGCTGGGACTTCCGGACGTGGTCCAACCAGGCTCATATCTCCCAGGACCACATTCCACAATTGCGGAAGCTCGTCGAGTTTGCCAAGCCGGAGTACACGACCGACGGGCGTGATGCGAGGGTCCCCCGTCGATGTGATCGCTGGGCCAGTTTTATCAGCAGCTTCGAACATGGAACGGAATTTCGCGATTCGGAAAACTTTCCCGTCGCGGCCGACACGCTTCTGCCGGTAAATAGCCGGGCCCTTCGAACTGAGTCTGACCAGCAAAGCCACGACGAGCAACATTGGAGACAGGAGCAGCAATGCAATTACGCCGACGACGAAATCAAACACGCGCTTCCCACGCCTCGCATAAAACGTGTGCATCATCGTCGAAGTCATCCGATCGCTACCATCATCGCGACCAGGTCGCGACCACATCAGTGACGGCCCAAATCACGTGCTCAATCTCTTCGTCGCGCATCGCCGAGTAGATGGGCAACGACAGGCTGCGCTCATACTCCCGCTCTGCAACCGGGAAGTCCCCAGGTCGGTACTGGTAGTCGCGCTGATACAGCGGCTGCAGATGCAGAGGGATGAAGTGGACGCTCGTGCTCACTCCTCGGTCGGCCAACTCCTGGATGAAACGATTGCGGTCGATGCGGAGTCGGTCCAGACGCAGGCGCAATACGTAGAGATGCCACGAGGTAGTGCGCCCCCCCGGCATCGCGGGCACTTGCAAAGCGTCAAGCTCCTCGAAGGCGCTCTTGTAGCGTGCGGCAATTCGCTCACGAGCGGCGTTCATGTCGTCGCACTTCTCCAACTGCACAACTCCAAGAGCAGCCTGCAGATCGGTGAGGTTGTATTTGAATCCCGCCTCCAGGACTTCGTAAAACCAGGAGCCTTCCCGGTTGTAACGCTTCCAGGCGTCGCGGCCAATGCCGTGCAGGCGCATGACTTGCAGACGTCGCGAATAATCCTCGTTGTCGGTCGTGATCATGCCGCCCTCGCCGGTGGTAAGGGTCTTGGTGGCATAAAAACTGAACGCCGTGAGTTCGCTGATCGTGCCGATTCGTTTGTCTTTGTACGACGAGGGAAGAGCATGGGCAGCGTCTTCAATCACGCGCAGATCGTGCCGCGTTGCGATATCAATGATCTCTGTCATGTCGCAAGGCGTCCCGGCAAAGTGAACTGGGATGATCGCCCGGGTGCGAGGAGTGATCCTACGTTCGACATCGTGCGGGTCGATATTCATTCTGATGGGATCGACATCGACGAATACCGGCCTGGCACCGAAGTAGGTCACCACTTCGGCAGTCGCGGTGAAGGTTGTAGTGGGGACGAGCACTTCGTCGCCGCGGCTCACTCCGACCGCTTCCAGAGCGAGGTGGAGCGCGGCCGTGCAGGAAGAGACGGCGATGGCGTGGGAAGCACCGACATACGCGGCGAAACGGCGCTCGAACTCGAACGTCTCCGCGCCCATGGTGAGCCATCCGGAACGAATCACCCGCGCAACCGCGTTGACTTCGTCATCGCCGAGGTCGGCCCGGTGAAACGGAACTTGCAGATTGACTGACTTCGTCGTCATAGTTCGTCGCTGATTTCTGAGTTCGCCAATGACAGCGTTAACTTATCGGCTGTCCCTCGCGAATTGGCCGTGAGGATGGTGGCTCGAAGAGATAACGCACACCCGCAAGGGTTCCGAGGCCGTAGCTCAGGTGAAAAAATAAGCAGGCGAAAGGCAGTGTGCTCACAACTAGCGGCCCGTAACTCCGGCTCCTGCGAATCGCAAAGTGAACACCCAGGCTCAAGTAGACGAGTAGCAATACGAGAAGGCTGACGAATGCTGCACGACTCCAGGGAGACGCCAGCGAAAGACCAACGACACTGACAACAAATAAAGCCGGGGTGAGATGCCGAATCCCCATGGAACCGGGGTTTTCTTTCAGACTGAACAGGTGCCATTGGCTGGTCAGCATCGTGGTGTGCAGCAATTTCCAGAATCCCGCCGGGGGATGGTATTCCGTGCGCAGCGCAGGTGTTTGAAAGATTTTTCCGCCCGCCGCGCGAATCCGAGCGTTCAGTTCGTTGTCCTGATTCCGGACCAGCTTCTCGTTGTACATTCCCACTCGATCGAACAGGTCCCGGCGAAACGCGCCGAACGGCACCGTGTCGACGAAGCCCTCTGTTGAGCCGATGCGAAACCTTGAGTCGCCGACGCCGAAAGGATTGGTCAAAACGGCCGCAACCAGGTGCGCGCCGAGGCTTGCATCGGTCGGCACGGTTAACAGTGGGCCGCCGACATTGTCAGCAGCAGTCTGATTCAGGTATCTCACGCAGTTCTCGACGTAGTCAGGGGGATAAACATTGTGGCCGTCGGCCCGGATGATGACCTCGCCGTGCGCAACCCGGATGCCGATGTTCATGCCGCAGGGAACGATCGCTGCATGATTGTTGAGGCATCGTAGGTTCGCGTGTCGGCGGCAGAAGCCTTCGACAATTTCCAGGGAACGATCCGAGGACATACCATCCACGACGATGACTTCACACAGATCGCTGGGATAGGTTTGTTCCAGCAGCGACCTCAGACACGCAGAGATATGCATCTCTTCGTTTCTGATTGGGACGATTACGGATACCTTAATTCTTGACATCGTGGTGCACTGGTGTGAAGCGTCGTCTGCGGCGTCTCGCGGAGAAACCAAGGTATTATCGTGCGGAGGTTGTATGTTCGACGACGGACTCGCACGCGACGAGGGTATCCGCCAGTTTGTCCTGTCGCTGATTTCCGAACATGAGAGTGACGAGCGCGTGAGCGTTGCGGTCGAGATCAAACTCTCGTTCAGCTGTGCGGCGGGCTGCGGTCGCGAATTTGTGACGCAAGTCGCTGTCCGACAACAGTTCTTTCACGCGGTTGGCGAGTTCTCTGGACGACCCTGGGGCAACGACGAAACCGTTGACGCCGTTGTGAATCACTTCTGGAATTCCGGCGGTCGAACTGCCCACGACCGGCACGCCGCGCGCGAACGCTTCAATGACCACCGTGGGTAATCCGTCGGTGGATCCATCGGGCGCCACGACGGACGGAACAGCCATCAACGTGGCCTGTTCGTACCAGTTCTGCACCTCTGAAAATCTTAAGCTTCCCGTCATTTCGACCTGCTCTTCGAGTCGCAACGATTTCTTCCGCGCCAGCAGGCTGTTCCATTCGTCTCCGCTGCCGACGATCAGACAGCGGAAGTGCACGCCTTCGTCGCGCAGGATGGCACAAGCAGACAGCAGAACGTGAAAACCTTTCTTGAAGTCCAGGCGCCCCACGGCAAGAATCGTTGGCGGTGCGGTAGCGGCCTCACGCAAGCGCATTGGGAACTCGCGCAAGTTGACTGCATTGCGCAACACGAAAATTCGTCCCGAATCAGCCTGCAAAGACTCGAGAAAGTTACGAACCTGGATCGTATCGGCGACGATGAATTTCGCCTTTCGTACGACCTCAGCGAGAATTCCGCGCGGATAGTACGTTTTGACCGTGTAGCACTTGAAGCTGTAAGGAAGGCCCAGCAGCTTCGCAATGAACATCGCCGAAACTGCTTCGCTATGAAGATGATGCCCGTGAACCTGCTGAATGCCGGCCGCGCGTGACCGGTATGCCAGGTCCATCGACGCCAGCAGGACGTAGGCCAACTTCGCCGTATTGATGGGATCGGGGAAACTCTTGGCGACGAGTTTCAGGCAAGTCCAGACGGTTCCCGATTTTCTTAGGGCGAAGAAGAAGATCGCCGCCAGCATCCCCGGAGTAAACACTTTCGCATCCACCACGCTAGGGCGTAGATCCTCGAACTCAGCAGACACCGGAGTCTTTCCGGCAGAACGAAGTTGACCAATCGTGACGCGACATCCGAGTCCGCGCATGGTGCGTATTTCACGAAGCACGAAAGCTTCCGTCAGCGCAGGAAATACAGAGACGATGTGAAGATAGTTCATACGGGATTCTGCGTCGGCTGCAGACATCGTTATCTTTGGAATGCGACTCTCGCTACGCTCTGACGGCAGTGATCACGAACTCGTACGGCCATGCACTCCAGTAGGCATGGCGCATGATCAGCCACCGGCCCGCGCGTACCCACCGGTTATTTCCCGAGATGACGCGTTCCTCCCAGAATTCCTCACTGTCCAACTCGTGAACGTTAAATCCGAGATTGCTGACCATGTCGGTCAGATTCCGCGGCTCGAAATGAAAAACGTGTTCGGCAGTGTTGGCTGGATAAGCGAGATGCCGATACGCGACGCGTCCGGGGTGCAAGCTGGACGCGAGGGCGCGTGCATCGGGCGTGCGCATCACGAGCGCTCCTCCCGGCCGAAGCAAAGTGCGGCACTGGTGGATAATCTTGTCCGGTTCAGTAAAGTGCTCGATGACGTCCCAGAGAATGACGATGTCGTAGGTTCCTGAGCTCGGTGCGGCATCGCTGAGCTGTCCCTCCCAGACTTTGCATCCGCGTTGCCGTGCCATCTGGCAGCAGTAGGGTGAGATTTCGACTCCTTCACTCTCCCATTTCGCTCGGGACGCCATGTCCAGGAAATATCCGTAGCCTGACCCGACTTCGAGCAGACGGTTAGTCTTGCGGAATTGCTCCAACTGAGGCAGAACTCGGCCGTAGGTTGCGACGCGATGCGGAAGATACTGCTTCTGATAGGCGGCAAGATTTTCCGAGTCGACGTCGTAGAGCCCGTCCGGCGTTTTCGCCCTGGTAACGAAATGAGTCGTGCCCAGCAATCCACACTGCGAACAGCGCGAGAGCGGGACGCCTCGCACGCTGTCAGCCGCTTTCCAGACAGAACCGTGGCACACGGGGCACGAAAGAACGCCGCGGTCGCGCGCCGGCCATGCAGACGACGATCCCGCGTTGCTTATAGGAGTGCCACCGATCGTTTCGTGTGCGGCCAGGGTCGTCTACTCCTCTCGGGCTTTCAAGGCTACTCTTCCCGCCAACCTGAATATGCCTTCGAGGTCGCAATGCGCCCAGGAAAGTAGCCAGCCGATCGCCGCGGCGGTTGCGGCCCGCGGATATCCCGGATGTAGCGCTTTCCGAAAATGAGTGCGCGCCTGTTTCCACTGCTGCTCCAGTAGGCAAAGGCGTCCGGCGACAAACTCGCGCGACTGCGATCGCGGACGCCACGTTTTTTCGATCGCGCCGCGAGCCTCTGCGCTCAAACCAAGCTCAGGATTCTCCAGGAACTTGAACACAAACTCGCGGGGTGTGGTCGACATCGGCTGTAGGAACTGCAGCGTCGAAGAGGTGAGGTGTCGTCTTCGAAATCCCATAGTCGCCGGCGTGTATGAAAATTTCCCCAACAGCGACATTCGGATAAAGGTCGGCACGTCGGGCGGACAAATACCGGGCACGTACTGGAAGCCGCCAATTTTCTCGAGAGCGGTTTTGCGGAGCAAAACCGTTGCCGGGGCTATGAAGGCTTGTCCCTCCATGGTCAGCAGGTGGGGCGTTGCCGAGCCCACGGGATCGTTGTGCAGAATCTGATACGGCATCTTTCTGTTCTTCTTCGTGGTACGAGAATCCGTCTTCGCGGCGAGCCCGTCGGCATCAATGTCCCGCACTTCACCAAAGGCAAGGACGATCTTTTCGTCAGCAAATGCAAGGAGTTGTCGCAAAAGCTTTTCTTCAGGCCAGGCATCGTCACCCTCGAGAATCGCCACGATCGGTGCCGTGCACAGTTGGAGTGCGTAATTGTAGGTATGGGCCAGCGCGGCAATTCCCCGGTGATCCTGTCTGACATAGCGAATTCGGGAATCCCTGAACCGCCTGACCGCCGCCTCGGTTCCATCCGTCGACCCATCGTCGAGAATGATCTGCTCCCACCCGGTAAAAGCTTGGGCCAGCACACTCTCGATGCACGAGCCGATGTAGCGCTCGTGGTTGAAGGCGATAGTGATGATGCTTACGCGAGGAGTCAAAGGCGTTAGGGGCAGAAAAGGTTTCGTCGAGAAAATGAATCTATCGGCTGCGTCAGACGATCGAGAGCGAAGACTAGGGGGCCGCAGGGTGACCACGCACCCAGGGATGCCACTTCGCCTGGCCGGCGAGCGCGAGAATCGCGCCCCATGCGATCACTTCGTAGGTAGTGAGGTGCCAGAAATAAAATTCGAAAAAACCGAACGCCAACTGAGATGCGATGAGACAGTAGCTTGCGGTCAGCCAAACGTTGTTCTTTCTCTTTGCCATGACGAGAAAGCCGTAGCAAAGAAGACCGACTATGAAGACGTACAGTCCCGCCCCAATCGCCCCTAGATCGATGTGCAGAGTTCCAAAGATTGTGTAGACGTTGCTTTCAACCGACTCCCCGGTCAGCAGGTCGGTAAGCATACCTTTTTCGTGTGTGCCGCCGACTGTAACCAGCGAACCCCCGAATGCCACGTGATAAAGATTAAGAAAAGGAGCCAGGATGGTGTGCCAGTCTCCCCCAACGTCCGTGATGCCTGTTCGCATCGCCTCACTAAATCCGAGCACGCCGGCGAAAAGGTAATAGAGGTAGTGCCGTCCGAGGTGCGTATAAATATTCAGGTTCAGCGGATCATCCCACGAGACGATAGACATTCCGATCAGGTAAACAACATTGAATACGACATAGGTTGAAAGAAGCAGCGGCGCTACATGCTTGAAACGAAGTTGAAACCGTCCGCGCAGCGCCCGAAGAAGAATACCGCCGAAGATCACCTGCAGGATCGTGCCTTTCACTCGGCCCAGCGTGAGAAATACCAGGAGCATCGCGATGGTCGCCAGCATCCGTTTGTCGCCGCGCCGATAAAGACCGATCAGAACGATCCCCAATAGCATCGCCAGAACCACGGCGTGCGCCGGCAGTCCTTCGCCGTAGGCATCTCTGAAATCGGTGCTGCCGATCTCCGCCCAACCACCCGCCGCTCTCGCTGAGGCGATCACGCCATACAGCATCACGGGCATCGCGGCCCACGCCAGACCGACGGCCACGCGAAGTATCGCATCGTCATGGTCATTCGGCGAGGACGGCTCGATCTGAAAATGGGAAGTCTGGCCGGTGGGCGCAAGTCTCATATCCAGCAATCCCCATCCCAGGAAAGCGCCGGCCGCCCACACGATGAACAGCCCGACAATCCACACCACTACTGAGCCGATGTAGAGCGGTACAAAATCAAAAATCGGTGCGAAGAAGTAGGCCAGGACTGCCACTGCCGCATACGGATAACCCAACACAGTGAACGGAGTCACCCACGTGCCAAACCTTCGCCGATCCAGCCGCGAGAGGAAGACGACCTCGGCGATCAGCAACCCGAGAATCAACCAGTCGAGGAACGTATCCCCCATCAGAACGGCCTCTCTGATTTCCGGGCCACCACGATCGCATAACGTGGTTTCTGCGGCCAACGTGGCAGGCCGGGACGGACCGCATATCGCTCATCATTATTGTGGTCGTCGAATTCGACTTCGGCACAGACCGGGGTCGCGGGTGGACGACACCAGCGCTTCATCAGCTCTTTGACATGGAGGGCCTCCAAAACGCTGATCGTCTTTCTTCTGGCCACATAAAGAGGATAGGAGACCGGACTCTGCCCATAGAGGTGGCAATGCTCAAAGACTTCGCTGACATGTTGGACAAAGTCGCGGATTGGCATCTCCGCCAGGTGAAACGGATTTTCCTCTCCCCAGCGGCTAATGTCGCGATTCGGGGTTGAACAAACCAGCAGCCCGCCCGGCCGCAGCAATCTTTCGCATTCCACCAGGAACGACCGGGGATCGGCCAGATGCTCGATGGTCTCAAACGAAACGACGACATCTATGCTTCGACTCGCCAGGCAGATTCGGCTGGCGTCGCAAGCCGCGAGGTGAGATAAGCGAAACCGGGACTGGGCATAACGCAGTGCCGAAAAATCCAGATCCAGGCCGAAACAAACTCGCGCCCCCGAGCGGCGCAAATAGTCCGTACCCATGCCACTGCCGCTGGCAATATCTAATACGACGCGCCCGGGAACAAATTGCGCGGCGAAGGCATACCTCATCTGATGTTCGCGGAAGGTATGCTCCGGTGTAAGACCGGGCACGATTCGTTCCCCGGTGTAATCCAGAGTGGCTAGACCCAGCGCGGCTGGGGCGTCGGCAATCATATTGTGGGAGTCGTAAGCATGAAGTCTGATCAGGCAGCGGTCCGCAACCGTCTCCCAACGACGGCCTTCAGCAGCGCTCGCTCATCTTCCATCAGAATTCCGAACCACGAAGCCGCCGCCAGGCCCAGCAGCACGACGGCGACCACTAGCGCTCGATCGTTCACGGTCGAAGGAACCGTCACGCCGTAGAAAATCGCCAAGGCACATCCCACGGAACCGGCCAGACGGAGTGCGAGTCCCCGACGACGAGGCATTAGCCGGTACGCGAGAAAGAAAAGGACAGCAGCTTCCACGACGACCCGCGCGCTCCATGCAAGGGCGGCCCCGTTGAGCCCGTGATGTTTGGTCGCCCAATACACAACGACCAGGTACACAGGAAGTTCGAATCCAACCAGTCCCACTACTAGATCTGGCCGCCCTGTCCCTTGCACCAGTGACAGAGGAATCTGCGCCAGGCAATTGACGAAGACTCCCGCCGCCAGATAGCGCAGCACGAGCGTGCTGTTTTGCGCGAAGGCGGACCCGACCCAGATCTGCAAACCTTCAGGAGCGAATGCGATCACCAGCAGCACAACTGGAAACACCGCCAGGAATGTATATTTCACCGCCCGCTGCATGAGCAGCCGGGTGCGATCTCTGTCCTGAACATACGTGGCCGCGAAAGCCGGAAACATGACGCCGGCCAGCGCTCCCGGAATCGCCAGCAGTTTCGACACCCCTTCGAACGGCGTGGTATAGAACGCGACGGCGCTCAACGACAGCAGCGCTCCGATCACAAAGCGATCAATGTAGACCAATACCGGAACCATCAGGTTGCCGGCAGTGATCCAGCCGCCAAATTCGAGAACCGATTTCAATCCCGAAAGTTGCAGCGTGATGTCTCGGCCCAAGCCGGGAATCGCGGAAAGAGTTGTAGCCAGGTATGCAATCCACGCGAAGAATCGCCCAGCAACCAGAAACGCAAAAATCCATACCAGGCTTTTCGAAAAGGGAACCACCATCAGCGGGCCCAGAAAAACCGAAATCGCCATCGGAATGCGAATCTTGTTCACCGTGTCGAAGCGCTGGAGAGCTTCGAGAACCCCGCGAAACCCGGAAGTGGACGTGATGACCGGCACTGACGCGGCCAGCAAATAGAGTGCATGCACCGTCTCGATCTTCAAGCTCGACGGTACTTTCAGAACGCGGTCGACCAACCAGGGAGCGAGAAGAAACATCGCCAGCCCGGCCACGACGCCGAGCATCAGCATGAGAAAACATGAGGTCCATATCAGCGCGCGCAGGTCGTGATCGCGGCCGGATGCCAGCTTATCGGCCACCATTTTGGTGAGCGCACGGCCCAGGCCGAGATCGAACAAGCCGAAGTAGCCGACGACGACCCAACCTAACGTGAGAATGCCGAACCGATCCAGACCAATCTGTCTGACGATCGCCGGAATGGCGACGACGGCCGCAGCCATGGGAAGAATTTGTCCGGCGAGATTCCACACCGTGCTGCGCGCCAGCAATTTCCCGCGTGTCAATTCCGCGGGCGCGACGCGCAAGGATGAAGACGGGGATAAGGTGACGGGCATCTTGACTTCAGACCGATTTGAGACCGACTTCTGATTCGAACAGGCTGGGGGCGATTCAGTCCCCGTTCGGCTTCCGTTGCAGTCGCTCCCGCAACGTGATCAGGGTCGAACGCGGATGAAACCGGCCGTTAGGATTGCCGGACCAGTAGGACCGTACGCCGGCGGAAATGTCGCGAACAAATATCTTCGCCGGACGTTGGCCGTCGACTTCCCGCCAGCGCTCGCGAGCTACAACGAGAAAGACGCCGAGAACAAATCCCGCCATCATGCCCAGAATCATGATCACCAGCCGGTGCGGAAATGCCTTGCGCTCCGGAATGTTCGCCGGGTCGAGCACTTTCACCGTCGGAGTCTCTTTCGCTTCTGCTACCTTCGCGAGTTCATACTGCTGGGTCAACACCTCAAAGACGGTCTCCTGCACTTTGGTCCGCCGGTACAAGTCAGCGAAGGCGATACCCAGCACCGGCAATTTTCGAATCGAAGGATAGAGAGAATCATCTTTGCTTGGGCTCGATTCGTCGCTCGAGCTGGCGTTCGAGTCGGCGGGCGCTTCGTATTTGCCTCCCATCTTCGTGAGTTGGACCTGCAGCTCCGTAACCCGCGCGCGCAGCGACCGCACCCGGACGTTATTTTCTGTGTAGATCTTCTTCAGTCCCTCCAGCTGAGCCTCGGTGGCAATCAACTCGCCCTGCAGCGCCGCTGCGGCTCCGACCATTGCCTTTGCCTGTTCTTTGATATCGACTGCGGTGTTCTTGCTGGAGAAGTCGCCGAAGTCTCTTTCCGCAGTCTCCAGATCTTGTTTGACCTGTGTGAGCCTTCCTTCCAGGAACTCGCGCTCGCGACGCGCCGATGAAGTACTCAATTCGTTTACCACCATATTGAGTTCGGTCACGTACTCAGCAGCCATGGCCGCCGCACGCTGAGGGTCGTGGTCCGTGACCGTGATGGTAATGATTCCACTTTTATGATCCTCGGCGATCGCGGTGTTTGTTGCCAGGCGCTTGCGCGCATTTTCCTCGGTCGTCGCGCCGTAGCTTTTTCTCAAATCAAACTTGTGGACCAAATCATCCTGAACCGTCCGACTCGTCAGGATTCCGACGAAGAGTGCTCCGGAGCTCTTCAAGCCGAGCATATCTCCGGCAATCGCACTCAGGCCACCCGCGCCTCCGCCGAGCGCGGCAGCCATGGCCAAGGCATCGCCGGACCGGCTGTCCGGGGGCATCAAGCGAGTCGTCGACTCAAAGCCTTTCGGCAGGATGAAGGCAACGATTGTCGACAACGCCAGCGCCAATGCCGTAGCCCGCGCCACGGTCGACCGGTGTTCCCAGAGCAGTCGAAGACGTCCGATGACGGCTTCTTCGCGTGTGGACTCCGCAGTGTCCCGCACCGGAGGACGGTAGACGACTTCCATTTCCGGATTAGCCGACGTTTGTTTCATGGGACGAGGCGAGGGCAGACGCTTTGCTCGTGAACGGGAGAGAATCGACGAACCTTGATTTGCCTGCAGTCACCGGCTTCGCACCTTGGGCCAGTAGCCGAGTTGAAAAGACGCTGTGATGTTCGATTGCCGGTTCGCTGCCAGCAACGGGATCTGCCACTGCTCATATTGCACCGTGCCGGAAAGGCGGAATCCTGATTTCACAAAGAAATCCGAGGCCAGCGCGACATCATTCTGTGTGCCGCCTTGTGGAAGGTATTGCCGGTCAATCTTGCGATGCCGCACTTCGAAAGTGATTTTCTTCTGTGGGCTGAGCCAGTAGGTGCTCGAAACGGCTTCGCCCTGCGCCGCACGCCCAATCCAGGTGCCGATGAGTTCACCATTATTCGTGTATCCGCTAAGATATTGCGCGTTGCGGTAGAAACAGGCATTGCACGCCGAGAAATTCACCGGCGCGGTGTAGCCGCCTTCCACTCGCAGGTCGAGCTTTGAAACCTTTGGCAGCCTGGCGAAATACAGTCCGCCCTGCCACACCGACTTGCCGGGCTTGTTGATCGGCGAGATTTCATCCTCCGTGAAACCCTCGCCATAAACGCTCAGCCAGTCGCGCAATTTCGGAATGCGATAGGAGAAATCGACCGCGGATCGTCCGTCGCCCAGCGCTTCCCCATTTACGTGAAAGGCTAACGCGCTCTGGACGAGGGTCTTCGGCGTGAGCGGATTCCCGGGACCGCCGTAAATCGTAGTCTTCGACATGCCAAATTCAAAGTTCTGCGTGAACTTGAAACTGATTTTGCCGCCGGCGATGAACGGCTGCGGATTCAAGTTCTTACCGTACTGGCCCTGCGCTCCGGTAACGAACACTTGAGAATTGTTTAAGAACTGCTGTCCGGCGAGCTGTCCTAGAAAAAACTCCAGCCGCATATCGCCGAGATACTGAAAAACTGACGGCAGGCGAAACGGGCTGACTCGATTGATCCGAAACATGCGGTTGATGGGCTCCGTATTGTTGGTCATCAGCATCGAACCGCTTTCGCTCGGTCCCCACCACAGGCTCTGCTTGCCGAAGGAAAACTGCCAGTTGGCCAGGTTCATGCCCACATAGGCATCGAGGAGGCGAAAGCGACTGGTGGCTGCAATGGGCATTGCGGGCGGGTTCGGAGGCAGGCCGTCCTCGCCGCTAATGAAGTTCAATGCAGCTGGAGACAAAGATGGAGCCGATGGCGCAGACTGATATTCTCCGCGCGCGTAAATCACGAACGGTCCCGCCGTCGTCCAACCGGAACTGCCGACTACGCTGTTGAAGCCTTGCTGGTACGGCCTGCCATAGTCGTTCATGATCGTCTGGCCGAAGTGAAGATTGTCGGTAAGAGGCGGGCCTGATACACCTAGAGCCCGCGCGTACACGGATTCCATTTGAGCGCGAACGTTCGAACCGCCATCGAGACCATCGGACTCGGCGCGAAACTCTTGTGCAAGCGAAGCATAGAGTTGTTGCACTTCGGGCGAGCCATCCGCGTCAGGCTCACGTTCTGATGCCTCGCCCAAAAGACGGGCGCACTCCAACCGCGTCCACGGCCGCATTCCGAGAATTGTCGTCTTGACGTATCCCAGCGCCGCGAGTCGTTCCAATGCAGCATAGACCCAGCTATCGAGTGGGACGTAGGGCGATCCCATATACGAAGGCGAGTGACTTCTATCGCCCTCAACGAACTCGCGCGGAGACTCCCAGGCAACGCCGCCGGTTTCAGGATCATGCCGCCGGCGATAGACACTCTGTGCAATCAGGTATCCGAGCGCACTGCTTACGAACACGTCCGACGGAAAATGCTGGCCGGAGCGGATTCTGGAGAAACTCACGGCCGACGCGACTCCGTAAGCGAACAACTTGGGTAGCGTCCCGGAATATTCATGAGCCACGACACCCGCGATCGACCATGCCACAGCAGCGTGTTCCGATGGAAATGACGTCCCGCCGCTGAAGAACGCTCCGCTTCCATCGCCCTGATACGGACGTTCGCGGCGCAGGGAATATTTCAATGCCTCCACTGTGACTAAGCTATTCAACGCAGCTTCGCCGGCCAGCAAGCCGGTTTCGCGCCAATGCTCATTGTGCGTCGGATAGCTGAACAGATAGAGTCCTGCGCCGGCGCCCACCAGGCTCGCAAGACCAATGTTGGACCCGGTGTTGAAGTGGCGCAGGGTCGCTGGACTCCTAGAGAGCGACGCGCTGAATTGACGGTCGGTCGCGAACAGCCCCGCGGCGACTCCGCCCACGGGCACGAGCCAGGTTGCATCGGAGAATCGAATTCGTGACGGACTCGTCCAGATATTTTTCTGATCCTGAAACACATCGATAAGACCTGCGCCCCATGGCTCGCTCGAAGTGACGTTCTCGCCGTGAAATGTCCACGCGGCTGGCGCGCTGATCGCAGTAGTAGTACTTGTTGTACGACTTTCGGTAACGCCGGGACTTTTTTCGTCCGACGATTGGGCCCCGAGTGCCAAGCAGAGAGATGCCATCACGATTGGAAGTCCAACTAGAGATCTGGTGATCGACGGCAAACTGGCCCCGACTTATGGGTGGATATACGCGACGGTGAGGGCAAGCGAAGATGCAACCTGAGCCGCTTGCAAGAGCGCCGTCCAATTCCGTGGAGCGATCCTGGGCGCTTTTTCTGGCACAATGATCGAGTCCCCCGGCTTAAGCACCGCGTTCAACGGATCGCCAGACCAGAATCCAGAATTGTTTTTGGCGGAAAGTACGGATCCGTCCGCGCGCACCACGAAGACAGCGCTCTTATCCGCAATCTGTGTCAAGCCGCCGGACTGACTCAGATACCACTTCGCGCTTCTGCCCGGGAGGAATCCGACTGCAGTCGGATTAAAAACCTGGCCACTTACGACGACGTAATTCGTTTTCTTCGGAATGATGAGCACGTCTCCGTCTCGCAGCGGCGGATCGGCAGGCGTTTTCGCCAGCTTCCTGAAATCGGAAGGAATGTGAATCACCACGCGACCAACCGGCGCGGTGGCTTCCAGTTGCTGCAGTGCGGTTTCCGTCTGCGCGATGGCGGTGAGCTTCGCGTTTTTCTGGTCGACATCACTCTCCGGCAGGCTTTTCAGGTAACCCTCCTCCGACTTGATGCGGTTCACTAACTCAAGATGCGATCTCATCTCAAGTTCGCGAACTTCGCTTCGGATCAGCACCGCTCCATATGGATAAGCTTCTTCCGTGAACCCGTTGCAGCGCATCAGCACGGAACTGAGGCGCTCTCCGGGCTGAATTCCGTAGGTAGCCGGGTGTTGCACTTCTCCTCGCACCGTGACCGATGCGCCAAGGTCGTTCCACTGCGGGATCTGGCGGATCGCCAGCACATCGCCATTGCTGAGCGGGACATCCTCGTTCGCATCTCCTGCGAGTGCAGCCGAGAGTTTGACCTGCAGGCGCTGACTCGCCCCGTTGCCGGCGGCGAAACGTGTGAGATCAGCAGTCTCGGTGAATGCGCTTCGCTTCAGACCTCCGGCCACTCGCACCAGGTCCTCTACGCGCATGTTGCTGGTGAGTGGATAGCGCCCGGGCTTAGCAACCTCGCCCTTGATGTCGACGGTGGGTGCATCGACTCTTGCGATATTGCGGTGCACCAGCAAACGATCCCGAGGCTGGATCAAAATATTGTCCACGGGATTCCCTGCAAGGGCCTCGCGCAAGTCAACACTCAAAATCCTCATCGTGCCGTCAGCCTGGGTGCGGAACAGCTGCGCTGAATCGAGTGCGGCGTCAGGAGTGATTCCACCCGCCAGGTAGATGGCATCGCGCAGGTGAGCTTGACCCGAAGTGCGGTACTGTCCGGGGACGCGAACTTCGCCGCCAACCAGCACATCTGGAGGCCGCTCAAAGTCGTATCGACTGAATATGCGCACCGTGTCGAGCGGCTTCAGCGCAGGCGCCGATACCGGATTGGCGAGCGCTGCCGCGATGTCGAAGCTCTCGACACTAGGATGAAAATCCGGCGCATTCAGGCGAACGATCTCTGCATAGTGCGGCGCCGGCTCAGGCAACAGATCGTTATAGGAAGAGATCAGGTCGGTCAACTTCATTCCCGGCTTGTAGGAATAGCGTCCGGGCCGCAGAACGTGCCCCTGCAGGTAAATTGCGTCTTCGTTATACGCAGCGATGGGAAAGATATGCACCTGATCGCCATCGCGGATTTTGAACGATTGCAACTGCTTGCTGACTTCGGTGTCGTCCGTCGCGGTCAGATCGAGAGTCAGCATCGTACGCTTTTCGTGCGCTTCGACACGCTGCACCTCAATGTGACGCAACGCTGCCGTCGGCAGTATTCCTCCCGCCAGCTCAAGCACTTCCGCCAGCGACGTTTCGTCGAGAACTTCATACACCGCCGGGCGGCGCACCATGCCTTCCACGGTGATCTGCGGACCCATGGGGGGTACCAACAAAGTGTCGCCATTCTCCAGTCGCTTCAGATCGGAACGCACGCCATGAAGCAGCAAGTCGTAGGCATCTACTTGCTCCACCAATTGCTTGCCTCGGAAGTGCCGGAGCGCGCGCAACGAGCCGCGAGCGGTAACCCCGCCGGCCGCAAACAACGCATTGAGCGGAGTCGATAGCGAGCTGATGTCATAGGCTCCAGGCTCAACCACGTCGCCGACCACATACACCCGGACCGTTCTCAACCGCGAGAGCGAAACATCCGCCGACACGTCGGTAAACTGAGTTCGCAAGGCGCGTTGAACTTCAATCTGAACGTCGCCGAGATTTTTGCCAGTCACCAGCAGCGGACCGGTTTCAGGCAGTGCAATGCGCCCTTCCCGATCCACCAATCGCACCAGCCGCTGCGAAACGCTTCCCCAAAGATCGATCGCGAGACTGTCGCCAGTTCCAACGACGTAGTCCGGCCCCACCGGAAGATCCATGGGGATCACATCGGGCTGGTTCGTAGTGTTGCGGAATATGTTCAGGCCGAAACGCTCCGCCGGCTTCTGCCAAGCCGCTGCCTGTACGTACATGTCATAGAGCGAAGGAACATCGGCGTACGGATTGGCGGGACGAATCATCTTCACCGAGGTTGCATCTTCTTCCAATTTCGCCGACCTGGGTTGTTTGGTCTTCAGATGTAACGGAGAAGTGGGCACGTCATTCGTGGCCCTGCTCTCGCGCGCACTTGCTCCATCGGCCGTACTGGCCGTAACGGAAGGCTGAGGGGTGAAAGGATTGTCCGTGCCCAACTTCATCGTGCTGGACGCCAGCTCGAGTTCAGACGATGACAGACGGTCGGGTTGCTCAAGCCCGCCTGTCGAAAGCTCCGCCCGCAGAGTACGGGTGGTCGAGGGCGGCGTATCCGGCGGCAGTGCCTGATTCGTATCGGGTGCGGTCGAGTCAGTTTCTGTCGGGCGCTTGGTACGAGAATTAGTCGGACTGGATTTCTCGCACTCTCCGTCCTGCTTCGATTCACAAGCCGCCGTCCGGTCCACCTCTTGATCGCTTTGATCGTCCTTGCCCGGCCGCAGCGACTCCGCATCTTCCTGCGCTTCGACCTGCACCAGACGCCGCGCCCGCTCTTTCAGCACCAGGTCCTGTTCTTTCGCCGCATCCGAATCTGGATTCGGCGACGGCAGCAGATATCCGTACCTCTGCAGCAGTCGAGTAGCAGTGGAACGAAATGCCACGTCGCGGTCGAGCCGATCGAATATGGCCTGATCAGAAAGATTCGCGTCGTCTACAACCTGCCCGTTGTCGGTGGCTTCCTTGGCGACCCACCGCTTCAATTCAACCAGCAGCCCGGCGTCCTTCACCAGCACCTGGCGAATCTGGATCGACGAAGCCGCGACGCGATTGAAATTATCTTTCGCGAGATCCGATAGATCGACTGCCCGATTCACCTGGGAATCGATTTGCTGAGAGTGGGGCCTTTCACCAGCCTGCCCAAAGCACAACTGACATAGGGCGAGCAACGCCGCACAACCGGCTGCGCTGGCGGGCCTCTTGCCCAACACTGAAATCAGATGCAAGCTCATCTCAACTCAACCTTCAGGCCAACTCCACATCGGCTTCATCTACTTCGACAGCGACGGATCGCATGATCAGGTCGATTGTGAAAATGACGCGGCAACGATCTGGTCTGCGCTGGATGATGCCTTCGAGTCCTTGCAGGGGACCGCTGCGCACACGCACTCGGCGGCCCACACGCAGGTAGGGATGCGGCTCAACATTTCTCGAGCCTGACAACCGGTGTCGCAGACTTTCAATCTCGGCATCCGGCAGAGGGACAGGCTGGCCATTGACCGTGACTAACCGCACGGCTCCGGGAACTTGCAGCACATGCAACCGCTTCTGCGCCGCGACTCGAACAAATACGTAGCCGGGGAATAAAACCATTTCGAGTTCTTTACGGCGGTCCTTCCATCTCCGAACCGACCGGTAGAGTGGCAGGAAGCAGTCAATGCCGCGCCGCTCAATTTGTCCGGCAACGCTCTTCTCATGACGCGGAGCGGTGTAGAGCGCGTACCAGTTCGCCGCCGGATCGCCGGTTGTAACTGCGTCGAGCATCGCCCCTGCCGCACTCATCATGATTCCTCGTCCACCGGATGCAGCTTCGCCCCCTCACTTACGGGGTGCCCGTGAGCTAAACCCTTGCCTTTCATAACGATCTCCGCAACACCTGTTCTCGCTTAGTTTTGAGCTAAGCCGACCAACGCCGGCCGCTCACGTACCGCGTTCAAGATTCCCGCTTCCGAACTTTCCAGCGGCCGGGTTCGAATATCGAGAATCGCCCAGTAGAAGAGCGCGCGGTTCTGTTCCGGAGCGAGCGCCAGAATCCGCATTCCGGGATAGCGTCCAAGCAGAAAGCCGCACTGGGCACGGTGTTTCTCGGGATCGTCCATGGCGAGAATCAGCACATCGGGGCGAACGTGTTCGACCGCCTCGGTGAGATCACCACTGTCGCCAACTTCGCCGACGATCTCAATGTCGGGCTGGTCGGCGATCGTAGTCATGATGAGTTCCCGCATTAGACGGGGCCGATTTGCGACCAGCACGCGGACTCTCTTCACATCGTTCTCCAATTCGCTCCAGGCTGTTGTAAGGTACGGCGCAGGAGTCCGCCGCGCAAGATTCAAAAATGATCTACGCCTGTGGAGCTGATCTCCGCGTTCGCGTACTAAACCAGACGAGCGTCGAGTACTAATACGGTGGGACCGTGGGTACCAGGACTGGTACCGCGGTGAAAAAGCGGCCGGGCACATTTCCTGAAATGGGCAAGAATGCCGCGCCGCGAGAGCTTTTATTCCACTTCTTCGTTCAAATTGATGACAGTTTGTTTACATTTCTTAGACAACTTCGTTTCGATGCCAGCGTTTAATTCTCTGTAGTCGGAGCGGGAACATAGGTGATTCCAAATGTCGCGCCGACACAACCTTCGCTGCATTGCGGTGATTCGGGAAAGGGGCTGCATGAACTCGCCAAGGATCGCTGAAGTTTTCCTCCTGGCTGAGAACCGGCTATTGCGCGAAGCCCTGATCCGTCTCCTTGCCAAGCGGAGCGATATGCGCGTGGTAGGGGCCAACTCGTATTCCCAGGCGGCGCACGAAGAAATTATCGCCATCCGTCCCAGCATCATTGTTCTGGACTCCAGTGGCCTGGCCTTTTCTCAGGCGAAATTGATCCCAACGTTGTATGCGGCCATTCCGGATCTCCGCGTCGTCATGGTCGACATGGATCCGGATGAGAGCACGTTCCTGCGAGCCATCCGCGAAGGCGTTGTTGGCTATGTATTAAAGGACGCATCGGCGATGGAAGTGGCGGCCACGATCCGCTCAGTTGCTGTCGGAGAAGCAGTTTGTCCCCCGGCGCTTTCCATGACCTTGTTCCGTTCCGTGGCCCAGCAGACGACGGCGCCTACCACTTTTTCGTGGGGAGCCGACCTCGGCCTCAGCCGCCGAGAACAGCAGATGGTGGAACTGTTGCGCGAACGCCTTACGAATAAAGAAATTGCGGCGCGCCTGAACCTGTCGGAGCAGACGGTGAAGAATCACGTGCACCACATTCTGCGCAAGGTCGGGGCGTCGAACCGCTCGACGATCGTCGAACGCTGCGAAATGGACCGGCTTCGCGCCGGTGCCGCCTAGGATAGGCTCACCAACAACTGCTACGACCGAGCCTCAGCCGGGGCAGGTCGTGACACTGGCGCAGAATTCTTCCCCAGCAGAAACCGAAACAAGCAAGCAGAGAGAAGCCCCACACCCGCGGTCACCGTCAGCACCGTAGGGTAGCCAAATCGCACGAACGCCGCCCCGGCCGCCATAGCGGCGACCGCCTGTGCCACATTGACCACCAGAAAGTTCAACGCGGACGCACCAGTCTGCTCCGATGGCTTCACCTGGTTCATCAACAGACTGTACATGCCCGGCTCGTTCATCCACTGGAACGCGGTGTAACTCATGAAGATCATCACCGCGGTAGTGGGGACAGACACGATAGCGAGACACGCGAGAGCCGCCGCTGCGGCAACCTGCGTGTACACGATGCCGGCGACCAACCCAAACTTTCGGAAGACAACTGGAGCGGCCAGAATCGCGACGAGTTGCGCCAGTTGCGAGGCCGACGAGATCGTTCCAATCTGCTTGATCGGCAGGTGAAGATTCTGCGCAAAGTACACATTGAAGAACGGACTGAACGCTCCCACTGCAAGGCTCCACAATCCGATCGCGGGCAGGTAGCGCAACAAAAACGGATTCCGGGGATAGAGCTTCTTCTCCGCGGCAGGGGCTGCCCTGAATCGCAGGCGCGCAATCGGCCACGCGCCAAGAGCTACAATCCCGCAAGCGATCAGCAGTGCGATTTGCTTGGCGCGCATCGAGGTCAATCCAGGGCCAAGATGAGCCAACCATCCCGGCAAATGACCTCCGAGTTGACCGCTCAGGATTCCGATTCCGATGCCTGAAGAGAAAATCAGGCTGAACCCAAACGGCCGGCTCGCGGGAGAAGTAAGCTGCGCGATCGCCGGGGAGATGCACACGGCGTAAGTCGCGAGCGCCGCACCGCCCAGAAACGACAGAGCCAGAAGCGCCGCTTGTCCGCCGACCAGCGCGCGCAGCGCAAAGATCAATGGCGCGGCAGTCAAACACACGAGCAGGGCTTTGCGAAGCCCGAAGCGATGCACCAGCAGCCCAGCCGGAATTGTCCCCGCGATGCTGCCGATCGCCGAAGCGCTGGTCACAAGCCCGAGGAAGTCCTCTTTGAATCCACGGTCGAGCAAGTAGAGGTTGTAGAGGAGAAAGAAAACGCCCATCCCCAGAATATAAAAAAATGACCCGGCGAGGAAACTCCAAAACTCACCACTGATTTCCTTAGTAGCCAGCCACCAGCGCACCCCGCGCCAAAGCGTCGGCGGAAGAATGCGCACATGGTATGCCGCCCGCGAAGCCAGATAGGCAAGGTGTTTGGCGCGTCTTCGCAACGGCGAAATCTCCCGCTCCTGCGGGACCACGGATGCGTCCTCAATATAAGGAGCGTCCGCCGGTGTAATCCGCGCCGGGATCAACCTCCTGAAAATTACTGCGCGCTTGTCGCGCGCTGACTCCAGCAGCCCCACATGCAGCCAAACCACATCTTTGTTGGGATTAAATTCGGGTGCGAGCGGAGAATCGCCGTATCGCTCAAACCACGCTTTAGCAGTCGCAGGTAGAGCAGCAATCTGCTTCCCGACTTCTTCCGGCACTCGGCACGCGAATGCCTGCACGGCCAGCCGAAAGGAAACTGCCTGCAGCGTTCGCGGAGAATCCTCATGCAGTTCAGACCAGCTCTCCCAAAATGAATCATTCTCTACATTGCTGTGCAGGAACCTCGCTAACTCAAACAGGTTGTACGTACGCAGCGCGCCACGCAGCAAATCCCGAAGCACATGCAGAGAAAAATATCCGAGCCCGTCGACCGGACTGAGCGACGGAAAAGTAATGTCCTCCAACTGGCGCTCAACCCGTCGAAACCAGAACGCCTCCAAATCCTTCGGACCGACGTGAGAGTTTTCCTGATCCCACAGGCGAAAGTGCAGTTCTACTGAGATCGGCATTTCCTGGTCGAATGGATCTCCCCGCCATTTCCATCCCGTCTTGCGAACCATGGTCGGAAGATGATCGCTGGGACCAGGCTCCACCCAGTCGACCGGCTCATAGCCGATTCCTGCCAGCGCGTCGCGAGCGCGAATGATTGAGTCGGGAGGACAGTAGAGATCAATATCGGACTGCCGGCGGAGCCGCGGATGCTCCACATAGCCCGGCCATTGTGCGAAGCCTTTTAGCACCAGGTGATCCGCGTTTGCCTCGCGAATCGCACCCGCCAGATTTACGTAGTCCGACTTAATTCGCTCAAACCGCGCGCTGTTCCCCACAATGTCGCGATCGATTCGCTCTCGCACCCAGCCAGGAAGAAACTCTCCGCAACTCCGCCGCAGGGGAATCGTGAAGCGGTCGAGCGACCACTGCGAAAGCAGATCCCTCCACTCCGCATCGCTCAGGGTGCGCAAGGATTCAGGCTCAGCGCCGCAAAACTTGAGCGACGATAGCATCACTCGCACGTGGTGGGGAATGTCAGGCATCTCGATCCATCATCGACCCGCGTTTCGGCGGCGCATCAACCACCTTCCTGAACCAGACTCTCGAGCCGGTTCACTGCCCAGTCCAGGTCGCGATAGCGAAGTTCGAGCACTTGCCCGGTGAGCAGCTTGCGCAGAGACTCAGTCTGAACCCGCCGCACTTCCTTTTCTCCAAAGCAAATCACCTGCTCAAACCATGCCAGAGCACGATCGCTGGGAAACATCACGACCGTCTGAGGATCGGCGTCGCGCCGGTTCAGGAACACGACATAGTCAACGGAGGAAGTAAGAGCCGTGGAAATTTCCGGGACCGTCGCCGTCGCGAGTTCAATCGCCAGGTCACCCGTAGCACGCGTGGTAATCCGTTGCCGCCTGAGCTCAGGAAACAGTTCAGTGCCAACTTCTCGAAATCGAATCTGATGCGGATTGCCCACTACCGTCATGTCGGCGCGATTGCGAATCAACGCGCAGGTATCGTCAGCCACAAACGTCCAGCCACGGCGGGCGCACGCATATGCGAGAGAAGATTTACCCGCGCCCGAATCTCCGCACAACAACACTCCTCGACCATTCATCTGCACGCAGGCCGCATGTAGCGGGACCAGATACATCTGGTTCAAGAGCGTCAGCGCGGTCGCCTCGAGAAAGTTGTAACGCAGATACGCCCGGTTCGCCGCCGCAGCCTGGGTGAACCAACCGAAGGCAGCGCCTTTCCGCAGATCGCAAACTGCAAAATTCTCCACGTCGGCCACCGAGACCATCATGTGCCGCCATGCCCGGCACGTCGGCATAGGCGGAACGCCGTTCCCCGCTCCCAGCACTCCCACTCGAAACTGGATTGCGGTTTCCGGAAACTCCCGCCGATATTGTCCCCAGCTCTCCTGCGCCCCAGCGATCACATCGGGCGAATTCGTCGTGATTTCGAGGGTGTATCCGCGCGGGTGAAACACTCCGCGCAACGGCAGCTCGATGTCGCTGAGCACCGGATCCATCGCCGTCGAAATAAGCAGATCAGCCGCCGCATCCGGACTCTCAATCTCAGCCATTCTGGTCGATCTCCCGTCCGGAGCCGCCCACTTCGCCGATCGTCGTCGCTGAAGGCTTCATCGATTCCTCGTTGACTCGTCGCTAAAATGAAAAGCGCTAAAACGAGAACTTGAGCGCGAATTGAATAATTCTTGGGTTCGCAACTGTCGAAGTAATTTGCCCGAACGGGCTGCCGCCTCCGGGAAAGTAAGTTGAGAAATCACTTACCGGCAGACCGAACTTCGGCGTATTGGTGAAATTGAAAAACTCGGTCCGAAATTCCACCGCGCTCGCTTCGGTGATCACAAATTTCCTTCCGATTCCGAGATCGAGATTCAGCTCGCTGGGGCCGCGTAGGATTCCTACGCCGCAACTGCCAAAGCC
>Ga0210388_10000800_pt1 | contig 25150 bp, 19 predicted proteins | sample IncBWC19OmetaG_FD_155485 | JGI IMG/M metagenome (GOLD analysis project Ga0210388, IMG submission 155485) | Forest soil microbial communities from Barre Woods Harvard Forest LTER site, Petersham, Massachusetts, United States - Inc-BW-C-19-O ...
GGCCAGAACGGAGGTGAGTCCGCCGGCAATCGCTTCGACAACGAGAAAGGGAAGCACGTCGGCGGCGCCTGTGAATCGAGAGCCGTAGACGAGGCTGAGGAGGAAATCCCCAAAAAAGAAAAGGGGTAGCGAGGCAAAAAGCATGAGGCAAAGGGTCGCTCGCGCAGCGCGACCTGTAAGAGTGATAATGTCGTCCGTGTGGAGATTGGTGGATCGTGGCATTGTGATCGGGGCGACAGCGCTGGGGATGAAGGCGAGTGCTCCGGCGGCACTCTGCGCGATGACGTAGAGGCCCATGAACTCGGGGGCCAAGAGTCCGACGACCAGGATGCGGTCTACCTGAGTGGCTACGGTGCCAAGCAGATCGGCACCCCATGCACGAATACCATAGCTGAGAAGAAGACGTGAAGTGGCGACGGTGGAATGAAGAGTGGGTCGAAAGAATCGCCAGGCCCAGTGGGCAATCCATAACATCGCCGGGACGCCGCCGAGTAAGTAGGCGAAGGCTGCGGTGGAATAGGTAAGGCGACCAAGAGCCTTCTCGATGGCCAGAATAACCAGCACAGAAAAAGGCGACAGGAAGCGGAAGAAATTGTAACTAGAAAAGGAATCAGCAGCCTGCGCCTGACCGATCAACGTAACGGCAAGAAGTTCGAGTGGTGTAACAAGAGCCCATAACTGCGCCAGATGAATAGCGGGAGCGGGATAAGTGCGGAGAGAGTAGGGGATGACGGCAACTCCTACGAGCGCGGCGAGCAGGCCGAAGCAAACGCTCAGAAGCAATCCGGTACCAGCAAGTTCGGCCGCAAGATCGGGCCTGCGCTTCAACCAATAGACTGAGGCGATCGGGATGCCGATGGTCATGCCATAGGCGAGAAACTGAGGCCACATGATGATGCCTGCAAGAAGGCCGCGACCGTCAGGCCCGAGGCTCCGTGCGGTCAGGATGCCGCATAAGAGATTCACGACCTGAACGGCGAGATTCGCAAACGCGGTCTGGATGATGGCCATGGTTCCAGATTTCGCGGATAGAAATCGCTGTATGCCAGGTTTCATGATTGGATCTCCAGAGCGCGTCTTGCCATGGCTTAGGTGAATCTTTGCTTGAGTCTGAGAACGGGAGCTTCAAGAAAGCGGTAGCTGAGTAAGGCCAAGGCGATAGAGATTAGAAATCCAAATGCAAAGACGAAAAGTTGGGCAAGGATTCCAGAGCCAAATTTGTATCCAAAGGTAGTCGCGAGATGACGGAGATAAACAAAGTACAGGCCATGGAAGATATAGAGGCCGTAACTATAACGGCCGAAGAACTGAAGAAACGGTCGGTCAAAGAGATTGGATGCCCAGTTGGATCCTTGCTGCGCAAGATAGATGAGACTGGCAGAAGATGCTGCAATCGCGGTGTAACCAATGGTGCAGAGCCAAGGCGAGGTGGCCTCCGGCCCATGGGCCAGGAGCAACAGCAGAGCGAGGAGAGATGCCGAGATGAAAAGAATTCGTTGGGCGGGGATATGGTTTGCCAGTGGACCTCGTACAAGCAGTGCGACACCGCCGCCAAAAAGAAGGCTGTCTGCGCGAGTAAACAGGAGTCGCGACATGGTGACGGAGTTCATGCCTCCTGCGAGGAGAAGGGCACGGAGGAGCGGGGTTGCGATGAGAACAGACAGAATGATCCAGAGCAAAGTTGTCCTTTTCCGCACACGCCATACGATAAATGGCCATAGCATGTAAAACTGCTCCTCGACGGCTAGTGACCAGAGATGTCCAAGGTTGATCCAGTGGCTGGGCGGTTCAAAGTTAGGTGTGAAAAGAACGGCGACATTGCTGAGATAGAAGAAGTAGAAAAGATGCTCAGTGCGCCAATGGAAGTGAAGTACCGGCGTGCAAAGGATGAGTGCGAAGAGGACTGCGTAGAAGAGAGGGAAGATTCGAAGGGCACGGCGAGCATAGAAATTTGTGACTTTATGTTCGGCTTGCGCGGTGTCGTATAGGATGCCGGTGATGAGGAAGCCGGAGAGGACAAAGAACAGGTCTACTCCCATCCATCCGGCATCGGCGATGAAACTCCAGAGGCGAAGAGCCGGGTTTGTTCCCTTGTAGCCGCCGGTGAAGTGATAAAACATTACGGAAAGTATGGCGACTCCGCGGAGACCATCAAGCGCAGCATAGTGCCGGCCAGGGCCACGCACAAAGGAGGTGCGGGCCGAATCACCGAGGTGTGGGTTGCCGGTCTCCAAGGCCGTCATCGTCGGCATTCGTGGGCTCTCCTGAAGAAGGCGATCTCTCCGTGGGCTGGATGCTGTGCGGTGCGTCGGGTGAGCCTCTATCGAATCGGTTAAGCTCCGTGATTGTCAAAGGCTATTGTGTGAATGGTGGTTGAGCTGAGAGTAGCACGTCGCCAAGGCAAATAAAGTGCGCAAAATGTCGGCCAAAAGCTAAGAATTATTCAGTCGACTGTGCTTTCGAAGTGTCTCAAATCAAGGCACGCCGATTTGTGGACTATAAGCCACAGGGTTGGGGCAAGAACCGATGGACATGTAGGGGACGGTATGGAAGCATAGCCGTAGTCATCCAACCCTTTCATCGAACGATCGCTGTCGAAAGATTCTTCCAATAGCTGCTCATTGCGTCGCCTGATGCACATGTAGTCGCTGAGTTTCTTTTTGCACTGACCTTGGCACCCTCCGCAGTTACGTCTTCAAACTTCTTCCGTACCTGTGAATCCTATGAGAGATCAAGAACTTCACTCTATCGCCGTTATCGATAAGCAGTCTCAGATGCTCCAGGCTGTGCAAAGAGAAGAGGGAGTGACCATAGGAGATATTCTCGGGCGCCTCTTCGCTCATATATGGTTCATTTCTGCGTGCGGGGCAGCCTGTGTTCTGCTGTCACTGCTGTATATAAAGCTCAGGCCGGCGACGTATGAGGCGACTTCAGTGTTGCGGATCGACCCGGGTAGAGCAGATTCGCTAGCGATGACGGATCGTCCCGCCACGATGTCTGGAGAACCGGGCGAGACGCTTCACACTGACATCGTGATCCTGAAGAGCGACGATGTTGCGATCAGAACTCTGAATACATTGACCGAGGATGAATTTGCTAAATTCACCGGCTCGCGTCGAGGACCCAACCCAATCTCTCAGGACGTGCAGAGCCTGTCGAATCAGCAGCAACGGTGGATCAGCAAACTCGAGCAAGCTGTAACAGCGAAGCAAATCGACGACACTCAACTGATTTCCGTCACGGTCAGGGACAAAGACCCCAGAGTTGCTGCTGCGCTCGATAACAATTTGATCAAGGCTTATACGGTTCAGACGTTTGAGGACCGTGCGCACTCGGTCGCTCAATTGCGAACGTGGCTCTCAGCACAGATGGATGAGTTGAAGAACCATGTAGAAGTTTCTCAAGCTAAGTTGACCGACTTTGAGAAGGCTAACGATGTGGTGGGGACCGGTGGAGCGAGCAACACGATTGCGGATCGACTTCATTTTCTGAGCGAACGACTTTCCGTCGCGCAGTCTGACCGCATTGTGAAGGAAGCCCAGATGCAGGCGGCAAGCAACGGGAGCATAAGCGAGTTGGCGAACCTGTTTCCGAATCCGAAGCTCAACACGCTGCAGGCAGCACAAGGCACACTGTATGCGCAGTATGCGCAGTTGTCCTCGAAGTTTGGTGCAAATTATCCCCCGCTGTTGGATCTAGCGAAGCAGATGCGACGCATTGATGAGCAGATCGGTACAGAGGTTCGGTCGGCTCGTGACCGTTTAAGCATAGATTACGCAGGAGCGAAGCGCGCGCAAGACATGTTGCAGGCTGAGTACGACAAGCAGATGGGGCTTGCCTATCAATTCAATCGCAACCAGGCTGAGTATGCTGTGTTGCAGGGTGACGTGGTTGCGAGCAAAGAGCTCTATGATGCGCTGCGGCACAAGCTTCAGCAGGCGACTGTCGATACGGAAGTGGGCGGACTGAATACAGTTCTGGTTCAGGCGGCGCGCACTCCAATTGAGCCTGCGGGCCCGAGGAAGATCCTAATTCTGCTGGGCAGCTTGATTATTGGACTGTTTGCTGGAGTAGTGTCGGCGCTGGTCCTTGAGGAAGCCTCGGGACGAGTCCGGGGGGCGCAGCAGGTGGAGCGAGAACTCGGGCTGCCGGTTCTTGCGCATATTCCAGGTGTGTTCAAAGAAATCAACGCGGCCAGGCGGCGTGGAGAGATCGAAGTAAGGCGAGTGCCTGAAGTGCTGGGCACACCTTCTTCGAGAGCGTCAGAGGCAATCCGTGCCTTGCGCAACGCCGTGATTCTGTCGGGGGAGACCAAGACCGTCATGGTAGCTAGCGGTCACGAAGGTGAGGGCGTCCTTCCGATTGCCTCGAATCTAGCAATCCTGCTGGCGCGTAGTGGTGCACGGGTTCTCCTACTGGATACGGATATAAAAAGGCCACGGGCGCAGTACGAATTCGGAGTTGAGAACGGTCCGGGATTGGGCGAGTATCTTGCAGGGGAATCGTTGGAGCCGAGGCCTGTACACCCTGTGGCGCATCTGGATACTTTGTTGATGGTGACGGGAGGAGATGCGACCTTGCCGTCATGCGATCTGCTAACCTCCGCCACCTTTCGTTCTCTTCTCCTTAAGTGGAGGGCGGAGTTTGACTTTGTCGTAGTAATCGCCTCACCGTTGCTGGTTGTGAATGCGGGAACCCTATTGGCGAGTTGGGTAGATTCCACCGTGCTGGTAGCTCAAGATGGCCAGACTCGCATTCGAGATCTCAAGCAGATTTGCAACACGCTGCTGCGCAATAACGCCAAAATTCGGGGCGTAGTCATAAGCGAGGTGCTACGCCCGTCAGCCCACCAGGTTGAGGTTGCCCGACATAAGGAGGAGTCGTATGTTTATCCGGAATTGGCCAAACGGGCCCAGATCGCAGACTAGAGTATCCAGGGTGTCCTTTGTGTTCCTCATATTGGGGCTCCTACTAGTTCCGGAGGGCCAGACGTACACCGCAGCGGCCCAGGCTGCGAAAGCAAGCACAACGGGCGGCCCGGTGCTTCATTCCCGTGAGGAAGGATCGCTTCGAATAGGTATTGGGGATGTAGTGCAGGTTAGCGTATTCGACACGCCCGAACTATCCGGAAAGCTACGAGTGAATGCAGATGGCACCGTGGAGCTTCCAGTATCTGGCAGTACTGTTGTTGCGGGGTTGTCGTCGCGGGAGGCCGCAGATGTCATCGGGAAGCACCTAATAGAGACGCAGATAATGAGGGATCCGCGGGTTACACTGACTATTACCGAATTTGCCACCCAGGAAATAAGTGTACTCGGTGAGGTGAAGAACCCGGGTAACTACCTTCTCTTGGGGCCTCACACTCTTTATAACGCACTTTCTGCAGCAGGGGGGACGAACGAGAAGGCGGGAGGCGACATCACCATTACACATGCGGCGGACCCGCAGAATCCGGAAACGATCGCAGTCGATTCTCCGAGTTATTCGGAACTGCAAAGTCATACCAACGTAAGTGCAGGGGATGTGATCTTCGTTTCACGCGCGGCGTCGGTGTACGTGCTGGGTGATGTAGGGCGACCGGGGGAATTCCCTATGGCCGGCGGGAAGAGACTTACAGTGTTGGAGGCTATAGCGCTGGCTCAGGGGACAAAGACCGATGCCGCACTAACAAAAGCCTCGATCATTCGCAAGACCGGCGATGGAACGAAGATTATTCCGTTGGATCTGAAACGAATGACGGAGAAGTCGAATGGGGATCAGATACTCCACGCGGAGGACATAGTTGTGGTGCCTCATGACAGAGGAAGAGCCTTTGTCGACGCGACGCTCCCGGGGCTGGTCGGTAGCATGGCAGGCTCAGCTCTAGCTGCAGCGATTCTGCGATAAGGAGTGGGTTCCGAATATGGTTAGTGCATTGATAACCTCAGGGCTACGCAGAGAGACAGAACTCAACCTGATGTGGGTGGGTGGCGGGCTGCTGTTGGTTGGTCTGTGGCTGCTGCTCATTACAAGTCAAATTCATCTAGCCTGTGCGCTGGTGTTTGCGCTGCCTCTAGTTCTGCTGGCCGTGTACGACAAAGAATCGGCGTTGATGTGGACTGTTGTGTACCTGATATTGCTGGGGGATATACGAAGGGTTATTGCAGATATCGCAACGCCAGCGGCATTTGACCCGCTGCTTCTGGTAGTGCCACTTGTGACTGCAGTGCTGGTCGTTCCTTCGCTGCTAAATCTAAAGCTCAAAGAGCCTTTATCCAAGGCGGTTCTTGCGCTGATTGTGGTGATGTGCGCGGAAGTTGTGAATCCCAAACAGGGAGACCTCAGCATTGGATTGTCGGGCGTGTTCTTTTATTTCGTTCCGGTCATGTGGTTCTGGATTGGACGAAGCGTGGGCTCAACTGCGCTGCTGCATCGAATTATCTATCGGGGGATACTCCCGTTGGGTCTTGCTGCTGGAGTTCTAGGGCTATGTCAAAACTTTATTGGCTTTCTGCCCTATCAACAGACGTGGATTACCTCAGTGGGAAAGGTCTATACATCGTTGTATGTGGGGTCGTCGGTAAGGGCGTTCGGATTTTCTGTGTCGGCTGCGGAATATGCCACGTTGCTTGAGATTTCTATAGCCCTAGCAGTAGCTGCGTATATGGCGTCTAGTCGCAAATGGATAGGTGCTGTACCGATTCTTGCGACGGCTCTGATCCTATCGGGAGGCCGTGGGCTAACGATCAAGCTTGTCGTCGTGCTTTCTGCGCTATGGGTCGTGAGACGGGGTAAGAAGCTGAACGCGGTTACTCTGGCGGGAATGGCAGTACTGGGAGTTCTATCCGTTGCCAGCCTCTCTCTTCTCGCTGGGCAGTTCACATCGACTGCCGATGCCGGTCGACGTGGCGGCTCGGCCACGCAGGATGCCTTGGCGCACCAACTGGGCGGCCTGGCTCATCCATTCGATGAAAAATACTCAAGCGCTGGACTGCACTCGAACATGGTGCTGACGGGATTTGCGGAAGGAGTCATGAGTCCGCTGGGGCATGGACTGGGCTCGACTACGTTTGCTGCACGGAAGTTTGGTTCGGATAGCGATCAGGGAAGCTCAGAGTTGGACTTCAGCGACATGTTCATTTCCCTCGGTGTGATTGGAGGAGTGCTCTATATTGCAGTTGGAGTCTTCGGCATTCGCGCGGCACTTCGATATGTTCGCGAGACTCCTTTGCGGATCGGCCTACCGGTACTTGCGATTCTGATTGCTACGTTAGGAGGATGGCTTATAGAGGGCCAGTACTCCACGTGCTCGATCGTATTCTTTGTACTGGGAAGTCTCGTACATCAGGAAAATGGAAGTGGGGATAGGAATTCGTTGTTGGCCGGAATGGCTTAGCCGAACAGAAGGTCTCGAAATGCCTCGAATTTTCCTTGTTGAGCGACAAAGAACCGGTGCCACGAGGCGCCGCGAAGCCTGGGTGTGAAACGTAGAGCTTGGATGAACCCCGGGCAGACGCGTGTACCGACGATAACGGTCCAGGTGACAAAGGCGATCTTGCGTAACCCCCGCAACGCAGGCCAGATGGAGAGCGTGTCGTTGTAGGCAAACTCGCGAAAGGATTTCTCGTCGGTCAGCGCCTGCACATCGACATAGTGCCGAGCCTCTTCGCGACGGGCAGCATAATGGTCGACTGCCGCGGCGGGATCATACGCGAGCTTCCAACCCGCCGCTTTCACCGCTACGGAGAAAGCGGTGTCTTCGCGAGGTTGTGCGCCCTGGCCCTTGAGCCTCTTGTCAAAACGCAGGTTGGCGAAAGACTCAGCGCGAAAGCTCATGTTCGCACCCTTTAGAAAATCAACTTCGCGAATCTCTCCAAATCCAAGGTGATGATTCCCGATCATTCGTCCGTACCACTGAATTCGGCCGACTACGGATTCCTGACGATCATCGAACGCTTCACCATCAAAGCACCGATCGCGGCCTCCCAAACCACCTAGCGAGTGGTCCTCTGCGAAGCGGCTGAGAACGCGAAGGAGCCATTCGGGATGAGGCTTTGTGTCGTCATCAAGTATGGCCAGAACATCAGAAGTGCACGCCTCCAGGCCAGCGTTTCTTGCCGCTACCGTTCCTGGTGCAGGTGTGAAGAGGATCTTCAAAGGGAGCGCAGAGTTGAATTTGGAGAGCGCGTGCTGAGTATCCAAATCGTCGCGCCTGAGCACAACGATGACCTCGTGAGGAGGCTGAAGCTGGTGCGTGAGTGAGTCCAGACAAGCTACCAGGGGCACCGGTCTTCTATAAGAGGCGATTAGGACTCCGATGGATTGAGGTGGTTTCGTCATAGTTGGACGTCCCGATGTCCTGGGTTAGGTATGTTCAGGGGATCATCATCGATCAGTTCGCGGTAGACCTGTGCAGTACGTTGAGCCATGAGGGTAGAACTGAAATTGTTTTGGATGTAGCTACGGCATTGATCTCGAGTGGGTAGCTTAGTAGCGCCAGTCAGGGCGCCGATGAGTCCCTCCGCGAGATCGGTCGATTGTGTCCCCGAGAAGATAAGGTTCTGAGAAAGCCCTCCCACGACCTCGGGCAGCCCGCCAACAGGAGTAACCATGGAGGGTGTGCCGGTCGCCATGGACTCAGCGGCGACGAGCCCAAACCCTTCGAGGGCCATGCTTGGCACTACATTGATATCTGCCGAGTAGAAGAGGTGCGGCAGAGCGTCTTCGGTTACGAAGCCCAGGAAGTGAACATTGCGGTTGAGACCGAGCCGTTCCACCTGTGCTTGGAGAGATGTTCTAAGTGAGCCTTGGCCCGCGATGCAGAGTAGAACGTCTGGGATAGTAGCGGTTATCGACTTCATGGCATCGATCAGCGATGCCAATCCCATACGATTTACAAGTCGTCGGACAGTAAGGAGGATCGGACGATTCAAAGGGAGGTCTAGTGCAATCCTTGATTGAGACCTAGGGGCCGTCAAGGTATAGCGCTTTATATCTACCGATCCAGGAACCAGCCTGATCCGACTGGGGTCAACCCCGTATCGGGACGTGATGAGTTCTCCAAATGCGTTGGATAAGACAATAACTCGATGCGCGCGTCTGTACACGGCTCCTTCAAGATATGACTTGGCAGCAACAGCGGTATTTCCCTCACCTTCCTGCAATGATTCCTCCGACCATGGGCCGTGGAAGTGGGAGACGATCCTGGTGCGTTTCAGAAGATCCATTCCCGGGGCAGAATACATGGCGAAGTGAGACGCTACGATGTCCGGTTTGAACTGGTCGATTGCTGTTCGAATCGAAGTGCGCGCTCCATGCAGCCTTCGGAGGAGGCTGGCCTGCGCAGGTGCAAAGGATTTGACTGTTCCATCACTGCCTCCCGTGGTTGTCGGGGGATTAGCAACGATACCTCTAAAGCCGAAACCGGCTTGCGGGAGATGCGTCATCAGTTCTGACATTACGCGGCCGGCGCCACCCCGGTCGCACTCTATGCCAATGTGTAGCGACACGGGATGCGGCGATGTCTGATCAGGTAAGCCCGGCATTGTATGCATCGCGACTCTCCGTCTTGGCAAAGAAGAGGGTTATAGGGAGCCTCAATTAGACGAGGACTTCAATCGAGGGCGAGAGCTGCTGTTCCGTGACGCCATGAAAGATACGTAGATATTGGTCCGCCATGGTTGACCATTGCATCTCGAGTGCGCGTCTTCGCCCGGTGGTCCCCATCGATTTACGCGCGGTGGGATCGGACGCGAGAGATTTCATGCATGCCGCGAGACCTTCGATATCATTTGGGTCCTTTAAGATAAGTCCTCCATCACCCAGGAACTCTCCGGCACCGAAGGTTCCGGAGACGATGCTGGAGAGGCCCGAGGCCATAGCCTCAAGCAGCACAAGAGGGTGTGCCTCGTAGCGTGAAGGGAAGACAAACATGTCGACGGACCGCATCAGCAGCGGCATTTCGGTAACCTTATCGAGGAAGCGGACTCGCCGGTACACTCCAAGCTCGAGTGCCATGGCGGGATAAGGGCTGCGTTCTACAGCACCTGCTACGGCGAGAAAGAGGTCGGGAACCTCTCGGAGGGCGCGAAGTACAGTATCAAGGTTCTTTCGCGGGGTTCTAATATCACCCACGAAAAGCGCGATGGGGACACCGGAGGGAAGATCGAAGTGTTCCCGGTTTGCTTCTCCCGGATGGAACTGCTCCGTATCCACGCCGTTCCAAACGACCTCAATGTTTTGCTCTGGAACTCCAATATGTACAAGCTCGCGAACCAGCGGTCGGGCGACTGCGATAACTCGTTTGGCGCGAAGGAAGGCACTCTTCTCCCAACGAGTATTCAAGACGGTATAGAGGCGCTGATATAGGGAGTAGGGGCGGATGGTTTTGAACGGATACCAAGGACTCTTTCCCCAGGCCGCGTGAACAAAATGCGCCGCGACCACGTCGCAGGGCTCCCAGGTCACGAAGCCGTTGGCCTGAACGATATCTAATTCATGACGGTGCGCCCTGAGCCATCTCGCACTGCTTCTTGCGAATACGAGATTCCTGAGCAGTTCCGTGGGCAGCTGCTCGTTTCCTATCCTCACGAATCGGCAGAAGGGGTGCGAACTCAGCTCTTCCGCGCAGGCAGAGGCCAGGATAGTCACGTGGATGCCACACTGAAGCGCTGCGTTGGCGACCTCGAAGTTAACGCGACCCTGGCCATCATTGCGCTGGAAGCGGTGCGATACGATGGCGAGTCTTAGAGGACGCGATTGGGGGTCCATTGCTTTTGCCTTTCTGGATATTGTTTCCGGGTTAAAGAATTCAACAATGTGGTTATGGGACAGCCATGCTATGCCGCGACGATTTGCGGGTTGAGCTCTACGTAAGGCCGGCCTAAGGCAGAGTGGTAGGCCCCAATGAGACTGTCGCGCATGCGTTCGGTACTGAAGCGTCTTTCTACTTCACGGCGACCAAGGTTACCAATGGCGACAGATGCCAGTGGGTCTCTCAACAGCCGAAGAACCAGATCGGCAGCGAGATCGACTCGACTTTGCGGATAGAGCCATTCCGTGAAGCGATCGGACATGATGTCCAGGGTCCCGGTGACATCCGAAGCTACGACGGGCCGCGTCATCGCGAGCGCCTCGGCGGTCACATAGCCAAAGCTCTCGAACCTCGATGTACTCAGAAAGACGTCTGCGGCGGCGATGTAGGTGCGGACATCATGCTGCCATGGAACCAGGCGGACAACGTGCTCCATGTTTGCTGCCCTCACCTGGTCGTGAAACTCTCGTTCGCCTTCTCCGGATCCCACCCAGATGGCTCTGACATCTGGCTGTTGATCATAGACGCTCTTGATGATCCGCAGGAAAGAGGCGGGATCTTTCTGGGGAGTGAGCCGACCGATAGCAAGCACCAGGGGAGTTGAGCCCAAGTCTAGAGTCCGACGAGCGACATCCCGCGACATAGGTTGGAAGTACCCAGAGTCGACCGAGGGATAGACCACACTGACGGAGCTCTCACGTGCGAGCGAAAAGCTGATGATCTCGCGGCGTTCGCTATCAGATACAGCGACAAACCTGTCTGTGGACTTTGAGAGCAGCTTCTCAATCTTGAGATAGATGCTCCCGAGAGGTGCTGCAACGGCATGCGGACTGTACACGCGAGCGGGACGGTCACGTTTGAGGAAGACAGCTACGCGGCCGAGTGCACCGGCTTTGGAACTGTGGCAATGGATGATATCCGGTGTGAAGTGGGCGATGACCTGGCGCAGCCGGAAGCACGCCTTGAGATCGTGCAGGGGTTGAACTTGACGTGCCATGTCAACGGGATAACTGCTCCAGCCGCGACTCGAGATGCACTCCAGAAAGGGCTTCAGTCGAGAGTCGGCGCGTGCCGTTCCGTAGGCGAATCCGGAGATCAGGCCGAGGCCCTCGGTCGCCTCCGCGATGTTCTCCATATATCGCAGAGTGCCGCCCAGTGTTGCCTCCAGCACGTGAAGTACTCTGAGCGGCTTCGATTCAACGGTAGAGCCGTGATTATCCGACACTCTGTACCTCCAGCGGCGAAATAAGAATTTTGCCTTCGGTTCGCTCGTGAGCGAGCACCTTTCGGTAAATCTCTTCCAGGGAAGATAAGTGAGCTTCGAGAGAGGAATAGTTGCTAGACCAGAAGTGATCGTAAGCTGCGCGACCGAGGGCACGAGCAAGATCCCCATCCTGCAATTGCTTCATCTTGGCTCGAAGATCCGCTTCGTCGCCGCTTCTGAAATGGAGACCGGTAACACCATCCAAAACAATCTCGCGCGCAGCGCTCGTGTCCGGAACGAGAGAGGGAATTCCGTGGGCGGCAGCCTCAAGGACGACGAGGCCAAGCGTTTCGTACCACAACGAGGGGAATATTAGCGCGCGCGCGGTTCTGAGGTACTTGACGCTGGTGGCATGATCCACCCAGCCCGTGATGCATGCTTCAGGGTAAGCGGCGCGAATTTGTTCGGCGAGAGGGCCCGAACCTACGAAGGTCAAGGGTATCTTCTCCGCGGCGGCCGACGTGGCGGCGAGGAGTACGCCCTTTTCTCTGACGAGTCTGCCAAGATAAACGAATGTGTCATGAGCTTCCGGATGGGCAGGAGGAGAACGAGTGCTCTCAATGTAGACCGGAAGATTATGAATCGTGCAATTCGGCGCAAGATACTGGCGCATAACTTCGCCCGCCAAGGTGGAGTGAACAATTACCTGCTCAATGCCATCGGGGGCATGGCCGATTTGTTGCTGGATGAACTGCCTTCCGACACGCCAAAACTTCTGGGCGTAATTGCGTGTGTCACAGTTCGTCAGGAGGCACGCTGGGCTTAAAGGACGAAGATGGCAGATCTGCTGGCGGGGATGGTTGAAGAAAGTTGCAGTGGGGCACGCAAGCGAGAAGTCGTGCAGAGTGCAAACGACGGGAATGTCCGAGGTCAGAGCTGCTCTGACGACACTCGCAGATAAGGCCCGGGTCCAGACGTGAAGATGAATGATCGTATCAGTTCGGTCAAGATCGCTGAGTAGTTGACCGACGATGCGCGCAGCCTTTGTATTCCACCAGCCTTGAATGAAAGCTTCTAATTGATTCGGATTGGAGAGGAGGTCGTACTGCTCCGAGCAGACGATATTGATGTTGGAATGGATAAGTACCTCTGCAATCGGTCGCACAGCACAGACGAAGTAAATATAGTGACCTCGATCCGCGAGGCCGACTGCCTCCTGAATAGCAATCTTCGCGGCTCCCCCGTTCACATGTGCATTGTCGTTAACAACGATGACATTCACAGAGAGGTACTCCTTTGCGTCGTACTGAGTGATTCAGGGAAATATTCCGAAAGCAAAGTGATCTAGATTGCCTTTGCGACTTATTCGATACGGGTATAGATGAAACACCCTAGCAAATCTGAATTGGTTGTATCTCCATAGATAGCTTGTGAATTAGTCGGCAGCAAGCATAAAGACAACCGTGTGTGCTATAGCCGATATTTTCAGCAGCCGTGCACCGCAATGAGAGATCAAGTGGTATCGCAGATTTTCGCGGCGAAGTGGATCTACTCTCACCCGAAGGAATATTGTGGGCAGTAGCCGATACCTTACTGATTGCCAAGTGGTACTTGTAGGTCATATCAATACCTTCCACCCCAAGGTTGCATTGAGAGGCAGCTACATTGAGCTCTATCGCTTGGACTGAGGAATTACTCCTGAACGATCCCGGATGCAACGTGACATACGAGAGCAAGTAGGCAAATACATAAAGGAGGTAAGCGCGTGGACATGCAATCGGAAATGGAGAGAGCCTATGTAACTCCGGCTACGCTTTCGCCGATCATGGCGAAAACTGTTGCTGATCCTGACAATTCTGCACTGCCACTCGCGGTGCCGCTTACGATTGCTTCGGACTGGCTCGCAATTGTTGCCGGTGGAGCAGGGAGTCTCCTGGTATGGCATGCCTGCGGCAGATCCGGAGATCCTGGTTGCACGTCTCAATTGATATCTTTCTCTGTGCTGTATGGGATTGGATTTGCTCTGCTTGGAACGAGTGAGAACCTCTATAGAAATACGCATAGTTTGTTGCGGGTGTTGGAGAGCGCCGCCGTTCTGCGCGTCTCAGTGTTTTCTCTTGTGCTTGCTTATTTAAGTATTTTTGTCACTATGCATTCACAAGGAAGCCCGCTTGTTCTTTGTAGTTGGCTGTTAGCTACGCTGACTATCCTGCTGCTGAGGCAAGTTACCCGCCCGCTGATATCGCGGTTCGGGGCGGCAGAGATAACCAAGCGACGGGCGCTTATCCTGGGGGCGGGATCGGAGGCTCGCAGAATATTTTCGCATCTCCTCCACTCTCCGGATCAGGAACTTCGGCCAATCGGCTTTGTTGATGAGCAGAGTCCTGAAGGGGATCGCGTGATCTATAGCCACGGTTATCGCTTCAAGGAACATGCGCCGGTATACTGCGGGCCGCTGGACGCGGGGCTTTTGGCACGGCTAGAGGTCGCGGATATTTTGTTGGCAGATCCACATATGGGGGCCGGTCGACGTGCAGAGATTGCGGCGCTCGCATCGTTGAACGATATCCAGGTCTCGGATGTTGGGCTGATGCATCCAGGCGGACACCGCGGGCCTTCCTTCGTTCAATATATGGATGGGCTTGTCGTGCGATCCTTCTTCCGAGGCAAGGCGGCTAGCCTTTCAGCCTACGAGTGGTTGAAGCGGGTGATCGACTTTGTGTTGGCCTCGTGCATTGTGGTTGTAACCGTTCCGCTGTGGGTTGCTATAGCTGTCTGGATCAAGTCGGACTCTGCTGGGCCAGCGTTCTTCAAGCAGGAGCGGATAGGGCGGTATGGAAGACCGTTTGCGATGTACAAATTCCGAAGTATGTACACCACGGCTCCGAAGTATGGGCGTTCGCCTGAAGATAGTCGTGATCCACGCATTACACTCGCAGGACGATTTCTACGAAAGACAAGTCTGGATGAGTTGCCGCAGCTGCTGAACGTGCTACAAGGGGATATGGCACTCGTGGGGCCGAGGCCTGAGATGCCCTACATCGTCAATCAATACACGCCATATGAGGCGCAGCGTCTCAGCGTATTGCCAGGTATCACTGGATTCTGGCAGTTGAGTGCGGATCGCAAGTTCGTCATTCACGAGAGTCTGGAGTACGACCTCTACTATATTGAACATCGTGGCGTGTTTCTAGATCTTGCCGTGATGCTACATACACTGATCTTTGCGATGAAGGGCATATAAGCCACCTTAGCTCACGCGCAATCCAAGAGAATGATTTTGTGTTGAACAGCAAGAGGGCGCGCCCGCTAAAGCCTTAGGTCGTGTACGGAACAGAAGGCATGGCGCGAGGCTCCGGTACAGCCAGCTTGGTCGCAGGCACGGTTGAGGATGACTACACGTTTGATAGAAGATCAGACATCGACATACCGAAGCCGATTGCGATGACCTCCAGCAAAGGGAGAGAGATCGCTTTTTTGCCACGTTCTACATCGCTGATAAAGCTTCGGTCAATTCCGAACTCAATGGACATCTCCAACTGCGTCATACCCCGGGCCTTCCGGAGGGTACGCAGACGAATGCCGAATCGATCAGTAATATAGGTTGAAGATGCGCGTTCCGCAGAGAGCCAGGAAGTTGAATCCTGCGGAAGCGGAGCGATGGGCAGCGCAGTGTGTGGGGTTTGAAAAGGGGCAGAGATAAGGCGATTTAGATACATGGCAGACCTCGTGCAAACTTGAGCATGTTTAAGTGTGGAGGTAAACCCACAGGAAGAACCATGTTTCGTCTGGCGGGGCTTGTCGATCATCCCTTGTTCGGGTTTTTCAATACATCAACAAGATCTAGAATTGACACATTTCATTCATGAGAGCGGCATCAGCATACAGGTGGTCTTCTGTCGCCGTTAGACGTCTTCTCTTTCAGACAGTGTTACTTTCACTGTTGGAGAGTCCTGCGGCCCAAAAACTAAGGGGACTGTAAATTCAAAAACGCTCTAACCTAAACGTTGCCAAAGGAATAGAGGCCGTGTGAATGCGAAGCGAGGATAAAATGTCCGAGTGAAGTTTTTATATCATACAGCTGTCAACGTGTAAATATTTTTCTCGAATAATTATGGAATTTGTCTTCACGCGTGGTTCGGATTGTTTTCGGATTAAGGGCTATTCGGACGTAGTTTTCAATTTGTGATTACAGGATGATTCGCTTAGCCAGCGCTAAGGCGACGCTGACGACAGGTTCGTCCAAGGCGGTGAACTCCCAATGCGAGCACCGCCTGACAATCAACGCAAGACGATCCCGTCGTAGTCGTTGTTCATTGCGGCAGATCTTTGCCGGCCTGCTCCGCCACCATGTATGAGGCGTACCAGTCGGGCCAGTTCGCGTCGTGCTGACCGATGCGCTTCTCGTGCTCTCCGTGCGCGGCCTCCGCACGCCGAAGCGCGCTCGCCAGATCGTTCGTCGAGGCGAATGCCGTGTTGCCGGTGACGCGCCCAGCAAGCCGCGTCGTGATCTCCTGAAACAGCCAGCCGTTGCCGTCCGGATCACTAAACGAAGCGAACGTGCGGTAGCTGCGATGCTCGGGATCCGGACCGCTGACCCGGCGCCGCCCAAACAGGTAAGGCTTATCTGGGCCAGCGTACACGCCCTCGTTGTGGAACACCTCGCTGACCTCGACGCCGCGACGTAGGAACTCATTACGAGCCGCGCCGATATCGGAGACGATCAGGTACAGGCCCTGCGCGGAGCCAGGTGCTGCGCCGGTGACGTTCTTGCCGAAGATGACCGAGCATCCGGAGCCGGGCGGCGTGAACTGGACCACGCGGAAGTCGGTACCGTTGTCGTAATCGGCATCAAGCCGCCATCCGAGCCTCCCGTAGAACTCCTTCGCGCGGTCGACATCGGAGACGGGGATGATGACTATCTCGAGCTTTGTGTCGAAGGTCGCGACGCTGGTCGCGTCGTTACTGCGGACTGCATCCGTTAGAGTTGCCATGTTCTTTCCTCCTATTCGTTCACCTAAAATTGAAGTCAGATTTGTTGCATGGCCGATGATCCTCCATGTCGGAAGGAGCCTCTACTATCTCCTGCCCGCCCGTTGGAAATCAAGCGGCGGACTATCTCATTAAGTCTGCTTAGGTTTACGAATCTATGTTGGACTCATGCCACCTGCCGCACACTGCCAGCCTTGTCCCCCGTGGCGTCGTCTGGAGAGATTTCCTCCGGAACAAAAGGCACGGCGGCAAAGACTCTTGTTCCCTCGCCTGGCTTCGAATGGACGGCGAATCGCCCGTGTACCAAGTGGACGCGTTCCTGCATACTCACCAGGCCCAATCCTCGATTCCTTCTCGCTTCTTCCACGTTAAAGCCTGCGCCTGGGTCCCGCACGACGAGTTGAATCTCTTCCTCTACGGTCCATAGAGCTACCGAGAATTGGTCGGCCCCGCTATACTTCACCGCATTGTGCAGAGCCTCCTGGGCAATTCGGAACAGGCATAGGGAGATATCTTTCGGGAGATGCTTCGGGACGTTTCTGTCGGTGAACTTGATGGTGACCTGGTGCTGTTTGGAGAACTCGCCGCAGAAGGCTCTTATCGCGGATACAACGCCCAGGTAGTCGAGCGTTGAGGAGTGAAGCTGGTGCGATAGTGATTGAACATCACCGGCAATTTCAGAGCAATGTTTTCGGATATTGGCCAGACTTTGTTTTGTCGCGGCAGGTGGTCCACTCGAACTGCGATTTGCCTGCTCAATCTCCATCGACAGAAGTGCGAGACGCTGGCAGATGTCGTCGTGCAGATCTCTTGCGATGCGGCTGCGTTCCTTCTCCTGGGCCTCGATGAGTTGACCGCTTACCTTCGCAAGTGCTTGCTGGGCAAGCTTCTGATCGGTTGTGTCACTCGCCGAGCCGATAAATCCTCCGAACGTTCCATCACCGTTCACTCGCGGGGATGCAACATCGAGCATCCAACGGTAGACACCATCGCTTCGACGCAGACGGTACTCTTGCGAGAACGGTCGTTTGGTCTTCAACGCCTCATAGAGTGTGCCTAGCACACGCTCGACATCGTCGGGATGAACGAAGGTGATCCACTTGTCACCGTACCCTGTGCCCGGATCCGGACCTGTAAATGCGATTCGACTGCCATTCAGGTAGGTAATCCGTCCTCGTTCGTCGCACATCCAGACAAGCGATGGCGTGGAATCGGCCATCACTCGGAAACGCTCTTCGCTCTCGCGCAGAACCGCTTCGGCCTTCCGTTTACGCATTCGCTGCAACAGCAAACCCGCAATTAACAAGGTCTCAACGGCGATCAGGATTAGGGTGATGAGGATGTATTTCCGGTCACGTTGCCAAAAGCTGAGGTGGCGGTACTCGATTACGGCGCCTGGCGGCAAAGCAGATTCCGGGATGTGCCAGCGATGCAACGCCCGCCAGTCGACGTGGGTCTGAAGATCGGTGTCGTAAACGACGGGGATGTTTGACGGCGATTCCCCTGACAAGACCCGGGCCGCGACTTCCCCATTCAACCTGGCGTCTTTCGGCAAGTCGCGGTACACTCCACCGACGCCCCCATGACCTAACGAAAGCCCTTGCCAGGCGGAATAGGTTGGCACGCGCTGCGCGACTTCAGTGAGAAGATCGAGCGGATCAACCGCCGGCTGAGTATCGTCACTAGGCCTCAGTTGGAAAAAAACCACAGTGTGAGGAGGAAGTGCAGCAACTTTTTCAAGAATTCGACGGTCAGCGGGCCCGACGAGATCGAGCTCCTTCAGTTTGTCGTGACGACTGAGAAGTTCCGAATGGGCCTCTGCCAGCCAATATTTGTCCCAGTCGGTTAGGCCGGTGATGATTGCGACTGAAGTTGTATCGGGATGAAGATGCAACGCGAGATCGATCGTCTCCCGTAATCCGACCGTGGTGATCACCCCGGTGACATCGGGCCATAGCTTCCGGCCTTGGCGAATCGGGACATCGGTAAAGATGACCGGCACCCCGGGGAACATCTCGTCGCGGTATTGCATCACGAATTGAAGAACGGGGTAACTCGCTGCGACGACAAGGTCCAGCTTGACGCCGGCGTACCCTCGGCGGAGGGTCTCGGCGAGGCTCCGACGGTAACTCTCTTCGTCAAATTGCGGGTTTTCGACGGACGAGGTGTAGAAGTTGATCGGGCCTGAAACACGAGCTCGTACTGTGGATTCCATCAAGGACCAGGAGGGAGGGAGGGTCACCCAATTGTGCAGGATGAGTATGTTCTTCACTGGCGGCGGTTCCCCAGCGTTGGCCGGACGGATCAGGAGGCACAAAAGAACGCCGAGAAACAGAGCCCACCCACGTGCAGAAAGTCGGTCGGGAGAATGAGATGACGACAAAAACCGCAGTCGCCTCCGATTTCTTTCGGACACATGAACCTGCGTTCGGGAGGAGTGCTCTCTGCCTGTTCGTCCGGTCGCTCGTCCAGTCAACATCGATCACGCGCCGTTCACCGCCGTGGCGGAGTTAGGGAAGAGTACGCATATTCTCCGTCGCTTGTTGCAAAGTGGGCCCGATATATTGAAACAAAATTGTAGCTCTTTTGTCGCCATTCAGACATTAATCTTTGCCACGATCCGGCATTCACTGTCGAACCTCAAACGAACGAGCACCATCAGTTACCGGGATTTATAGCCACACAGAGAAATCGTGCCTTCGACTTGAAACTGTCGGGTTATCGAAGAGTTATTGCCTGGGTTTACTGAAAACCGAAAGACATCGCGGCTTATCTCCTCTAAGAGAGGGTAAGCGTAGCGGGACCATGAACATAGGCCAGCCGATTTCTGGGTAATAGTCCTTCGACGGCAAACGCGAACGCGAGGTTGTATGGAGCCGACCGGCAGGTATTTGCCTGCGCGGGAAGGTAAAGGCAAGTGGCGAAATCTGAACGGCGAAAATTGGGGCGGCGACTACCGAATACGTGCCATAACCTATTCATTTATAAAGGCATACTCCATTAAATCTCTGATTGATGCCCCCATAGTTACCCCAACGGGATGAGATTTCCCGTGCTGAAAGTGAACGACTCATTCCTTTGGTCCGCAGACCCGAAAATAACATCAAGCGTGTGGGCGCGATGGAACAGACTGGATCACGAGCTACACCCAGCCCACCAATTCTAAGCGCACGGGTTATGCTCCTTCGATTTTAGGCAGGCTGTCAGTTAAGATTGGCAGCTCAATGCAGCATTTAGCGCCACTGACGACATTTTCTTCAAAATAGATGCGACCGCCGTTGCGATCGATGATGAGCCGTGCGATAGAGAGGCCGAGTCCAGATCCACGTGGAGCGGTAGCCTGATGAACAGCACTGGTAAAGAACCGATCGAAGACGCGAAGGTGTTCGCCAGGGGCGATTCCGGGACCGCCGTCGTGGATCGAGATGCGATGAAAGATGTGCCCCTCGCGCTCGATATTCCCGTAGAGAATTCGGAGAATGGAACGATCTGGGGAAAACTTGACCGCGTTGTGTAGCACATTGAGGAGCGCGACGCGCATGAGGCTGCGGTCGGCTACGAGCGGTTGGTGGAATGCATTCTCTCGCTCCTCAAGCACCGTGATTTGCCGCTCCTCTATCAACACTTCCAGCAAAGCGAGGATCTCGTGAACCAACTCGGGTAGGAAGAATGAGGTTGATCCATTGTCAGCTTGAACGGCTTCGGCCTTGGAGAGAAGGAGAAGCCCGTCGATGGTCTGGTTAAGCCGGACAGCCTCCTCCAACATGCCGCTAATGGCTTCGCGATAGGAAGAGTCGGAACCATTTTGCTGCAGAGTTAGCTCGCCCGTGGAGCGGATGGAGGCGAGCGGAGTGCGAAGCTCGTGAGCTGCATCGGCGGTGAAACGCTGCAATTGCGCGAACGCCTGCTGGAGGCGCTCCAGAAGATGGTTGAGAACGCGAGCCATGTGGCCGAGCTCGTCGTCAGGGTTTTCAATGACGATGCGGTCATGGAGGTTGGTGACGGTAATCTGTTCGGCACGCAAGGCCATCGAGGCGAGAGGGCGAAGGGCTCGACGAGCGACGCTGTAACTGATGAAGCCCGCGGCTATCAGCGCAACGGGAGTTGCGAGCAGGAGTAGAAGGAAGAAGCGAGCCATGCGGTCGTGTAGAGGAGCCATACTGTAGCCGAGCCTGATGAGTACCGGTTTGCCCTGCACAGGATGAATGTGGCTAATCAGCAAAACACGCGTTCCATCGGCGAGCATAGTGGAACGCTCGTTATAGGAGTGGACGCCCTCGTCGGGCAACGAACTGCCACCAAGTGTCTCTCCTTTGAGCGTGTCGGCTCGGTAAAGAACATTTCCAGCAAGGTCGCGAACCTCCATGAGGCGATCTTCAAGCAGACGCGATTGCTGATGCGTGTGGTATTTCTCCTCAAGTTGCAATGAACCGGACTGGTTGAAATAGAGCAGGCCCTCGACTGTTTCGACATCCTGGATTTCGTCGTGAAAAATCTGCCGTTCGAGGAGCACATACTGAAAGACGAAGACCGCGGAAATGTATATCACGAGAATGCTTGCAAGAATGGCGACAAACCAAAGAGCGAGTCGTGTGCGGATGTTAGTGGAGCGAAGATGTTTCACTGTTCCGGCTCCCGCAGGATGAATCCAACACCGCGCAGGGTATGGATCAGCTTGGTGGGAAACGGATCGTCAACCTTGCGGCGAAGACGCGCCATCTGTACATCGATGACGTTATCGATTGGGGTGAATCGTGAGGTCTCGTGCCAGACATCCTTCGCAAGCATCTCGCGAGAGACTGCCTGATTCCGATGCTCAAGGAGATAAAGGAGCAGATCGTACTCCCGAGGGGTTAGGTCGATAGGGGTTCCGGAACGGTTGACGAGATGAGCCTTCGTATCGATGTGAACGTCCGCGATCTGCAATGACGACGAACGCGGAGCCGAAGGGAGGCGGCGCAGCAAAGAGGAGACACGGGCGAGTAGTTCGGGAAAAGAGAATGGCTTGCCGAGATAATCATCGGCACCGGAGTTGAGGCCGGTAACGCGGTCGTCAACGGAGTTGTGCGAGGTCAGAATGAGCACTCGCGTGGGGAGTCTTTCGGCTCTGATTTGTGCGAGGATTTCGAGTCCGCCACGTTGCGGCAAAGTAAGGTCGAGTAAGACGAGGTCGGGTTGGGTGCTGTGAATGACGAAAAACGCCTCCTCACCAGTGCGAGCGAGGGTGACTTGATAGCCCTTGTTGGTGAGGCCTGATACCAGGGTGTCCGCCATTCTGCGATCGTCTTCGACGACTAGTATGTGGCCCGGCATGGACGACATTGCGTGCAAGAATTCTCCTTCGTCGATCATTTCCCAGGTTTAGGTGAAGAGCAAGGGGGCAAACAGAAATGTAAGGGATATGTCAGTCAGGCGTAAGGCGGTTCCGTGATTCACTCAGGCTGTCGCCGGATCCGCCGGCGCTGGAGCCGAGATGAAACTTCCATTTTTCGCTGTGATCGCACTTTCTGTTCCTCTTGTCGCGGCTCAGGGTTCGCCAGCGACGTTGTCGCCGGGAACGACCCTGCCAATCCAGTTTGAGCGCAGTGTAGATAGCAACCATGTCCATGCTGGCGACGCGGTTGCTGCAAGGACGACGCAGCAGGTGCGGCTTGCCAACGGGCAAATACTTCCCTCGGGAGCACATGTGACCGGGCATGTCTTGGCGGCGAGTGCGTTTACGTTCGATAAGACGCCTTATGCAAAGCAGCAGTCATCGACACTTACTATTCAGTTTGACTCGATCGACAGCAAGGGTGAGACGCTTCCGCTCCATGTGTATGTACGGGCGATGGCAGGTGCACTGACAGTGTGGGATGCGGAGCGGCCTAAGGCAACTGACATGGATCCGCTAAGCACAACAACACAAATTGGCGGTGACCAGGTGACTCCCTCGCAGAGCGAGGTCACGTCCCAGGAAGGAGATACGGTCGGGTATAAGCGTCACGGTGGCGTGTATGCACACCTGATCTCCGCGGTTGGAAATGGCCCGGTAAGTTGTGATTCCAGTGACACAGAGCAATCGATGGGGCACTTCTCCGCTTCCGCCTGTGGGCTTTATGGTTACACGGACGTGACGATGCTGGATGCAGGAAGGAGCGGGACTGCTTCGATTCTGACGCTCTCCGCGCGTCGCCGGTCGGCAAAAATTTCGGCGAGGAGTGAAGCGCTGCTCGAGGTCCTGGGCGAAACTCCGAAGATGATTTCGCAGTAATGGAATGCGCGTTCCACGAATGCCGCAACTGCCCTACTTCTGTTCAGAAAAAAACTGGGCCAACAAAAACCGTACTGGAGAAAACTTAATGCTGCAAGCAGGACCCGCACTGAAGGTGACCATACACCTGAATCAGGACACGGGCTCAACGGGGGGATTTCTCTATGAGGACATCCTTCGTTTTCTGAAGGAACGCGGGGTTGCCGGAGCGACAGCGGTGCGAGCGCATGCTGGATTTGGTTCGCACCATAGGCAACACCGCGGGGATGCGGGCGATGTGACGGCTGAGCATTTGCCGATGATTGTGTACTTCGTCGATGAGAGGGTGAAGATAGAGGGTCTTCTGTCGGAACTGCTGGCGATGGTGACAGATGGGTTGGTTGAGGCGCACCCGACCGAAGTTCTGAAGAAGATTGCAACTGCAGAGAAGGTGCTGGCCTGATGGTGCGAGCCGGCACGGGCATTTTATTCGCAGCTTTGATCCTTTCAGTGGCCGCCGGCGTGTGCCAGTCACCCATCGGAGCAGATGCGGAGACTACTACGACGACCTTGACACTAGCGCAGGCTGAATCGATTGCGATGGCGAATCAGCCTCGCATTCTGGCGGCGCAACTACGCTCCCGCGCGTCAGCACAACGAGTTCGTGAGGCGCGGGCGGGGTTGTCGCCAATGGTAGCCTTCAACGCAACAGGTGTGAGTGTCGCGGATACCGGTACATCTACGGCGGCGGGAGCCATCACAACCTCGTCTCTTTCGGACCGGTTTGCGTATGGCGGCAACCTGGTGCAGATGGTTACAGATTTTGGACGAACAAATGCGCTTGTGGAGTCGGAGCGCTCACTCGCGGAGGCGCAAAAGGACGTTGAGACGCTGACGGGAGCTCAGATTCGCCTGAATGTGCGGCGTGCTTACTTCCAGGTAATGGGGGCTGAAGCTGTGCTTCGAGCGGCGCGTGAGGCCCAGTCAAACAGACATCTAATCTCGAAGCAGATCGGCGCGTTGGCGGACAGCCAATTGCGATCAACTTTGGATGTGAATTTCGCAGCCGTTCTGGAGAGTGAAGCAGAATTGGCCGTGGTCAGAGCCGAGAGTGCGGTCCAACAGCAGCGTTCGCACCTTGCAAGCTCGATGGGTATGTCGCAGCCGGTTAGGGCTGTCCTGACAGAAGAGCCGCTGCCCGCGGCGCTTCCACCGGACGCATCAACTTTTCTAGCACAGGCTTTTGCCCAGAGAGCAGACCTGAAAGCCACGATTGCATGGGAGGATTCTGCCCAGCGATTTGCAGCAGCGGAGAAACGGTTGAGCTATCCGACGCTGAATGTCATTGGCACGGCAGGCGAGATTCCCTATCACGATCGCACGCTACACGACGACTATGCGGCGATCGGCTTCAACCTGAACATTCCTGTGTTGAACGGCGGGTTATTTGCCGCTCGGCGCAACGAAGCACAACTGGAGGCGCGGGCGCGAACCCAGGATGTGAGCGAGGCGAAGCTTGAGGTCAGTGAACAGGTACGCGATAAGTGGTACCAGGCGAATGAGGCATTCCGGAGTCTAGATGTTTCTGCTCGGCTGGTCGCTCAGAGCAAGGAAGCGCTTCGGCTGGCAGAGGCAAGGTACCAGGCAGGCCTAGGGAGCATTGTGGAACTCAACGAAGCGCAATTGAGTGAGACCTCCGCGGAGATCACTGCGGCCGGAGCGAACTACGACTATCTTACCCGGCGAGCAGAGCTCGACTATGCGGCGGGTCTCTTGAATTAAATCTCTTTCCAGGAAGGATTGACTGCCATGCAAGTGACTCTGCGAAAAGCGATGTTTGTGGTGGCTACTACAGGCGCATCGTGCCTGCTGACATCTTGCCGACAGCATGTGGTGGCGGCTGCCGATGCGCCGACTGTGCCGACGGCGA
>Ga0210388_10000803_pt1 | contig 25042 bp, 23 predicted proteins | sample IncBWC19OmetaG_FD_155485 | JGI IMG/M metagenome (GOLD analysis project Ga0210388, IMG submission 155485) | Forest soil microbial communities from Barre Woods Harvard Forest LTER site, Petersham, Massachusetts, United States - Inc-BW-C-19-O ...
CGCCACGTGGGTGGGTGCCGTGTAACAGCCGAACTTCGCTTGCGCTACCGGCGCTTTCGCCAAGCTATTTGAGCGTTTTCTCGATCCCTCGCAGTCATGGGACTCCCCTAGCCCCAGTGAGGGCTCTTTCCGCTGGAACCGATCCACAGCAGGCTTCGCATCGCGACACCATCGGATATTGCAGCGAGGCGTGGTCCCACCGGGCATTTCTGGTAGAGTGCTGAGCAGAGACGAGATAGCCCCGCTCTGCCATATTGCTATTTGCGAATTTCGTGTAAGTTTTAGGGGCTCCCCTGCGTACTAGTCTATGGAACCGCTGAGACCAGGCTCGATGAGCGTGCCGGGAATGACGGAGACCACGGAGGCAGTTGCCCGGGCTCGTGCAGGGGATGCCGAGGCCTGGGGTGAGCTTTACCGGGACTTTGCCCCGGCTATTTTCCGCTTCTGCAGGAGGGCTCTGCCGACCCGGGAAGATGCCGAAGACGCCACTATGGAGATATTCATGAAGTTGCGCGACAAGCTGAGCCAATATGACGAAACGCGCTCCTTTTCCGCCTGGCTCTATCGGGTCGCCGCCAACCATTGCTGGGATATCCTACGCCGCCGTAAAATCCGCCAGGATAAAGAGACCGAAGATGTGGAAGATGTCCCGCTGGAGCATCCAGACCCAAGCCAATTGGACAAGTTGATTGAACAGAAGACTAGCGAGGAAGTGCGTCAGGCTCTCCACAAGCTTGGTGCGCGTGCACGCATGGCTCTGGTCTTGCGCTACTACTCGGATATGAGTTATGACGAAATTGCCGATGAGCTCGGCGTGCGGCGCGCCTTTGTGGGCGTCGTGCTGCTGCGCGCGCGGCACGAACTTCGGCAGGCGCTGGAGGGAAAGAGTGCGCTGGCTGCGGGAGGGACCTCGTGAGCGAAGCTGCTAACCCGGTGTCGCCAGAAGGACCGGGTGGGACGATGGATCATCTGGATGAGATGACGTGCCTGCTCTACGCGGAGCGTCAACTGGACCGCGCCCGCGCGCAAGCCGTATCCGCGCACACGCAAGACTGCGCTGCTTGCCGCACTTTGCTGCGGGCGCTCGATCGCGAATCGCGGTTGCTTACGCGCGCCATGCTCGAAGAAGACGAACCGTTGCCATCGCGGATAGCGGAGTTTCAGGAGCGCGCGAGGAAATCGTTTGGATGGATTTGGGGCGTGGTTCTTGGGCTGGCAGCGACGGGTGTCTACGCTCTCTACACTGGTTTTGTCGAGCCCGCGGAGCAACGGCTGGAGCAAGCGGGATTCGGCGGCACGAGCCTTCTGAGCCTGCTGGTTTTTCAAGGTGCCTTCTGGAAAGGATGGCAATCGGTGATCACACTTCTCGAGGTGCTAGCGATGCTGACCGTGGCGGGATTCGGGTTGGTTGTTTTCCGTAAACGCTTACGGCGAGGGTCGGCATTGGCGCTGGTGCTTGCGGGATTGTGCGCGGCGCTGGTTCTGCCTTCTCCAGCCGGCGCTACGGAGTTCCGCAAGGCGCCGACTGTCGAGGTCAGGCAGGACGAGACCATCAAAGGCGATATCTATCTTTCCGGTGAGCGAGTTCGTATCGAGGGCACGGTGGAAGGAGATGTATTTGTAGCGGGGAAGGACGTTGACATCGACGGCCATGTCACTGGCGACGTGATCGCAGGATGCCAGTCCATGCGCATCCGCGGACGAGTGGACGGCAATCTTCGTGCGGCGGGAAACAACGGAATCATTTCTGGAAGTGTGGGAAGAAGTGTTACGTGGTTTGGCGATTCCGTCACTGTCGATTCCACCGGAAAAGTCGGTGAGACCGTCTCCATGTTCGGCGGCAATCTGGCCGTTGACGGCCAAGTGGGCCGCGACATTCTGTTTTTTGGGCATGAAGTCGGCGTGAACGGCACGATCCTGGGAGGTATCTGGGAAAGAGGCGATTCACTGATTATTGCCTCTACCGGGCAGGTCGGCGGTAGGATTCAGTACAAAGGCGATCACGAAGCAAGCGTGTCCCCCGGTGCGAAACTTACTTCGCCTGTTGAATTTGTCCAGAGGGAACGCAAGTCGGAATACACGACAGGGCATTACTATATCTGGCGGATTATTTGGACGGCGGCTTTCGTGCTGCTTGGGCTAGTATTGTATTTGCTGCTCCCGAAATTTGCTTCAGATGCTGTGGCTGCAGGGGAGCGGGTCGGAGCCCCGATAGGACTGGGCGTCCTTATATTCTTTGGAGTCCCGATCGCGGCTATTCTGGCATGTGTAACCGTCGTCGGACTGCCGCTGGGACTTCTCACTTTCGGACTTTGGTTCCTGGCGATAAATTGCGCGGAGCTTGTGGTCGGTACAGTGGTTGGCAATTGGATTTTCGGAAGAACGGCGGACACGTGGGGCCTGATTGGAAGGATGGCGGCAGGCTTCGTGATTGTGCGAATCGTCTACACCCCGATTGCACCGCTACATGTGATTGGAGCCCTGGTCGCGCTGGGAATCTGGATATGGGGAATTGGCGCGATTTCCCTGGCACTGTATAAGCGGTTGCAGCCGAAGTCCCCTTCGAGCTCCATAGCAGGCCCATTCCCGCCTGTTCCGTTGCCGCAATCCACGACGGTAGGCGGAATCTAGCCGACCTGATCTCTTACTGCTTGAAAGGCCTTTTCAAGAAAGACGGGCCGGAGCATCCGAGATGCTCCGGCCCGTTGCCTTTTGCGGAGGCGGGTAAAGCTTTGGGAATGTCTAGCGTTGGCGAACTTTCGCGGCGAAAAAGGCCGGGGTCAGAGTATCACCACCGGGGCCTCCTATGAAGAGAGCCCGCATGGCGACGGCTTGGCCGACAGTCAAGTTCGCTGTGGTAGTTACACCAGCAAGATTGGTCACGCCGTCAAGCCCCGGTGTACCAGTGAAAGTCTGTACCACGAACGTTATGCCCTGGTTGAACCCAAAATCCCCCGGCAGAGCGTTTATGGTGTATGCGGGCGAAGACGCGATAGCGGCTCCCGCGCTGAAGCGTGACCAGCGCAAGAAGACTGTGCTCGCTGTAGCAGAGGCAGATGTAGTGCCGTTGGCAGCAGTAAAGGCAGTGACATGGACAGCGACGGTTTGGCCCAGGTTCAGACCGCTCGTATTGGTGGCATTGGTGAACGTTCCGTAGCTGGAGGGGAACTGGGACGCTACCGGCAAGCCCTTGGAGTCGACGTAAAAAATCGAGCCATTGGAAAGAGTAACATTCAGCTGATTGGTGATACTCAAGCTGCCGATGAGGGAGTTTGTCGCGGCAGGAATGAGGTTCGTGATGACTATACCAAACTGGCTGAGATTGCCTGCGTTCGTAGTTGAAGCGAGCGAAACGACTGTTCCTTCGACTGTGTCCACGATTGGATTAGCCAGAAGAGGCTCGATTTCCTGGACCGAAAAGGTGCCGTCTGCATTGAGAATTGCATCCATGCTTGACGCCTGGCCGTTTGAAATGCAACTCGTCAATGCCGTGGTTCCCGAGGGGCACAATGTATTGGTCGGGTCGGAATCATAGCCCGTAGTTGAGATTGTTGAGGCTGTGATAGGGAAACTGTTCATAAGCGAGGAAGGAGTGATTGTGACTGCTGTATTGGAAACGTTGCTGACGGTACCCGTGACATCCTCGATGAGATCTAGCTGGCCGGAGGCGAGGTTTGAGTTCGCGACGGGCAGACTGAAAGCGGTGGTTACGGGGAGAGTTCCGGAATTGGAGAGGTTCAGGGTCAGAGTAGAGCCGCTGACAGTAAGGGAGTTCGCCAGATTGACGTCGATGCCAATCCCGGTGTTGCTTGTGACGGACTGAGAGGTGGTGATCGTCGACGTAAACGGCCCGACAAACGAAGCAATGCAGACGGTCCCGTTAAGGCACGGCTGGCTCAGGTTCGTGATCGTTGAGCCAGTCCCATTGAAAAAGGCGAGCGTAGCACCAGAGAAGGTGATTGCGACAGTGGTGTAAGTGCCCGTCGTGACTGCCGGCACAGTGCCCAGAAAGCCAGAATCGGATTGCAGGCGAACCAAGTCATAAGAGAAACCATTGCCGCCGTTGATGTTAAAGGTGGTCGCTGTGCCCGTGGTGGGGGTCAAAGTAACGGCAGTGGGAACAACCTTAAAACTCACAAGACCCAGGGTCGCCGGGGGAGTGTCAGAGACAAGTACCAAGCTCACATTGGCAGTGCTCGTGCCCCCGCCCCCGCTATTCCCTTGCGGCAGACCGCTGCAAGAGCCTAATGAGATGCAGGTTACTAGAATGAGGAAAGGAAAGGCTTTATAGGATTTCATCACACACCCCCACGAAGTTCAGACTTAGTTCCCTACGCCAGGAACCCCCGTCCCCATTCCGTGGCAACTTTCAATGTAACGCTGGGTAAAGGAGAAGTGGGATAGGAACTGTCCTGCGATGCCCAACTATTAAACCGTCCCCATGGGCATTTGATAGGTGGCTGATGTGGCAGGAGGACGAGGGCGTGCGGGGGATATGTTATGGTTACGGATTCGGGAGTTGGGAATGAAGGGATAGGTGCGCTTGGCGAAGCGGACTGCCAAAACGAAGTACGCAGACGAGAACGGCACGGCTCAGGAGGCCGTGGCGTTGCCGGATCGCGAAGACGTGTCCTTTGAGGACGATCCTACGGTAGGTCCTGCGCCTGCGGATGGCGAAACTGGGGAGCAGACGGAAGCGCCTCCCAAGCGCACGATGCGGGATGTTTTTGGGCCGGGGGGATTTCTGGAACGGTGCATGATTGGCGGGTATGAGCACCGGCGCGGGCAATTGGAAATGGCGGAGATGGTGCACGACGCCTTCGAGAAACACCATCACGCTATTCTGGAGGCGGGGACGGGAACGGGAAAGACGCTGGCGTATTTGGTACCGGCGATCTGCAGCGGGCGGCGAGTGGTGATTTCAACCGCGACGAAATCGTTGCAGGAGCAGCTTTATCAGAAAGATATTCCGTTTTTGCAGAAGCACTTTGCGCCGAATTTGAAAGTAGCGGTGATGAAGGGACGGTCGAATTTTTTGTGCGTGGCCAAAGTGAATGCGATGGCGGATCAGGCCTTGCTGAAAGGGATGGATGAGCTGGACGCATTTCAGCAGATCAAGCAGTGGGCGAAATTGACGGAGACTGGAGACCGCGCGGAATTGACATTTTTGCCGGATGATTCGGATTTGTGGTCGCGACTGGATGCGCGGCGGGATACATGTTCGGGGCAAAAATGTCCGTCGTTTAATCCATGTTTCGTGACGGGGATGCACCAGCGGGCGAAGGATGCAGACTTGATCATTGTGAATCATCATTTGTTTTTTGCGGATCTGGCGCTGAAGCAGGACGACTTTGGGAGCATTTTGCCGGAATACTCGGCGGTTGTGTTTGATGAAGCGCACGAGATGGAAGACGTCGCGAGCGATTATTTCGGGCGGCAGATTTCGAATTTCCGATTTGATGAGCTGGCGCGCGACGCAGACCAGACTTTGCGATTGCTGCATTTGGGCACGCCCTCCGTTTTGCGTCGTACGCAGCGGATTCGCGAGAGGAGCCGCGCGTTCTTTGAAAGGTTTCCGCCGCGCGACGGACGTTATCCATTTTCGCGAAACGAGCGAGAGGCGTTTCTCGAGCAGAATCGTGAGGCTTACGATGATTTGGCGACAGCGCTGAAGGGATTTGAGACGGAATGCGCGGCGATGACGCAGAAGCCGGAAGAGATTTTACGGATTGCGCGGCGGAGCTTCGACTTGCGTCAGGAGTTATCGTTTCTGTTCGAATCGAACGAGCGAAATTTTGTGTATTGGTATGAGCGGCGGAACAAGGGAGTTTTCTTGGCGGCGACGCCGATCGATGTCAGCCAGATTTTGCGCGAGCGGCTTTTTGAGCAGTTCGATACGGTGGTGCTGACTTCGGCGACATTGACGGTGGGGAACCGCTTTGAATTTATTCGGCACCGGCTGGGATTGGATCACGCGAAGGAGCGCGCGCTGCCGCCGGAGTTTGATTACGAGAAGCAGGCGATGCTGTATTTGCCGCCAAACATGCCGGATGTGCGGAATCCTGCTTATGCCGCGAAGGCCGCGGACGAAATTGTGAATTTACTGGAGACCAGCCAGGGGCGGGCGTTTTGTTTGTTCACCAGCTACTCGCAGATGAATGAACTTTTTGAACGTGTTCGGACGCGCGTGCCGTTTCCTTTGCTTTTGCAGGGGACTTCGCCGCGGTCGGTTTTGCTGGAGAGATTTAAGAACACTCCTGGATCAGTGCTTTTTGCCACGGCTAGTTTTTGGCAGGGAGTGGACGTTCCGGGGGAGCAGCTTTCTTGCGTGATTGTGGACCGGTTGCCGTTTGCTGTGCCGAGCGATCCAATTGTCGCCGCGCGGGTGGCGGCTCTGCAGGAGGATGGGCGGAATCCGTTTGCGGAGTTTCAGGTGCCGCAGGCGGTTTTGGCTTTGAAGCAGGGCTTTGGACGCTTGATTCGAACGAAGACGGATCGGGGAGTTTTGGCGCTGCTCGATAACAGGATTCAGCGGATGGCGTATGGTAAGATTTTTTTGGAGTCTTTGCCGAAATATAAGATGACGTCGAGTTTGGCGGAGGTTTCTCGGTTTTTGGAAAAGAAAGAAAAGAAGAAGAATTAACACAGAGACACAGAGGTCAAAGAGAAGAATCGGAAGAAGAAGTAAGGAAATAAAGACAAAAAAGGAAGAGGCCACAGACAAGAGTGTCTGTGCTACTTATGTTTCAAGTCAGCGTGGAAGAGACATTTTCGGCGGGGCATGCCCTTCGCGGCTATAAAGGAAAGTGCGAGAACGTACATGGGCACAACTATCGCGTGCGCGTGACGTTGGAAGGGCCCCAATTGGATTCGATTGGTTTGCTGGTCGATTTTACGCGATTGAAGGCGATTGTGCGGGAGATTATGGGGCGTTTGGACCACCAGTTTGTGAATGATTTGGAGCCGTTCAAGACAGTGAATCCTTCGGCGGAAAATATGGCGAAGTATTTTTATGATGAGGTGACGCGCGGATTGAAGGATTTGCCGGCGGGGGCGAGGATTACGGATGTGATTTTGTGGGAGACGGATACTAGTAGAGCGCAGTACCGGCCTGGGAACTGAGAAGAAGAAAAGAGTTAGCGAAGCAATGACGCAAAGGTGTGAAGACGGAAAAAGAGCACGCGACTTAAAATGGTGATGCGATGAATCGCGGTTTCTTCATAATTTTGGTTCCAGCGTTGCTTGTAGCGATTGGATACATCGTGGTGTTTCGCTACATTGGAGTTACGCCCGCTTATTGGAGATTGATCCTGCCCGTACTGCTTTTTGCCGGGGCGATGTGGTTGTTGGGACGCAGGACGGCGAGGAAGACGGGCTCGGGCGCGCGATAGAGCGCGGAGAGCTTGGCGCGGTTGAAGAGAGCGGCAGCAGAGCTGCCGCTCTCCAAAGTCATGTTCATTACTGAAATATTCAAATCGATTCAGGGAGAAGGCACGCGCGCGGGTTTGCCCTGCATTTTCGTGCGTTTGACCGGGTGCAATTTGCGGTGCACTTGGTGCGACACGGCTTACGCGTTTCACGGCGGTACGAAGATGAGTGTCGCGGATGTGCTGGCGCGCGTGGATGAACTTGCGGGGCGAGCGGGGGAAGTGTCAGGTGCTACGGCGAGCGTGCCGCTGGTGGAATTGACTGGCGGCGAGCCGCTTTTGCAGGAAGACGTGTATCCGCTGGCGGAGAAGCTGCTCGCAGCTGGATATACGGTGATGATCGAGACCAGCGGCGAGCGATTTACGGGGCGGCTCCCGGCGGACGTGATAAAGATTGTGGATGTGAAATGTCCAGACTCGGGCGAGGCGGACACGTTTGAGATGCGAAACCTGGAAGTGTTCGGCGCGCAGGACGAAGTGAAGTTTGTGATTATGACGCGGCGGGATTACGAATTTGCGCGAGAGTTTACGTCGGAGCATCGGCTGGCAGAACGTGTGCGGCAAGTTTTGTTTTCACCGGTGTTTGATGATCCGGCGGGAAAATGGCAAGGGCTGGAGGCGCGGACGCTCGTCGAGTGGATCCTTGCCGATGGCTTGCCGGTGCGGCTAGGATTGCAGTTGCACAAATTTGTGTGGGATCCAGCGACAAAGGGAGTCTGAGAATGAGTTTCTTGTGGGCCCAGCCGTCACTCGCAAAAAATATGCACTTTCTCGCCGCCGCCTTTGTTCACCTCAACGTTTAGCTCGCGCAACGCCGGGCCCAGATCATCGAGATTCATTGTGGCAAAGCTGCCCGCGTTGATGCCGTGCTGGGCCAAGCGCTCGTTCACGCGTTTGGGCATAATGGCGAGAAGACTTTTTGCGGAGCCCAAGAAGGAAAGAGGCACGCGCACGTTCACTGGATCGCGGCCGGGTTGATCCACGACGATGCGCAGATACTTTGGCTTTGCCTTTCCTGGCTCGGCTGAGGCGGCTGGCGTTTCAGTGCCAGGCATTGCGTTCGAAGCATTGCTGCTCAGCTTATCTAGCAGCTTTTCGGCTTCTTCTGCGGTGATTTTTCCTGCTGCCAGCATCTCTAGTACTTTCTTTTTCTCTTCGGACATGACGACGGTCTCCTTTCAGACTGCTCAGATGTGGTTAGTTAGCCTAACTTTTCCAGGGCTTCTTCAACGCTCAGTTCTCCGCGGGACAGTTGCTCCAAGACGTATAGATTCGGCGAAGGGCTTTCAAAATTTCTATCGAGGGTTGCGGCGATGGCGTTCAGACGATTTTTAACAGTGGGGTAGCTGATGCCGAAAATGCTTTCCATTTTTTTCAGGGAACCGTGATGGCGGACGAAAGCGATTACGAAGGCCTGATCGTCGGGGCTGAGTTTGCCCAGAGGGGAGACCTCGAATGCGCCATCAAGAGTGAGGTTGCAGGTTGGGCAGGCTAAACGCGTCACATTTAACGGTTGCTTGCAGTCGGGGCAGAGGGCTTTGGAGATGTCCATACGGGTATCCAGGAACATGAGAATTATGTATATAAAAATAAATAAAATCAAGTACAAGATTAAGTTTATTGAATTTGTTGGGTATAAACGGCTGATTTTGTGGTTTCCCACTAAACGTGGTCTGTGCCTATTTTTGGAGAGAGATTTTAGATGAACCCCGGAAAGCCTTGTTTTGTAAGTCGAGCTATAATCAATTGAGATGGCGACGAATTCGCGAAGCTCGAAAGCTGTCGTACTTCTGAGTGGAGGGATGGATTCGTGTGTTTGCGCGGCGATTGCGCAGGAGCGACACGGCGAGGGTAACATTGCGCTGTTGCATGTTGGTTACGGCCAGCGGACGCAGGAGCGCGAGCGGCGAGCGTTTGAGGGGATTGCGGATTTTTATGGCGTGGGCCAGAGTCAGCGGTTGGTTGTGCAGCTTGATCATTTCCGGGCGATTGGCGGGTCGGCGCTCACGGACACGAAAATTGCGGTCCCGGAAAATGAATTGGGGGCCGCAGGTCCGCATGGAAGTGCGATTCCTGTAACGTATGTGCCATTTCGCAATGCGCATTTTCTTTCGGTGGGGGTGAGCTGGGCAGAAGCGATTGGAGCGGGTGCGGTTTACATTGGGGCCGTAGCAGAGGATAGTTCAGGTTATCCAGATTGTCGCGCGGAGTACTACCAGGTTTTTCAGGAGTTGGTGCGGGTGGGGACGCGGCCGGAGACGCTGATCAAAATTGCGACACCAGTGATCACGTTGAAGAAAAGCGAGATCATCCGGCGCGGGTTGGAGCTGGGCGCACCATTGCAACTGACCTGGTCGTGCTACCAGAATGAAGACAAGGCTTGCGGAGCGTGCGATAGTTGCTTGCTCCGATTGAAGGCATTTGTGGAGGCGGGAGTGCCGGACCCCATACCTTACCGGCTGGCGGTCTCCGCCCACTCATAGAGAACTCGCATCGCCGACGCAGAGACACGGAAGAGAGTTAGAAGCGACGGACAGAAATGTCTGTCTTATTTGAAGGGCTTGGAAAAAGCATAGGATTAAGGATAATAGGGCACATCCCGCCAGCCAGGCCGGGCAGGGTATGCCTCGGCAAAAAGGAGAAATAGCATGAAGAGATTTTTGAAGTCCGTGATGTTTACTGCGCTGCTCGCGGGGATATTGGTGGCCGCCCTCGCGCCCAACGCGGCAGCACAGAGTGGATCGATCTCCGGCGCAGTTTTGGATGTGAATGGGAAGGCATGGTATGGACTGACCGTCGAGGCCGTGAACGAGCAAGGCGCGAAGACGCAAGCGAAGACGGACGCGGAAGGAAGGTTCGTCATCCACAATCTTCGTCCAGGGGTGTACACGCTGACGATCATTACGTTTCCACCGCCGAACGAGAAGCAAACACCTGTGGGTATGGGGCAGCTGAAGGTCACCAGTGGCGAAGAAGCCAAAATGCCGGACATGAACTTCAAGGACATTATGGCGAAGCAGAGCGCCGATGCGGCAGAGAAAAACAAGAAAGACTCTGAGGAGAAGCAGAAATTCGAGGGCATGAAGACGCACTTTGCAGCAGGGGCTGCGCTTCTTGTGCAAGAGCAAAAGGCGAAGGATGACCTGACCAAAGCGCCTGCCGATCAGCGGGATGCGTTGAAGCAAAACCTCAAGGATCTTTCCGACAAGGCAGCGGCAGAATTCCAGGCGGCGCAAAAATCGGCGCCTGAAAAGGACCCTAACCAGGCACTCATTTGGGGAAACTTGGGTCAGGCGTACGACATTGCGGGCCGCAATGACGAAGCCGCCGAAGCGTACAAGCAGGCGATCGCCGCCAAACCGGACGTTCCCGGCTATTACAACAATCTCGGCAACGTGCTGGCGCGTGCGGGGAAAATTGACGAAGCGCGCGCGGCATACACGAAGAGCGCAGAACTGGATCCGACGAAAGCGGCCACAGCTTGGCGCAACTTCGGGATCAGCTTGTACAACGCGAATCGGGGAGCCGATGCCATAGAGCCCTTGCAGAAATCCGCGGAGTTGGATCCGAACAGCGCGCAGACGTGGTACCTGCTGGGAGCCTGCCTTGTTTACAAAATGACCGTGAAAAAAGTCGGGGACAAAGATGTGCCCGAATTTGCGCCGGGGACAATTGAAGCCTATAAGAAGGCGGTTGAACTCGACCCAGACGGGGTGTTCGGAAAACAAGCCCAGGAGGGATTGGCCCAATTGCAGCAAATGGCTCCGGGTATCGACATCAGGGTGACGAAGAAAAAGAAGTCCTAAGCGGTTTTGTGTTCTCATTTATAAGGGCCGGCTCCGCTTTGCGGGGCTGGCCCTTTTTTTGTTGGAGTACCCACGTGAATTTCTTTCAATGCGCGGATGGATCAGCACAATCTGTGCGCGGCCGCAAAATACAATCGCTGCCTAGCGATGCATAAGCGTTCCCGTGGTTTTGGTGCGGCGAAGGGCCCAGGCGAAGACGGCCATCGATAGGGGCAAGAGTACCGCGGCGAAAAGAAACAAGACTAGGAGCGGCCGCCAAACGGCGCGCAAGCTTGCATCCCCAAGGAGAGCGGCGCGCATAGCTTCTAGCGCGTACGTGACAGGATTCAGTTTAGCCACGAACTGCAGCCAGTCCGGGAGCACGCTGACTGGAAAGAGTACGCCGCCCGCGACGCTTGAAACGCCGAGGAGAAACCACTTTCCGGGATTGCCGCGCTTGAAGAGCAGAACGTAGCTTGCGGAGAGAATTCCCAGTCCAGAAAAGGCAAGCAAGGTGGCGAGGAGAACGGCGGCGACGGCTGTCCAGTTTGCATCGTGCAGAGGAAAGCCAAAGAGCAACGCGCCCCACGTTAGATAGACCGCAATGCGCAAAGTCGTGGAAACAAACGGATAGATGGCCGAGCCCGCCAGAATGACGGGGAGAGAAGTCTGCGTAACGAGAAGATGCTCGAGCGTGCCAGAATCGCGAGCTTCCGCCAGGCTTTGGTCGAAAGTGTCCATGGCGGCGTTCAAATAGTCGAGAAAGACAAAGCCGATTAGAGAAAAAGCAAAATAGCTGCCACCTTGCGGAAGCGAGGACGCCAATTGAGGACTGTCCACGAACCGCGCGGCGTAGAAGAACATGGCGACGCCGAAGAGCGCTTCAACGGCTTCCAGAACAAAGAGAGTCCGGTAGGTACGGGCGATAGAGAGGTCGCGCCAGAAGAACACCCATAACTCGCGCAACGTGCGAGTCATTCGGGTGCGTCCTCTAGAGTGAGTTGCGGGGCGCGGCCGGTGAGGTGCATGAAAGCGTCTTCGAGGGTTGCCGCACCGGTGCTTCGTTTGAGAGCGGCCAGCGTGTCGCAGACGAGCAATCGGCCCGCGTCAATGACCGCGATGCGATCGGCGAGTTGCTCGACCTCCGGCAATGTGTGGGAAGCGAAGAGCAGGGAAGTATCGCCGCGGCGCAAGACCTCGGACTTCAGGAAGCGGCGAAATTCGGAGGCGGCGATAGCGTCCAAACTGCGCGTGGGCTCATCTAACAGAAGAACGCGAGGTTGGTGGAGGAGAGCGCGAGCGAGACTCAAACGCTGCACTGTGCCGGACGAGAGGGTACGCACCTGGCGATCGAGAGCTTCTTCGAGGTGAAATTGTTGGGCGAGATGAGCGATGCGTTGCGCGGCGTTGGCGTTCGAAAGATGGCTTAGACGGCCGAAGAAGCGAAGATTTTCGCGGCCAGTCAATCTAGGATAAAAACCGATGTCGCTGCCAGCATGATACCCGAGCTGGCGGCGAACGGCGCGGGGATCGAGGACGGCATCATGCCCTGCGATTTTGGCATGCCCGCCGGTGGGAAGCAGTAGCGTGGCGAGAATGCGGAGGAGCGTGGATTTGCCGGCACCATTTGCGCCCAACAAAGCTAAAGCCTCGCCGGGACGTACCTCGAACGAAATGCGGTTGAGAGCGACGACACTCGGTTTTTCGAATGGCTGGAGGAAGGATCGCCAGCCGCTGCGCGCTGGGGGAAAAGATTTCTCCAAGTCTGCAATGTTGATCGCCGCTTCAGGCACGAAGAAACTTATAGCCTGTCTGTCGTTCGAAGACAATCGTCTCTCGACGAAAGGCATCGGGCGCCGAAGTGGAAGCTTTTTAGTCTGCATAGCGAAGGACGCGATTCCCCGGTAGAATGTCTGCAGGTACGAAAGAAGCGGAAGTGGTTTTGCAGCGGGGATCTGAGGAGCGGGGCTGATGTTGTCATTTGCGGATCGCGCGGAAGTGCTGCCGCACGTACTTGTGCGTTTTCTGGATAAGGAATCCGTGCTTTTGAATTTGGAGACGGAGCGCTACTTCGGTTTGGACGAAACCGGTACGCGCATGTGGCAGGTTGTAACCGCCGCGCCGAGCATCGACGCCGCGTATCAAGAACTGCAGAATGAATTTGATGTAGAGTCCGAATTGCTGCGATTGCACTTTACGGAACTCCTTGGGCGGCTCGTGGATAACGGCTTGCTCCAAATCCAACCAACAGATGTGGGAACGGCTTCGGCGGTTTAGCGCGCTGGGGCGCACGGCGCGCGGGCTTTTTCTGCGTGCGGCTGCTTTGCTGCCACTGATATCTTTGAGCTTGCGGTTGCGTGGATTCCGCAAGACCCAAACATCCCTGCAAAAATATCTTTCCACCTCCAGCAAAGAAGATGAATCTCCGGTGCCCGGCCGAGTTGATTTGACGGTACGCATGGTACGCGCAGCGGTCCGGCACAGCGTTGGCCACCACAGTTGCCTGGAAGAATCCCTTGCGCTTTGGTGGCTACTGGGCCGGCAGGGCATCGCTTCCGAGTTGAGGATCGGCGTTCGCAAGCAGGATCAAAAATTTGAAGCGCACGCCTGGGTTGAACACAAGGGCGTCGCCGTGAATGAGCTGGAGTCGCCGCACGACCACTATGCGGCGTTTGATTCGGCGCTCTCTTCCACGCCGCCGGGACCGCGATGAGCGGCTTCGCGGGCATTATTCAGGCGGATGGGGGAACACCGGACGCGAAGCTTATCGAGCGGATGGCGGAGCGTCTGGCATTTCGCGGACCTGATGCCACGCAAATCTGGAGGCGCCCTAGCGCGGGATTTTGTTTCACGCTGCTTCGCACCGGTCCCTCTCCGCTGTCAGACTCGCAACCGCTTTCCTTGGACGGAAGAATTTGGCTGCTGGGCGATGTGCGACTCGATGGTCGAGAGGAGTTAGTGCCTAAGCTCGAGCAGCTTGACGGAAAAATCTCCGCGGATGCGACCAACGAAGAATTGATCCTGCGAGCGTGGCAGCATTGGGCGGAGAAGAGTTTTGAAGAGTTGATCGGCGATTTTGCGTTTGTCATTTGGGATGCGGAAGCGAAGCAACTCTGGTGCGCGCGCTCACTGATGGGAGCCAAGCCTTTTTTTTATGCTCATGTCGAAGGTCAGCTTATTTTCAGCAACACGCTGGAGGCTGTGCGCGTCGATCCGGCCGTTTCAGCCAAGCTCGATCCCCACTTCATTGGAGACTTTCTTTTGTTGTCGTGGTGCCCCGATCCAGAACGCACTGCTTTTCTGGATATTCACCGGCTACCGGCTGGCCACGTTCTCAAGTATTCGAACCACGAACTCTCGGTGCGTCGCTTTGCAAGTCTTCCCATCGAAGGCCCACTCTTTCTGAAGCGACGCGAAGACTATATCGAAGAGTTTCGAAACCTTTTGGAGCAAGCGGTTCGCGACCGATTGCCCTCGGGACCTGCAGGAATATTTATGAGTGGCGGGCTGGACTCGACAAGCGTCACAGCCCTGGCAGCTAGAGTGCAGAATCGCAGAGGTATACAGGATTCACTTCGCGCTTACACCGTGGATTACAACCCGCTTTTCGAAGATGAGGAGGGCGCATTCGCGACAAAAGTCGCACAACACATCGGCATCCCCATTGACCTTCTTCCTGGAGCTTCCACACCTCCGTTCAGCGGATGGGAAGAGCCTTTGCTGTGTACGCCCGAACCCAGCTCTGAGCCATTCTTGGCATCGCACGTCGAGCACTACCGCCAAGTAGCACATCGGGCGCGGGTAGTTCTCTCTGGAGACGGGGGAGATGACATCATGACGGGGCGGGCATGGCCATATCTCGTCTATCTGTTCAAGCGAGGGCGTATCGCCACGATGGGCGCAACCTTCGGTGGATACGTGCTGCGTCACGGCAGGCTTCCGCCTCTTCGCGCGGGGATAAGAACTCGCTTTCGGCAATGGATGGGACGAGCAGACGAGGAACTCAATTACCCAGAGTGGCTGGAGCCGGGATTCGAACGGGAACTAGGCTTGCGCGACCGATGGCGGGAGCTTCAACAGCCCGCCAAGCCTGTGCATCCTCTGCACGCTGAGGGCTACGCCTCGCTGACAGGTGCGTTTTGGCCCGCCGCTTTCGAAATCGAGGACGCTGGAGTGACTGGCGTGCCTGTCGAATCACGTGCGCCCTTGCTCGACCAGCGGTTGGTGCGATTCCTATTGCGCGTGCCGCCGGTGCCTTGGTGCATGAATAAGGAACTGCTACGGACAGCGATGCACGGTTTGCTTCCGAGGGAGGTAAATGTGCGGAAGAAGACACCTCTTCAAGGGGATCCGCTGTTGCTCCACGCGGAGAAGAGCGGGTGGAGAGCTGTCCTGTCAAACGGAGCTTGCGAGAAACTGGGTAACTTTGTAAACTGCAAGGTGCTCAGCGCGACTTCCCGCCCTGCCCTGGGTTTGACTTTGTGGGCCGACCTGAGGCCTATCGCACTTAACTACTGGCTGAAAAGCGTTGAAAACAGCGCGAGGATTAAGTACATTCGAAATGGGGAAAACTGAATGAGGCCGCAGCCTGAGATATCGGCGAAGAGACCTTACCAACCACCCAAACTTCATGTCTACGGCAATTTAGCAGAGATGACCCTGACGAAGTCGGCTATGAAGGGAAATTTGGACGGCGGCATGTCCACGGGTTTTCGCAAAACATCCGCCTAAATATGATTTCAGTCCCGAGACGTTGCTGCTTTTAATTTGGTCCTGCCTGTGACTTTTAGCTATCGAACATACGGTTTGAACCTCTCCTCCGATTCTCCAATTCCTGGGTTACACCTGGGACCTGACTGTGGGGGCTATTCCGACATTTTCGTGGAGTTGAGCGAAGAGCCCACGTGGGTGCGGGACGCTCTGCAGCTGCCATCCGTCATCCTTTATAGCCTCGCCGCGAGTCCGGAAACGCAAGACCCGGCATTTCTCCTCACGTCTTTGGGCGAGGGAGATTTTTTTCAGCTTGCCTATTCGGATGGAACTCGCTTCGTAGTGAACCGCTCGGCTACGCGTATCTGGGGCACACCCGGCGAGTCGCAAACGATGGAAGATCTTTCCACCTATTTTCTTGGCCCCATCATGGGATTTATTCTTCGGAAGCGCGGCACCACGGCGCTGCACGCTAGCGCGCTGTGTATTGACGATAAGGCCGTCGTACTTACCGGCGAGGCTGGGGCCGGAAAATCCACAACGGCGGCAGCGCTCGCGCTGCGCGGAGCGTCCGTGCTCTGCGAGGATATCGCTGCTGTCGAAGAAACAGACGGCTGTTTTAGCATCGAACCGGGCTATTCGCGGATCTGTTTATGGCCAAGTTCCGTGGAGATGTTGATGGGGCGTCAAGATGCGCTGCCACGGATAACGCCGAACTGGGACAAGTGCTACTTGGCGCTTGACGGCGCCATAGCGAGCTTAGAGACACAAAAGCGGCCGCTCGGAGCGATTTATATTTTGGCTCCGCGCGAAGCTACTGCAGACGCGCCGCGGATCGAAGATGTGAGCAATCGAGAAGTGCTGCTCGAACTTCTACAGAATACCTACATGAATTGGATTCTCGATCGCAAGCAGCGCGCCGCAGAATTCGAGTTGCTCTCTCGCTTGGTATCACATATTCCGGTGCGGCGAATTGTGCCACATAGCGATCCTTCGCGCATCGGTGCGCTTTGCGAGTTGCTCGTTTCAAATGCCAGGAGCGTGCTGGCGAACAAGGCGCGCATGGCCGTCGCGGCCGGCCAGTAGAATGTACTCGCTCGACGAATTTGGCGATATGACTGCCGACAATCTGCGATTCGCCGCCTATTGCGAAGCCATCGAGAAAGCTGTGCGTCCAGGCGACATCGTCGTGGACCTCGGCTGTGGTCCGGGCATTTTTGCTTTGCTGGCATGCCGAGCCGGCGCCAAGCGCGTTTACGCCATTGACGCCGGGGAAGTGATTCACTTCGCGCGGCAACTTGCCGAGGTCAATGGTTTTGCGGACCGAATTGAGTTTTTCCATGACGACTCAAGGAAGGTGAAACTGGCCGAGCGGGCCAATGTAATCATCTCGGATGTGCGTGGCGCTCTGCCAATTTTTGGTGATGCGCTGGCCTCGATGGAAGATGCCAGGGAGAGATTTCTGGTTGAAGGTGGAGTGCAGATTCCGCGGCGAGACACGATTTATGCCGCGATCCTCGAAACTCCCGATTACTACAATCGTCTCGTTTCGCCGTGGAAGGACGTGGGGCGCGGGCTGGAACTAAACGCAGCCCTGCCGATGGTTCTCAACAGTTCATACCAGTTGCGCTCGCAAAGCCAGCAGCTCATGACGGATGCGCAGCGCTGGTGCGAACTGGACTACACAAAGCATCTGAATCCCCGGGCTTCCGCGAAATTGCGATTCCGTGCAACACGCGCGGGAACAGCGCATGGGATCACTGCTTGGTTTGAGGCGCAACTCGTTGAAGGCGTCGGATTCTCGACCGCGCCAGGGACCGTGGGAACTATCTATGGCCAGGGATTTCTTCCGTGGCTCGAGCCCGTCGAGTTGGAGACGGACCAGGAAATTGAAGTGGACCTGTACGCCGATCCGGTTGGCGATGATCATGTTTGGCGATGGGATACGAAGATCGCGGCGCACAAAGGGCACCCCGAACGAATTTTCCGCCAGTCGACTTTTCTGGGTGCGCAGTTCACTCCTGAGGGGCTGCGGCGGCGGACGATTGACTTCGTTCCCAAGCTCTCGGAATCGGGGCAAGCGGAACGGTGGCTTATCGAAGCTATAGATGGCAGCACGACACTGCAAGAAATAGCGAATGCGGCCTTGGAGCGATTTCCGAAAGTATTTCTCGGGCAGGACGATGCATTCCGGCGTGTTTCAGCGTTGGCTGAAAGATTTTCCCGTTAGCGCAAACCATTGAGCATTCAAGTAAGCTTCATCGAGACCGTGGGGGAGGGTGTGACGGAAACGCTGCCACAGGGGCCGGAGGTTCTCGATGCGGAGTGGGCGCTGCTGTTGGAGTGTGCAAAGCCGGTCCCGGACCCGCAGCGGCTGGCTGTTTCGCTTCGCGCATCACTCCAATGGACTTCGTTAATTGCGCTTGCGGAAAACCACAGCGTTCTAGGGCTCACCGCATCGCGGCTAGCAAATTACGGCGAGGACGGCATGTCGCCGGAAAACCGAGAGAGTTTGCGCGCGTGGCGGCGTGCTTACACGCTCTTCACGATGAATTTAACAGCGGAGATGTTCCGCTTGTTCGAGGCTTTCGCGGCTTCGCAAGTCGAGGCGTTGGTCATTAAAGGGCCGGTTCTTTCGGTGCGTTGTTATGGCGATCCCGGGTTGCGCCAGTACGGCGATCTAGATCTGATTGTGCGTGACAAGGACATTCGGCGTTCAACGGAGCTGATGATCGGTCTCGGGTATGAACCGAGCATTCCGTTGACGGCGATTCAGGCAAAAAAGATTCCTGGCGAATATGTTTTCCGCCAATCGAACACGAAGCTGCTGGTTGAGTTTCATACGGAGCGCACGTTTCGCTACCATCCCCGGCCACTTCCGCTGGAAAAGCTTTTCAAGCGGCAGGCGTGGGTAGACATTGATTCGCATAGAGTCCCTGCGCTCTCCCCCGAAGATGAACTCATCCTGATTTGTATTCACGGTGCGAAACATTTTTGGGAGCAGTTGAGCTATATTGCGGACGTGGCGGCGTTTGTGTCCAGACAGGAACTCGATTGGGAACGAGTAGAGTCGGCCGCAGAAGAAGTCGGCGGGGAGCGCATGTTGTATGTGGGCCTGCGGTTGGCGGCGGATCTGCTCGGCGCACCCCTGCCGGAAAAAGTTGGCGCGCTTGTGCGATCGGATCGAAAAGTTGGACGCCTTGCGAGACAGATTATGAAATGGCTTCCCGCGGCTGGTTCCGCACCTCCGGGAATTCTTGAGCGTGCGATGTTTCGAATGCGGATGCGCGGCGGGTTTTTCCTTGGCATGGCCTACTTGTTTCGACTTTCTTTTTCTCCTACCGAGGAAGATTGGGTTACGGGCGCTGAAAATAAACGGCACTGGTTTTTGGATGCGCTTGGGCGACCGTTCCGTCTCGCGCGAAAATATGGGAACGACGGCAAGTCATGAATCATGCGGGTTCAAACTGAAAAGACCAACACAAAATAGTCTGGCACAAAAAGAAAAAGGGCCCGGACATTTTGTCCGAGCCTCTTTTCCCGAAGTCTTTTTAAATATTCGTGCGGCGCGAAATGGCACGCGGAGTTTTTGAGGGAGGCGGAGGCATTTCGATCGTAACCGATACTTCGCTCTTGTTGCGCAGGACGCCGAGCTTCACTGTCTTTTCGTCGCGCTTGCCGGCGAGCTTCTCGCGCAGATCGCCGAGCGAGCGGACGCGTTCGCCGTTCAGCGAGGTGATTACGTCGCCGCTCTTCACGCCGGCTTTTTCCGCAGGTGAACCGGCATTTACTTCGCGGACGAGCACGCCCTCACCATCAGGCGCGCCAAAATAAGCGCCGAATTGTCCGTTCAGGTCTTCGGCGTCAATTCCCAAACGTGGGCGCGAGCCAGCCAGCACGGCATAACCGCCCATATCCATATCCGGCATAGGTACCACTTCCGGAACTTCGATATTCGGAAGCTGAAAAGAAAAAGCTCGCGGAGCCGTCTTGAACCACATATTGCCGTGATCTTCCGACTTGCCCAGCGTTACGCTGATCGTTTGCGCCCGGCCGTCACGCCACACGGTGAACTGCACGGAGCGTCCTGCGGGAATTTCGCGAATCATGCGGCGGAACTGCGCGGCGCCTTCGACGCGCTGGCCATTAATCTCCGTGATGACATCATTGTTTTTCAAGCCCGCTTTGGCGGCGGGGCTGTCTGGCACGATGCGTTCCAGGAGAACACCGCGTTCCGCAGGCAATTTCAATTCTTTCGCTTTCTCCGAACTTATTTCCTGCGATTCGACGCCGAGCCAGCTTGCTCCCTCATCGTCGAGCAACACCATCGCATTTTCGTCGCCCTGTTCTGGCCTTACTTCGATCCGCTGCGGGTCTTGAGCCAGCTGAACTGCCGCTCTCACGGACGCTTGCAATGCGCTATCATCCAGGCGCTCCGCCACTCTGACCTGCTCGCTAGCGAGCCGTTCTGCCAGGCGGGTCTGAAGCTGTTCTATTTTTTGTTCCATCTGCGCCACTTTTGCATCGGCCGGTTCTTGCGAATGCGCAGGAGGGCTGGGCAGCGCAATCAGCGCCAGCCCGAGAGCCACAGCCCCGCCACCCATAAACAAATTTCGTTTCGTCATGATATTTCCCGTCCTCCTATTTCCGTTAGACGCGGCTCGCCCTAAACCGTCGACCGCAAGATTACGATTTGGATTCCGCCATTGACGGTGTTCAGCCGGATCGGCGCGCCGCCCTTGCCAAACTTTCCGCGCATTTCCCGGGGGCGTTCCGCGGCTTCCTGAGAAAACGGCAACTCGGAGTAAAAGTTTCCATTCAAAGAGCGCGCTTCGAGGTTCGCCTGCGTATCTTGCGGTACGGCTAGCAGCACGGAGCCATTCGTGGTCTCCGCCGCCATCCCTTTTTCATCGAGAGCACGCGATAGCTCAAGATGCACGTTGCCGTTAGTCGTGTGTGCGTGAACGCTTCCTCCGCCCTCGTAAACCTCGATATTTCCGTTGACTGTCCGCAATTCTTCCACCGACTCGACCCCGGCGATTTTCAGCGTGCCATTGACCGTGCCGATATGTTCCACATGCGCGCCATGCGGAACGCGGATCGTATACTCGACCGCGACTTCCACACCCTCATTTTGAGGATAGCGCGTGATCACCGAGACATCATTCGGTTTGGCGTTGACTTCGATTGAAACGCGGTCGAGGTCTGACTCTTTTTCCTTAGCAATTTTTACCGCATGGATTTCGATTACGTCACGATCCCATCCTTCCACTTGAACCGGGCCGTTGACGTTTTGCAGCTCGAAGGTGCCGCCCGGCTGCAGCGGATAGGAATGATTGAAGTCTTTGCTTTTCGCAAAGCCTGGCGCGACCGAACCCACCGTCAACGCAAGGATGAACAACACCGCCGTACGAATATTGGGACGTAGCATCGCGTTCTACCCCTTCGAGCACATCTCACGAGCTATTGCTCGTTGTTGCGAAGTGACCTAGGAACCCAGGACCGAAAAAATCGTGCGCGCGCGCTGCCTCGCCTGCTGCACTCGCCGTCAACGCGGCTCAAAATCAAACGTGACCGTTGAAATAGTCTCGACGCGAGTGCCGTTGATCATCGCGGGGTTTGCGCGCCACCGCTTCACAGCTTCGACCGCCGCGTCGGCTAGCACCGGTTCTCCCTGCAAAACCTTTTGTACTTCGACGCTTCCGTCGGTCTTCACCTTTACTTGCAGAATCACAACCCCTTGAATGTGTGCCCGCTTGGCGATCTCGGGATAGGCGGGATGCGGCGCGGCGATGAGCCGTTTAAAGAATTCGCTGGAGTCTTCACGCAAACCACCCATAAGAGCGATCTCCAGTCTGTCCATCCAGCTTTCGAGCCAGTCGCTCGTTTCTCCAGGCGCAGGAGGCTCTTCGGCTTTCGGATTCGGCGCCGAAGCTTTGACCGGAAGAATGTCTGACTCGTGTTTGCGATCGATTCGTTCGCGTTGCTCGCGAATAAGCGAGTCGCGCAGTCCGGTATCCGCATCAAGAAACTGCAGCCGGATTTTGCCCACGGTCGTGCGAAGTTTAAGAACTTCGCCTCCGCCGTTCAGCGCTCCTGTGGCACGCACAGAGCCGCCGCCGCGATTTCCCATCGGCTGGATGTTCAAGAATAGCGCAGGGTCGGCATCAATCCGACCCAAGCCGCCACTTTCAACCAACGCGTCAATGTTCGCCGCTAGATTCCTGGGCAGGAAAACAATGATATCCCCCGCCCCCGAGGAGAGTTGCGAGGCGCCCGGAAGGCTCACCTTGCCTCCGGATGATCCCGCGTCCGGATTTATCCAAGCCTGAATCGTTCCGCCAGCTGTGGCTGCCTGCACCGCGCCCGCCACGCGCGTCAGGCAAATGCTTCCACCGTTGGATTCAACTTCCATCGGCCCGGAAACCGTGATGATGCGGATGCCGCCACCGCCGGTCTGCGCGCGAACGGAGCCGCGCACTTCGCCAAAATCGATCTGTCCTCCGCCGGTGCGTACGCTCACGAAACTTCCGGCTTGCTTCAGCGTGATGTTGCCGCCGTCGGTTTCCAGTTGCGCGCGCCCGCTAATCTGGCCCGCGCGGATGTGGCCTCCGCCACTGCGCAAAACGGCGTCGCCGGAAATATTTCCAGCAACAATGTGTCCACCCGCGGTGAAGGCATCCAGATTGCCAGCAACGTCTTGCACCTGAATGTGGCCGCCTTCCGTGGAAAGTTTGGCGTTTGGGTGTACTTGCGCTACGTTGCGGAACCCGATGAAGCCGATATGGCCCGTTCGAATGTTGCCGCCTCCGGAGATGAGGCTCGCGGTACCTGCGATGTCTTGCGTTTCGATGTCACCCACGCCGGTGTTGACGTCGAGGCTGTAGCTCGCCGGGACGGCCACTTCAAACTGCACGTAAAATTGCGCGTTCGCTCCGCTGCGGCCGGCTTGCGGCGGGGATGCCCCAACAATTTCCACACCGGATGCAGTTGTCTTTGCTGTGAGCGAATAGTGATCCAGAAGGCTCTGAGCCAACGGCGCGCGCGCATCGGTTTCAATGTGCGCGGTGTAGCGGACCACCGGGGGCGCACCCGGCTCAAGAACAACTACGCGTACGGAGCCCACGTCCGCGGTCAGATGAAGCGTTAGACCATCTCTGGTTTGCAGAGTTCCCGAACGGTCAACAGAAGCGCGCGGGCCAGGGTCAGCGGAAGCGGGTGGGGTGACAGGAGGGGGATCGCAAGTGCCCGCGCTATAAACAAATCCCGGCAACACTGCGAAAATGAAAACAACTGAAAGCGCGATGCGAGGAACCCTGGAGCGTGGACTGCCGATTGACTTGTATTTTGTGCTCGCGCTCATCTCTCGCCGGTATTTCTTCTAGAATGACTGAATTTCTCTTTGAACTTCTTTTCCTGAACTTCTCTTACTGATCTTACTGAACTTCGCGCGGACCGATCTGCCGCAGAGCCGCAGCGCTCCGGAGCCGAACGTAGCGGTTGGGGTCGTTGCGTTGAAGCTCCTGGAGAGTGCGCACCACATGTTCCATCGAGGGATCGAGGGGGCGTTCGACGCCATCCGGCGCGATAAGAGGCTCGGCATTATCCGAAGCATCCAGCGCGCCAGGTTCCAGCGAGCGAACCAGAAGGTTGACCGCTTCCACGCGCACGCCCGGATTCGCATCGTGCTCCAGAGCATCAATCAACGTTTCGCGTACGGCTTTGTCCGCCACGGCGTCGCGCAAGGATTCGAGGGCTTTCATGCGCACCGCGGGGTTTTGATCCTTGCGTGCTGCGAAAAGCAAAGCCCGGCGTACATCCAAATCGGCGTTGCGGGCACGCAGCGCTTCCAGGCAATCCAGCCGGACTCCCGCGTCGGTTTGGTCGCCATTCTCGACCACATAGGTCAAAACGCGGCGGAGGTCGGGGTCATCCACACTACCGGAGAGTACCAGCGGCTCTTCCGTACGCACGCGAACTTGCAAAGTTCCCGGTACGCCATCCGACGTCGGGGCCAAATTGATGCCGGCAACGGCCATCTTCGAAAGCTGATCCTCCGTGAATCGCGCAACGGGCGAAACATTCACAGTATGGCCGGTAGAATTGGTATTGAGTCGCGCGGAAAACCAAGGCAAGAGCTGAGTTCCAAGCGCGACGCCAACTAAAACGAGAAGAGCGCCGTTTAAGACCGGATGCAAAGCCATCGAGCGCCGCAGCCAGCCAAGTGGCTGCCAACGCTCCTGCAATGGCGGCGCGGAAAGATCATCGAGTGCTTCGGCAAGTTCACTGCGGCACTGCGAAAGAAGAATGCCGCTCGTATCGTTCTGCTCGGAAGCTTCCAGTGCGCTCATCAACGATTCGTGTAGCCCGCGCTCCTCGGCAAGCTGTGCGGCGCACACCGGGCAAGTGGCGAGATGCGTTTCAACAAGCGCGGTCTCTTGCTCTGTGGTTTCGCCGCAGGAATAAAAGACCAGCAGTGCCGCAGCCTCTTTGCAACGGAACGGCTGAGGCGCTCTCATAGCAGGCCTCCCAGCTGGCTTCGGAGCTTGCGAGTCGCGCGGAACAGCGAGTTCTTAACGGTTTCTTCCGTCGTACCAAGCGCATCGCCAATCGCGCGCAATTTCAATCCTTGATAGTGCTTTAGTTCGAAAACAAGACGCTCGCGCGGCGATAATCTTTCCATTGCTGTGGCGATGCGCGCTTGAATCTCTTTGCCAAAGAGCTGACGTTCGGGGTCGAGAGTGGGTCGATGCTCACGCTGGCGCTCAAAGAAATCGGTAATGCCTTCTTCATGATTCCCGGAATTTGACTCCGGAGCTTGATCCTCAGGCCGCGCCTGCCGCCGCCGCAGTTGATCGAGGCAAACGTTGGTAACGATGCGGTACAACCACGTGTAGAAGCTGCATTCAAAACGAAAGCGGTGCAAATTGCGGTAAACCTTGAGGAAAGCTTCCTGGTAAACGTCGCGCGCGTCTTCCGGGCGCTTCATCAGGTTCAAGGCCAGCCGAAGCACATCCCGGTCGTAGCGGTGGACAAGCTCTTCAAAAGCCGCACGGCTGCCGGCTTGAGCTTCCGCCACGAGGGTCCGCTCGTTTAGGTTGGGCAAAGAGTCCACCGTAG
>Ga0210388_10000804_pt1 | contig 25035 bp, 39 predicted proteins | sample IncBWC19OmetaG_FD_155485 | JGI IMG/M metagenome (GOLD analysis project Ga0210388, IMG submission 155485) | Forest soil microbial communities from Barre Woods Harvard Forest LTER site, Petersham, Massachusetts, United States - Inc-BW-C-19-O ...
GCCCGAAGCGATTGAGCCTGATGCAAACGCGCCCGATGCGGCCGTCACCGCCGACTGCGTCGCAAAGGTTCCGGTCCCGACCACAGTGGCGTTGAGGTTTGCGGCGGTTGCTTGGGTGACTGCCGTGGTCGAGCCCGTCAGAACCTGCACGGCGTTGGTGGTGCCGGGAGTCGTCTGGTCGATCCCGACCTTGCCGATGATGGCGGACCCGGCGGGGATAGCAGCGCCGGTATTGGTGTAGATGCCCTTGAGCACCGCGACAATCGAGCCAGAGCCGCTGGTGTAGGCGGAGTCGGCCTTTGTGCCCTCGGTGAGGTTCCAGCCGTCAACGCCTGCCCCGGAAGCGAGAGAGCCCGCGGCGAGCGCGCCGGACGCAATCGAACCTGAGGCCGCCGTGATCGCCGACTGCGTGGCGAAAGTGCCAGTCCCTACGACGGTCGCGTTGAGATTGGCGGCGGTAGTCTGAGTGACCACCACCGAGCCGCTGACCGTGCCGCTGGGCGCCGCGCCGGCAGAGATGCCCACCCGCGCATTGAGGGTGCCAGACGCCACGGCGGTCGAGCGGATACGGACGGAGTCGTTCCCCCCCACCGGGCAAGTCCACTGCCGGTTGGTGTTGGTGAGACCGGTGTACCCGGTCTCGGAGGCCGAGCCGTCCGAGCGGGTGCAGATGATCGAATAGAAGGTAGTGCCCCCATCGTCGGACTCTTCGAACACCCCCGAGGCCGTGCCATAGGTCCCGTTGACGCTGAGAAGCGCCGTGGCGTAGCCGTCCGCCGACGAATTCGTGATGCTGGTGGTCTGCGTGGCGTTGGTGAATGTCCCGGTGGTATCGTTCGCTTCCGCATTCGCGATCCACAGAGGATTGGTCAGGGAAGGAGCGGCGCCACCGACTTGCGCGAGATTGTCAGACGCTACGCCCGAGACGATCTTCTGGACTGCGACAGCGCCCGTCGCGGTGCCGTCGATCGTGCCGCCTTGAAGGATCGGCGGATTGGCGGCGGCCGTTCCTACCGCGGTCGGGCCGTATACGGCGCCCGATGATCCTCCGCCTCCCGACCCGCCGCCCCAGCAGTAGTTCCCGAGGCCTGTGCCTCCCACCGTGTTCAGGCTGGTCGTAGACGACGCCGTGATCGCTGCGATGTTGGTGTTCGAGCCGACTGTAACGACGCAGCCGCCCCCAGCAGGCACCGCAATATCCGAGGTCGTGGCCGTGACGGCGCTCGAGGTCCCCAGGTTCACGAACGCGACGTTCGCCCCGGTGTTGTGAATTGCGACGGATGTGCCGGTTGGAAGAGCGGTTTCGGAGGTGGTCCCCGAAACGCTCAGCGGCGTGCCGTAGCTGCCGTTGGGAGTGAAACCCGAAAGGGTGGCGCTGAATGTGCCAGCGACATTCAGCGCGCCACCGCTTACGGTGGCCGCGTTTCCGTTTGCCGGATCGGTGATCGTGACCGGCTGCGCCGCCAGGGCGGCAGACGCGATCAGCGAAAGGGAGAGCCCGAGAGCGGCGGCGAACTTCATGGTCTATCCCCTACCGCGGAGCGGCGCCGGTTTGCTGCAGCGTCATCGTCACCGAGCCTGTGCCGCTGTTGAGCACCAGGCGCACCCAGAGCGGTACGAAGGCCCATAGATCGAACTGGCTGGCTGTCGCGGCGACGAACTCGGTGTTCATGTCGTTGAACCACGTCATGGCGTTCGGATTGACCGGAGCGGTCGCCGAGTTCGGATCGTCGTTCGAATACTGGACCGTGTAGTTGACCGTCCCGCTGACCACGCACTGCTTGGACACCGACGGATTGGCCCAGCCGTCCAGGCGGACCCACGAACTCGACGCCACGCCGTTCGTGCCGACCGTCAGAGCACCCGCAGCGGCCGCGCTGATGGTGATCGAGGTCACGGTAGCGTAACTCAGGACAGAGGCCTTGGCGGTCCCGCTGGGAATGCCTGAGACGGTCTCGCTGATCGTGCTCCCGGCCCAGTCAGTGCCGGTGATGACGAAGTTCTTCAGATGCTCGTCGCCGGCGGTCGTAATCAGGACCTGCCGCGGCTTGTCCAGCACCGCGACGCCGTTGACGACGGTCGAGCCGTTCAGCGTCAGCGCGCCGGCGCCCGCAGGCGTCTGGCTCAGAGCGATGTTGTTGGCGCTAGCTGCTCCGAGCGGGCCAACGACGACAGTGATTGGCTGCACGGGTCATCTCTCCGCAGGGCTAGGCGATGCGGGTCAACGTCATCGTGGACCCGACATTGACCGACGAGTTGGAAGCGTTCGACACCGCCTGGCACATCTGGATCGTCAGGGTGCCCGGCGTGGTGACGGTGAACGTGCCCTCCACCTCGATCAGCAACGGAATCGCCGCGGCGCTGTAGAAGCTGATCGGCGAAGTGACCGATGTCGCAGCGGTCGTCGCCATCGTGGCCGCCAGGCCAGAGAAGGTCACGAAGTTGCCGACGCCCAGGACCGCCGTCGTCAGCAGGCCAGTGATCGCGATGCCGCCGGTGCCGGACGCGACGGTCGTGTAGAGCACCAGACGGATGGTGTAGGTCCCTACCGCCAGGGTGTTGGAGACCAGCCCCGTCACCGTAGCCGGCACCACATTGGCATTCGCGGTCTGGATCGTCGTCGAGCGGAACACATCCGCGATGAACAGGTTGGCGCCAGACGTCGAGGCGATAGTTCCGCTGACCGGAGGGAGCGTCTCGGTCGTTGATCCGGCGATGGCCGAGGCCGCCACGGTCGTGGTCCCCGACGTGGCCCCAGGAAACGCGATCCCGCCCACCCCCGGCGTGATCGTGCCGGAGATGCTGGTCGCCGTAAGGGCGCCTTCGACCGTGAGTGCGTCGGCGATCTGCATGGCTTAGTCGATGTCCATTTCTTTGCGGCCGGCGGGGTGCTCGCCCTTGCGAGCCGACGAGAACGGGTGCGAGTCGGCGCCCGTCTTGCCGCCGCTCGCCCGCGGCTTGCGGCCGGCGTGGTGCTTGGCATGCTCGCCGTGCACCGGGCCGACGTGGTGGGCGTGGGCGAGCTCTTCCATCCGTTCATGGTGGACGTGGCCGCCGCGCTTGCGCTCGGCACGGCCACCCATGCACTCCTTGCAGCGGCAGGTCTTCGCGTGCTCGACCTTGCCGCCCTTCTTGCGCTCTTCCGCCTCGGAATCGATCTTCCTGGCGTCCGTGCGCGCTTCGGGCTTGTCCTTCAGGTCCGCCTCGGCGTCATCGCGGCCGCCGGTGGAGCGTTCCTTGCGTTCGTGGTCCTTGCGGCCCTTCATGGTCTCTCTCCTAGGGCGCTTACGACGCCAGGTTCACGCCCTGCATGTACTCGACGAAGATCGTCATCACGCCGTTGCCGGTGTTGGTCGAGGTGATCAGCAGCTGCACGTCGGTGTTCCCGACGTTGTCCCAGTGACCGATCGCCGTCGCGTTGGACCCGGGCGAAAACTCGATCAGGCCATCGGTGCCGCCGTTCGCAGCACCCGCCGCAGTGAAAAACGTCGCGTTGCCCGAGATGCCGATCCCGAAGGTCGCTGAGGCGCCGCTCCACGGCGTGGTCACCCGGCCGAAAATCCGGGTGATCGCGCTCTGCGCCGGGATCACGATGTTGGCCGACAGATAGACGCCCGCCGACTGGCCGGACGATGCGGCCTGCGTGACCACGTCGGCCTGCACCATGTTGGCATAGCCGGTGTTCGCCGTTCCCTGCGTGCCGCCCAGACCCGCGAGATTCCCCGTGCCGTCCGAGTGCAGCACCCCGCCCGCAACCAGCGGACCAGTGAAGGTCGTGGCCGGCTGGACCGGGTTGCCTGCGGATTGAGTCAGCTGGCCGCCTTGGACGTCCATCTAGGTCTCCACAGCTTTCAGCGGCACGACCTTGGAGGCGTGCTTTTCGATGTAGTCGGCAGCGGCGCGGAGGGATGCGGCGTTATCCTTGAAGGCGCCGAGACCGACGTTGCAGGCCGCGCAGAGGAGCCCGCGAATCTGGTCCGTCTCGTGGCAGTGATCGACGGCGAGCGCCTTCGTAACACCATCACGCTTCTGGGTTTCCGACTCGCCGCAGATGCCGCATTTGTTGCCCTGAGCAGCGACCATGTCGCTGTACTCCGAGAGCGACAAACCGAACGAGCGCTGCAGGTCGCGGTCCTTCCAGAACATCTGGTGCTCTTCGCGGCTCTTGCGGACATAATCAGCTGAGTTCTTCTCGCTGGTCAGCGCGGTCTCGCGCTGCTCCAAGTTGGCGATAGCGAGGTTGAGCGGATCGCCGTCCGCGAAAGCGAGTCGGGCGAGCGGCCACTCACCGTAGTGCAGCAGCCACGCAATGCGTTGAGCGGGAATGACAACGCCCTGCAGGCGCACGTAGCGGTAGGAAACTTCCTTGCCGTCTTTGTCTTTGCGGGTGGCCTTCACCGACCCCGCTTCCGATCCGGCCAGCACATTGCGCGACGGCTTGATCTTCCACCAGATTTTGCCGGTGTCCGCATCGTAGGCCAGCGCTTCGCTGACGATTTCGTAGTCCAGACCCCATTCGGCCATAGCTCGATCCTCTCTCTGCCGTGATTGGCGAGGGAACCTTACCACAGTCTGGTTTTGGTCCGCAACCTTCATAACAAAGGATAACCTCTTAGAACGTTACTGATTTTTATCGTTCAAAATCAGCTAGTTGGGAAAGATGCATAAGCGCAACGAGGGTTACTGTAGTTGAACGAATAGCGCTCGTACCCCTTGACAAGAAGGTTATCTGTGGTGAAGTCTACCTGCATATCCGTCTCGAACGCGATCCGGCTCATATAGTTGAGCCCGACGATGTTGGTGAGCAGGAACCACGCGAACTGCGAGGTCAGGAAGTCCATCACCATGTAGCCTTCCGGCAGGCCGCCGGCGGTCGACAGGATGGCGTTCACGTCGTTGTCCGCGGTGCCGGGGCGCAGCTCGGTCTTGGTGAGCCGGATGGCGACCGGTTCCAGCTGCGGCGGGACGATCAGCTTGCGGGCGCGCGAGAACATGCGCAGGCCGGCCTGGTCCTTGAAGTTGGTCCGCACCGAGACCATCGCGTTCAGCAGCGTCGCCTCGTTGAGGTCGGTCTGCGTGGTCGGCGTGTTGGCGTAGGTGCCGCCGTCGATCGGGTGCGCCGTCGAGAACAGGGCCACGCCGTCGCCGCCCACCGCCGTCTGGTAGACGTTGCCGGTGTTCAGCACGTTGGCGGCGTAGATTTCCTTGGTCTGCTGGTACGACTCGACCAGGCCCAGGTTCGAGGGATGGAATTGGGTCTTGTAGAGGTTGTCGTCGATCGCCTTGCGGGTGATCGCGTAGCCAAGGCCGAGCTCGGTGTGCTCCTGGTTGTAGATGAACCGTTCGCCCGAGTTGTTGTCGAAGGCAGTCTGGCCGCCTTCGTTCTTGATCTGCGCCAGCGGCAGGTAGCGCATCTCGGCGGTGCGCTCGAGGGCCATTTTCGACAGGAACTTGGTGAAGACCTTGTCGTGCTGGAAGGGAATTTGCTCGTATTTCCCCTCAACGCCGCGGAGGCCCGGCAGCAGGAGGTCCTTGATGGCGGAGAGTGCGATGGGCATCAGAGCGCTCCCGTCAGGGTCTTGGTCTCGACGTTGTTGAACGCCGCGACAATGGAGTTGTACTGGCCCGTGTTGGTGCCGTTGGCGCCCGGCGGCTCGGTGATCAGCGCGACGACGCGGAAGGGCAGGGTGGCGGTGTTGGCGCGGGCCACGCTCTCATCGGCGTAGGCGCCGGAGATGCCGTTGGCGGTCGAGCCGGTGCCGTAGGCGAACTGGAAGTTCTGCCCGATGTCGGCGAGGACGAAGCCGGTGGTGGTCGAGCCGCCGACCTGCACGGCAAATTGCGCGTTCGGGTCGGCGTCGATGTAGCCGTTGGCGAAGCCGTTGGCGACCACGTCCGAACCGGGCCAGTAGTTACCCCACACGCGGCGCTTCTGGGCGACGCTGATGTAGTTGCAGCCGACGAAGATGCCGGCGAGGATGCCGGTGCCGGGACCTGGGCCCGTGGTGATGCCGGCGATCGTGCCGTCGCTCAGCCGGAACACCGGGTCGTTCTGGAAGATGTTGACCGTCGCTGCGTCGATCTGCTCGATCTTCTGTTCGAAGGTCGGCGTCGAACCGGTGCCGCGGTAGCGGGAGAAGCCGTTCGGCGCGGAGGTGTTGGTCGCCATGGAGACGTGGACCTCTGGAGGGAGGAGCCATCGTCTCGCGCCGGGCGGACTACGGATCGGGAAAAGCGTCTGGCCGCGCCCCCGAGGGGCGGCATCGGCGGCAAACTACGCAGCGAAGTTGCGCGGTGTCAACAGACGGTCAGTTGAACCGCATGTTCAGCAGTTCGTGGCGGCCAGCCATCCGCTCGACGCGACGTAGTCTTTCTTCGATCCGCTCAAGGCGTTGAGCGGTTGCGTGATGAGCGTGCTGCGGCCGTGGGTCGTAGCCGCAACCCCTGCATATCCGGTTCTTCGGCGGGCTGGTGCACATGCAGAAGTCGGCCATCACGCGGGCTCTGCGACCAAACGCCCCGTCTTGGCGTCGAACCTAGCCGCGCCCTCCGGCGTGCTGACGTCGATTCCGTAGGCGTGCGCCGTCCAGTTCATCGCAGGCGCTTCCTCGAACGTAGCGTAGTACTCGCGGCCGGGGACGAACTGAACGGACGCGGCCGGGTTGTCGATCGTCAGCCAACAGTCGCCGGATGGCGTCGCCTTGGTGAATCGCTTGTTCTCTTCATCCGGCCCAAGCGAGCCCTCGTAGACGACGCTGAGGTTGACCTTTTTGCTCTGGCCGTAGTCTTCGACCGAGCGACACGTGAACTTGCACCGGGTGGCCATTGGCCGCCTCCATAATCCTGATTTTGGGAAAGGCAGACCGGCCCCTTGGGCGCGCGGCTTAGCCAGTGCGACTTATGACACCGTCACGGCCGGACTTCAATAACGAAGCGGCCAGCCCCCGGAGAGAGACTGGCCGCTGGCTATCCGGCTTTACGGTGTGCCTTCGCGCTGTGTGGCCCCGAAGCCCACGCTCAATCCCCCTTCCGGCTCGGAGCGGACCAGCATGGAAGCCGCTCGGGATATGATTTGCTCCACCGCCGAAGCGGCTTGGGGCCTCTGTGTGTTCCTATTCCGGGATCGGCGTCCCAACCTGTACGAACCCTTCGTTCTTGATCGCGGCCGGCGAGACGAACTCGCGCTCGATCTTGCTCACCGGCTGGCCCTGGCTGGTATGGCGCTGCATCGTGTTCTTCGGCGCCACGCCGACGAGCTGCTCCTGGCCGCGGACTTGGTTGATCGCCCGCATGTAGTTGGCCTGCCGCTGGCGGTCGTTGACGATCTTCGGCCGCTCCATCAGGCGCATGCCTTCGCGCTCGATCGGGCCAGTGTAGCCGACCGGCATCATCTCTGGGTGCCGGGTGGCATCGACGTACTCCCAGCCGGTCCGCGCGAGCTGAACCTCGTTGCCGGGGTTGGTCTTGCCGATGATCGTGTAGGTCTTCCACTCGTACTCCCAGCCCTCGGGAGCGAGGTCGGCAGGGAGCGCGAACTTGTCGTCCTCGAGGTCGAGGTCGACGGTCTCGAAGATCTGCTGGGCGCGAAGGGCGGCGCGGTCGGCGCTGCTCATCCGGATGGGTTCGCGAATTGGGTCACGCGCGGGGCCGGCGGCGCGAGGCGGCGGCGCGGTCGGCGTCGGGTCGAGTTGACCGTCCAGTGCGTCGTCGAGCGCGCTGTCATCCAGCATGATGTGCGTGTCTGCGGCAGATGCGCGCGGCGCGGTCGGCTTGGGCGCCGGCTTGGCGGTGGCGCGCTTGGTGCGGCGAACGGTCATTGGATTCTCCCCTCGCGGCGATCCTTCTCAAGCCGCTGGAGTTCGCGCGCATACTCCTGCGTCGTCATCCCCGAAATCGAGGCGGCCTCGACCTGCTCGCGCGTCAGGCGCACCACCTTGGTGGTCGAGGAGCCGTCACCATTTCCGCCGCGCGATGGCGGCAACGAGGCGGGTTGGGTCTCAGTGCGGCCGCCGGCCGGCTTCGAGGTGTCGGACAAAACTTGCTCCTGCCGCAGGCGCGGGGCCGGGGTGGGGTCTGGTCGGCCATCGGACGAGCCGATCTTGAGCGTCCGCTCGACCGCCGCGAAGTACTCGGCGCTGTCGAGGGCGTAACCATCGGTCTCGGCGAGATTGTGGGCGGCTAGCAGGCGCCGCTGCTTCACTGGGTCGCGGGCGAAATCTGGGTGCGCCCTGATCCAGGCGGCGGACGGGTCGGTCAACTGCCGCGCCATCTGCTCGACCGGGTCGTTTACAGGGGCCGGCGCTGTCGGCGTCGGCTTCGGTGCGGCCTTCAGGCTCTCCAGGCCGGTCTCGAGCTGCAGCTGCTCGGCGGCCTTGCGGGAGATCTGGCTCTGCAGCTTGGCTGCCGCGGAGAAATCTCCCGCAGCCCAGGCGTCGGCCAAGCCGGCCTCCATCGCCGCAATGTCCTGCTTGACCGCCGCGATGGTCGTTTCGACCATGGTGACGTTGGTGTCCTGCACCTCGCCGCGGGCGGCCGCCTCGGCTCTGGCTGCGGCATTGGCCCGAGCATTCGCCGCGGCGATCTCGGCATCCTTGGCGGCCAGTTGGGTGCGGAGCGCCTCGGCGCCCTCTTCCGGAGACACCGCGCGGCGCTGGGGCTCGGCGGCGGGAGCCTTGGCGCCCGTGTCGGCGAGGAACTCCTCGGTCCCCGGGATCGGGTCGTCCTCGATGATGATTTCGAGATCGTCGTCAGGCATCGTGATCGCTCCCTACCACACCATGTCCGGATCAGGGACGCGCCCGTCGATGCGGTCGTCCCGAATGACGCGGCAGATTTTGCCGTTGATCTTCAGCGGGAAGCTGTTCGAGGTGCGGAACCACACCCAGTCGCCGATCGCCGCCTTGTCGTCGAAGGCGTAGGCCTCGGTATCGACGAAGGCCTGGGGCCCAAGCTGGACAACGAGGCCGACCTTGCCCTGGAACTGGTCCTCGTCGCGGGTGCTGTCGGTGAGGATGATGCCGCCCTTCGTCTTCTCGGGGCGCTCATAGACCGCGACCAGCACCAGGTTGCGCCAGACGAGGCCCGAGGGAATGGACCCGAGCTTGTCGTAGATGACCTGCTTGGGGTCGATGTCGTGGATCATCTGCGCGGCTGGCATTGTTATCCCTTGTTCAAATCCGTCTCTGCTTCGTCACACCATCCGCGCAAATCTGTCAATGCCCTGATGTAGCCGACCTTCTCGCGGTAGTCGGCGAAGTCGGCCACGCCGGCCCCTGTGCCGATCTGTGTGCAGAGGTCCTCGCGGATGGCCTCGACCCGCTTCATGAGGATTTCGGCGAAGCGGTTGTTGTAGGTGACGGAGACGCCGGCCATCAGGCGGAAGCCTCGGTGAAGGACGGCGGATCATCGTACGACACGCGGCGGTACTCCTGGATCGCTTTCGCCATCGCGAGCTCCCGGCGCCGTTCATCCTCTCGGTCCCAGAACTCTGGATCGCAGCCCAACTTCACGAGTTCGCAGCTGAAAGCGTATACCGCTCGCCGGATTCGGCTCTCCTCGGTCGCGAAAACGCGGCGCTCGTAGTCCTCGGGACCGACTAGCATCAGTAGTGCCCGTCAAGCTCCTCGGCGCGCTTGCCGTAGTCCTCGATCTTCTCAAGCCGGCCGAGGCCACCGCCTCCACCGCCCTGGGTGTCGATCCGGCCACCGCGCTTGCGGGGTGGGGGCATCATCGGGGGCGGGCCACCTGGGGGCATTCCGGGCGGAGGCATGCCTGGAGGGCCTGCCATGCCTGGAGGCGGCATCGGTGGACGCGGCGGGGGCATCGGAGGCGGCATCGGCCCACCAGGGGACGGCATGGCCGCAGCCGGGTCCTGATGGCCGCCACCGGGGGCGATGACGATGTTGACACTCATCTTGCCGGCCTTGCCGGCTGAGCCGCCGCGCTTGCGGGCCAGCGCTCGGTTCTGCTGCGATTTGCTGGCTAAACTGTTGGCATCGTACGTCGTCTCGCGAGGCGCGGCCATGCGGTTGGTGCGAGACTTACTAGCCAGCGAATTGGCGTCATAGGTGGTTTCACGCATGCCGCCGCCCTTGGCGCGGTGCAGCACCTTGTCAGCCTTGGCGTCGATCTTCTCTTCTTCGCCTTTCGAGAGGCGGCCCTTGTGCTCCATCTCGGAGGCGCGTGCCTTCGCGTTGGCCGCGTGGCTCTTGTCGGGCATCGGGTACTTGCGGGAGCCGGGCTCGCCGAAGTCACCCTTCGGCAAGCGATCACGCTCCTTGGTGTCCAGCTTGCCGCCGCGGGCCCGGGGATCTCGCCCGCCGTCGTGCTTCGAGAACTGCTCCTTGTAGAGCCTACCACCTTCGGCCCGATGCGGCTTCAGCGCCGAGGGCTTCACTTCGCGGTGGATGAGTTCCTCGTCTTCGCGCTCGTCAGAATGCTCTGCGGCGCCGCCCTTCTTCAGGCCTGCAGCCTTCGAGGCCAGCGAAGGGCCGTTCTGGAAGTTGAAGCGGCTGGACGGGACGCCGCTCTGGTTCGTCAGGCCGCCCGGCAGTAGACCGGCGAGCGCTGTGCCGCCGACATCCCGCTTGGCGCGGCCGCCCTTCTTCATCCCGCCTTCGTGCTTGATGCCGTCGCGCTCTTCGTTGGCCGACTTCACGTCGGCGTTCTCCCAGTCGTTGATCAGCGCTTTGCCGCCAGCCTTGCGCCGCGGACGCTTGCCGGCGTGGTGCATCGCCTCCTTGCCCTCGACGTGGCCGCCTGACTTGTAGTTGCGCCGCTTGGAGACAGGACGCGGCCCAGTCTGCACGTCGGCATGCATGGGGCCAGCTTCGGTCCATGAACTCGCGTCCACCTTCTGGTGAGGATCACCCGAGTCGCCGAGCCTGCGGGCCTTCGCCTTCATCTCGGAGCGGTAGCGCTTGGACTCTTCGCTCATGGCGTCGGTTCCTGATGGAAGTTGAGGCCGGGGCGAAGCGCCTTGTCGGCGTAGACATCAGGCACCCGCTCGATCACCGCAATCGCTTCGGTGATCTCAGCTGCGGCCCGCTTGGTATCCGGCGGTTCCTTGCTCAGCGCGTCAATCGCGCGGGCCAGGGCTTTGATTGCTTCTTCGGCGTCGTCTCGGGTCATCCCAGAGCCTTCGTGAAGTCGATCGCGGCCTGCAAAATGGCGATGCGATGAGCGGCGCTCAGAAAAGGAACCTTGCCATCTAGCGTGAGCATGTTCCCCTTCATGTAGACCGGCGACGGTCCCAGACCGCCGATCGTGTAGCAGGAGACCTCTTCGGCCCAAGCTCGCATCTGCTCCGGCTTGATGTCTCCCTGCGCTTTCTCGACAGCGGCGGCATCCGTCGGCTGGCGGTAGTTGAGAATGGCGTAAGCGTCGGCGTCTCGGGTCATCGGTCGGCGACCTCAATCTCGATGGTCTCAAGCGCGTCTTCGCTGATGTCGGCCTCAAGCAAGCCATCCATCCAAATGAGGATGTCGTCAGCGAGCCTTTGGGCAACGTAGGAGCGATGGCCGCTGATCCGGTGGTCGATCATCTCAAGAAGCTTCTCGCGCCGGCCGTCCGGGTGAGCCATGCTCGTGAGTGCAACGCCGTCGCCGAGCTCGGGGGTTCCAAACGTTCCGCGCGAGTCGGTGAAGCCGGTGTGGCGCCCTCCGTCTTTCACAAAGTCGTGGAAGATGAGGGGATTGTCTCGGGTCATTCCTGCTTGTCCTCGTAGAACACCGTACCATCGGGCGCCGTGATCTTCACGCGGTAGCGACCGCCCCCGCAAGAGCAATCGCTGTCGTCGTCTCCAGCCGCCTTGGCGAAAAAGTTGCCGCGATTGCAGTCGCAGGCGAAGTTGCCCTCAGACCAGACAAACTCGTGGGCGAAGTTGCCCTCGTAGGTCCGTGTAACACGAAGAGGGACGGGACGCAAAAGGCGTCAAGAGTCTTTGCCCTCGGCCTCTTCCTCGACCTTCGGGACCTCGCGCGCGGCCATCTCGGCGTCGTGCGCGTGGCCCAGCACGGTCTCCGTGAGGTGCAGCAAATCACTCCGATGCTCAGCCGCGCGGTCGGCCGCTTGGTTCTGGTTCTCGCTGGACAGCTTGTGCATGTCGAGGTGGAGACCGGCCTTTTTGGTCTCGGCGTCCATGAGCGACGCCTTTGCCTTCATCTCCGCGGCCGGGTCGGGCGGCGGTTCTTGTCCGGCGCCCAGCCCGGCCTGCTTCACCTCGGCCGCCTTAGCCTGCGCCATGATCAGCGCCGCGATGCTCTTGCGGTCGTCGGCGCCGGCCTTGGTGGCCTCGGCCTGGCTCTTGGCCTGCATCGCCACCAGCTCCGGCGGCGGCTGGCCCATCGCGCTTGGCGGCACGAAGAACTGGCTCGGATCGCCAAAGCCCAGCACGTTCTCGATCAGGAACGTGTCGACCTTGATCGGGTCGTAGAGGCTCTGGCTCTGCATCTGCAGCTGCTTCAGCCCCATGCCCTTCAACATACGTTGGGTGTGGCTCGCCGTGTTCGGGTCGGCCTGGGGAACCAAGTCGTGGTCGTCGAGCGCTTTGACGAACATCTCTGTCGTCCACTGGACGTTCGAGGGCTTGTCGTTGCGCAGGAAGCTATCGGGGTGCTCGCGGAACACGTCGACCAGCAGCTGGAACTCCTGCGCCTGGCTGGCGTGCATCCGCTTGTGCACCGAGTTCATCAGCTTGGTCGCCTGCTCGACCATGGCCAGAGTCGTGCCCACCGGGGCGTCTGCCTTGCCCTCGCCGACCTGCAACTCGGACGTGCCGCCGATCCGCTGGCCGTTCGTCTCCATGGTCTGCGTCAGCGCCATCAACGCCGGCATGTGCTGCGTGTTGTAGGGCAGCGGCATGATCGCGTCGCCGATCGACATGCCGTTGGTCTTCACCGGAGCGCCAGCGCCAGGCGCCACCCTCGTCAGGTTAGAGTTCTGCCGCGTGCCGAAGTCGGCGATCAGGTAGCCGGGGAAATTGGCGAACATCCCGTTGTCGAGCATCTCGCGGTTGGCCGCGGTCAGCGCGTTGGTGGTGTTGCCCAGGATGTGCAGCAGGCCGATGTCGTAGAAGCCGAACCCGGGCACGAAGCTGTACTTCACGAAGGTCTGCCGGGCCTGGGGCAACTCCTCCTTGGCTTGGTTGAAGTTGCGCACCACCGACAGGACCTGCCGCGAGGTGACGTCGATCGTCACCCGATAGGGCACCTCGAGGCCGCTCTCCTTGCCCTTCCACTTGTGCTCGTAGCCCTTGATGTCGAGTTCGCAGTAGCACTCGTAGAACTCGCGATCTCGGTCCTCAGGCAGGCCCGGCTCGACCGAGACGCCTTGCTGGCTCGCCTCCTGGCGCTTCAGCGAATCGACGTTCTCGGGCTTCGGGATGTCGGTGAGGTCGACGTCGCGGTAGACGCCGAGGATCTGCATCCGGCGCACCGTCGAGGGCTTCACCATCATCTTGTGCGTGACACGGCGGGCGTTGGCGAGGTCGGTGGCGTCGTTCGAGACGATCAGGTCGTTGGCGTCGACCGTCTCGGAGACCGGTCGCATACGGAGCGGGCAGAAGTAGACCTTCTTGAACGAGGTGCCGGCGAAGCCGAACTTGAACAGCATCCTGTCCGTGTCCGGATAGTACTCGGGCGCCTCGGCGGTCAGGTAGTGGTTGAGGTCCGTCTCCAGAGCATCCGCTAGCGCGCCTTGGGCAAGCGGTGGGCCACCGTTGTGACCGATGGCGGGCGGCCCATTGGCGTCGTCCCTGACCTTCACGGGCCCGTCCGTGGGCAGCAACTCCGAGCGCGCGTTGGCCTGGAAGCGCAGGCAGGCCTCAAGCAACAGCGGGTGGCGCACCTTGCTCATCTGGCCTTCGAGCGAGTCGGCGCCGCTCGTGCCCGGAATCTCGATCTCCAGGCCCAGCAGCTTCACGCCCTGGGTGACCGCCTCGATCCAACCCTGCCGGCTCGTGATGTCCGAGTCGATCCCGCGCAGCAGGTCCTCGGCGATGCGCGACAGCTCCATGTTGTCGATGCGGTCGGCGAGATTGGCGAACCAGCCGGTGTCGCGCTTGGCCTCCTCGTGGTCGAAGATCGGCTTGCCATCGAGGCTGATCGTGACCGAACCATCGTCGTGGTCGATCTTCACAACCGCGCCCTTGTCGTCGAGCGTGAAGGCATCGCCCCCACCCTCTTCGATCTCGACCTGGATGTCGCCGTGGTCGTTCGCGGCTGGCGGCATGCCGAAGGCCGTTCCGCCGACTAAGCGCAGGTTGGGAGGGGCGAGGCCAGCCATCAGACGGCCAAGTAGGTTGCGGGGACTTCCGATGCATCACCCGCACGATGAGCCGGGTTACTGGCCCGACTGCGCAGGGAAGGTGGAGAAACGACCTGCATCAGCTTTATGTGGCTCGCGCCCCGCCGAACGAGCCGAGGAGTTCCCCGCGCCCACGATAGGCGGGAACATGAGGCTCTAGGGCTCAGCCGTCAATGAGAGGCCTCAGGCGTTCCGGATATTGCGTCGCTGCGACTCGGTCTGGAACTTCAGCGCCAGTTCTTGCTTGGGCGTCAAGCCCATACCTGCGGCCTTCGCAGCCGCCTTCGCTTCCAAGGCACGGTTGGTGGCCTCGTTGAGCGCCATGCCGGGATCATAGCGGCGCGCGAGCCGCTCGCTCAGGATGCGCGCCTCGCTGTCTTGGTAGTCGAAGTGCGCTACGATAGTTTCTCGGATGGCGTCAATCTCCCGCTCGGCAAGCGCGGCGAACTTGGCGCGATCCATCTCGGTCGGCTGCTCAGCAACCAGGGCCCACAGATAGACGCGTCGCGCTCGCCCCTTGATCCAGCCGAGCACTCCGAAGTGAACGTGGCTCCAAACTTCCTTGAGGTTCAATGGATCAGCCTCCTCGGGTTGACGACCGGCGGCGGGTCGAACTCCCGCTGAAAGAGCTTGATGCACTCCCGGGCCGCTTGGTCCTGGTCGTTCGCCTCGACGTCGTAGACCCGCGTCGGCAGGATGCGGCCGAGCATGGTCTTGCCGATCACGGTCACGCGGTAGGCGCTGTAGCTGATCCCTGGGATGCCGCGGCGCTGGGTGTCGGTGATCGTGGCTTGGCAGAGGATGCGGCTCATCCTGTCGGGTCCGCTTCCTCGCACAGCGACACCACCACGCTCGCGAGGTTCGCCATCTCTAGAGCCAGGTGCTCAGGGTCGATGGGGAAGGTCTTGGCGAGTTGCAGGAGCCGGTCGTAGATGGCCTGGGCGTAGGCACGGCGGGTGCGGGGCTCGGTCATCGGCCCAGCAACTCCTCGACCGTGGGCATGGCGTAGGGATCAGAAACCCCGCCTGGGAGATAAGCTGCCGGCTCTCGCATGATGCGATAAGCGGCTTGTAGCAGGGTTTCGCCTCGCAGCGGGGTTATCCGAATCACAGCCCCGGGGCGCGCCGCGTCGGTGAGCGCGATGCCGTCGCTCATCGCCTGTCCCTCGTGGTGGGTCCGTGGTGGCCGAGGTGCTCGTCGACTTCAGCGACCAGCTCGGCAGCAGCTCGCAGCGTCTCTTCGGTGGGTTCGTATGGCGCGCCGACCCGAAATGGATACTGCTCTTCGGTCAGGCCGTGCTCGTCGCGAGGCGCGCCGTACGAAGCGGCGTAAGCCTTGGCGCTCGCATCGGCGCACTCAAGGAAAGACTTGGCGAGGCGCACGGCCGCCCGAGCCGGCAAGTCGACCGACATCGCCACGCAGCCGTGCGTCAGCAGCAGCCTCACCGTCGGCTGACCGACCGGCGCCGACGTGATCACAGAAGGCGTGATCGCCGCGACGTCGATTCGCCAGTCTTCGGAGTTGTAGACGCTCATCGCCCATCCCGCTCCTTAGCCGCAGCCCGCATCGCCATCACCAGACTGAACAGGCCGCCGAAGATGGCGCACTCGATGATCTCTTTCATGACTTCCGCTCCTCGTACTTCCAAACCTCGTGGCCCTCGCTGGTGTGCCGTTCGAGCACGTAGTGCCCGCGAAGGATGTTGGCGTTGCTCTTGGGGTCGCGCTCGTAGGATGGCTGGCGCGTGCCGACGGGATGAAGCTTGGCGAACTTGCGGCTTGCCGTTTCTTGGATCGCTTCGGCAGTTGCGACAGAAGATGTGCTGGTCCGAGGCTGGAGGGCCGCGTGGAGCATGAAGGCGGTGCGGGACATACCCGCAAGCTTCGCGGCGGCGTCGATCGCCTCCAGCGTCTTTACCGGAACCTTCAAGCTGATCGGTTTCAGGTCTTCCATGGGCTGGCGGTATATACGCGAGGCCTCAGGCCGGCAAGCCGGTATATACCCGTTAGCCTGGATAAAGAGGCTGAGGCCGCTTCACGTTGTCCAGCTGCTTGGCCTCCTCGACCTCGGCGAGCCGCTCGTTGGAAAGCTGCAGCATCCCCGTGTCGCGCAGGAAGCGCAGGGCCTGGCTCACGGTATCCACAAGGTCGTCGTGCTTGCCTCTGGGGAACATCCCCACTTGGGTGATGACCATGTCGGCCCACTGGCGGTCCGGCGCCCAGACGATGCCCTGGCGCACGATCACCTCCTGCACCTTGCCGCCGATCAGGCGCTTGGCCTTCTCCGGAGCAAACAGCGGCACCACCGAGTGCAGGCGGGCCAGCTTGTCCATCGACTTCGGGTCCTGCACCATCACCCCGAAGCGCTCGTGGCCGTAGAGCCGGCGCATCTCCTGCGCGACCGAGTGGCCGCTCGCTTTATTTTCGATGAGGAGCATGTCCACTTTGTTGCGCTTGCAGGTCTCGGCGACCTTGACGACGAGGTCGTGGAGCTCGAGCCGCTCCTGCCAGGCCATCATCATCATGACCTTGGCCGTCTCCTCGGCGTAGGTTCCCGATAGCGCCACCTGAACCGGGTCTATGCCCGGCACCTGGTCGATCGCCCCGCTGCGCTGTTGCTGCCTCGTCGCCTGCTCCTGGGTGTTGACTGTGAAGACCCCCCAGATCGTCAACGCGCTGAAATCGTTCTCCGTCTTCTCGGTGAAGGCCGTGTCCAGCGAGCCGATGATGTAGTCGAACGGCGGGAAGGTCGTCAGGTCCCAGGTGTTCCACCAGTCGCGCTTGATGACGCCGCCGCCGCGGGGCTCGGGGCGTTGCTGGAGTTGGCCACTCGAGCCCCAAGGGCCAAGGGTTTGCTCTAGCAGTGCGACCTCTCGCTCACCGAAGCGCTCGGGCCAAAGTAAATCACCTTCCACTGTGCGCGGGTCTTTCCAAGTGATCGGCGCGCCGTCTTCTCCGTAGCCGAGCACAGTGACGAAGGAGCGATCAGCCTCATACCGCATCGGCATCATCACGTGGACCCATTCGCCGATGTTGCGCTCAAGGACGTGCCCGCTCAGATCGTCTTCAGCAAGCCTTTGTTGCTGAATGATAAATGCGCCTTGCTTCGGGTCGTTTAGACGAGTGCTGGCCGTCTGGTCCCACCATTCGTTGGTGGCTTCGATGGTGGCTTCACTGGCTGCGGCGTTCGCAGCATTGGGGTCGTCGCAAATAAATAGGTCGCCGCCTTCGCCAGTTGCAGCTCCTTTCGGGATTGAGGTGATTAGACGCTCGCCACCTACATCGTTGACCAGCCTGATGGCGCTGTCCTGGAGAAGCGAAAACCGGTCTCCCCAAAGTGATTGGTACCATGGGCTCGTCAGGAGCCGAGCACAGCGCAGGGAGTCCCTCCGTGACAGGCGCTCCGCATACGAAGCGTACATGAACTTGACGCCGGCGCCAGAGGTCACTGAGCGGTCAGGCTGAGCCCAGCACCAAGCCGGAAACGCGATCGCCAGCAACGAACTCTTGCAGCACCGCGGTGGAATGTGGATTAGCAGACGCTTGATGTGGCCATCAACAACAGCTTGAAGGTGCTCGGCAATCGCCTCAATGCACCAGCCATCTTGCCACGGTGCCGGATCGATATAGGGCCATGCGGCCTTCAGGAACTCATAGAGACTGTCTTCGTAGAGCGCCCGGCGTTCGTCTAACTGAGGGCGCTGGGCGAGACGCTGCTCCTCCTCACGCTGCTGCTCAGTGAGCCGTCTCCTGCGCTCCATCTCGGCGAGGATCAGGTGGTGGGGCGGTGGAGGCCGCTCCTGAAGCAATTGCGATAGCTGCGATCTGTTCATCCGTGAGCTTGGTCAAATCCCAGCCGTGGTCGACGGGTTGTCGCGCCTTGCCGTAGGCGCGGTCAAGGATGACGTTCCCCGCAGCTACCCGAGCGGTGTCGCTCTCGGACTTGGTGGCGATGCGGTGCATCTCTTTCATCACCGCAGGGACGTAGGAGCGGGCGAGCGCCTGAATCTCGGCTGTCGCTTTGTTGGGGCTACCCGTCCGAGGGCCTCCACCGGTCTTTCTGCCTTTTGCCATCTCAGTTTATCGCAATTCGCGAGGCGCTATTTGCGCATCATCGAGTCGCCGAACCGCGCAACCCACTGCTGGGTGAAGTCGGTGTCCGGATTCAGGCTGCCGTCGATCACGTCCTTGGCGACCAGCCGCATGCGCTCGCGGGCGTCCGCGTCGTCGCGGCAGATGATCTGGGCGGCGAAGTTGAGTGGGCGCAGCATGTGGGCCGAGGCTACTGCGTCACCGCGCAGGCATGCGTCTACGTCGGCGTTCGGATCCAGGGCGGCGAGCCAGAACTCGTGGGTGGCGCCAAGCTTGTAGACCATCGTCTTTGTGCCGGGGATCGGCTCGAGGCTGATCAAGACCAGCAGGTAGCTGTGCCATAGCGGGTGGGCGTAGGGCGCCTGCATGATCCAGATCGCCTTGGTCGAGTCGTGGTCTGCCTCGCGCTCGCCTCTGAGGGTGATCACGCCGGTCTCGATGAGACGCGCCTTCGCCTTGGGCCAGTCAAGGCTCCAGGCCCTGCCGTGAATGCCGATCTCGTCGGCCGAGGTCTTCACCTTCGGGATGTTGTCGCGTCTGGCGCCGGCCATGGACGCGAGGGCGCGCATGTTCTCGCCGCCGGTGCCGACGATGGCCAAGGCGGCCACTTGGCTGGGTGGAGGACCGGTGGGGAGCGTCTCGTCGGGCATGTGCGTCAGCCTAGCGTCGCATTGGCGCAGGTCAAGCGTCTGGTCCGATGTCGCTGAGCATGGGGCGTAGAGTATCCCTGAGAGATAGCAATCCGTCGAACTCGCGCCAGCACAGGTCATAGACGGCGTCTAAGTCTTTGAACCTGCTACCTTCTACGGCGAGGATGGTGGGGCCTTTGGACACCTCCCACATCGGCTTGGCGCCTTCGGTCTGGGTGTGGAGCAGCTGTCCGCTTCCGTCACGCGAAGTGACCGGGAACAGCATCCACTTGTCGCTGTCGGCGTCGATGCAGACTGCGGCGAAGTCGTCTTCGTCCAGCGGGTGCGGGCCTTTCGCGCGGGCTGCGGCCTTGGCTTCCTCAACGGCGCGGCGGGTCTCGCCCTTGGTCAGGACGCTCATAGCCACCAGCCCACAGCGCAGGCGCCGACGGCTAGGGCGATCACCATGAGAGTCGCAGCCCACTCAGGGAGGGTGAGGCGGCCCTTCACGGCGTTCCCCGAATCGTATCGCTCACCCAGAGGGTTTCCCACTCGCCGATCTCGTGGGCGCTGAGCTCGAAGCGAGCCATCGCGGTGGCGCGGTCGACCATCGCCATCTTGATCATGCGTAGCAGTTCCAGTTTGCGGGCCGGAACCCAGCGGCCCGCAGCTTCGATCTTGTGGCCGATTTCTTCAAGCCTTAGGTGGGTGTGGATGATCTCCTCGACCGTCTGGTGCGGCCAGGCGTAGAGGTGGCGGCCTGAGGGCAGGAGCGCCACGAGGCCAGCACTGTCGCGTCTGGAGCGGTATGCCAGCCAGTAGGCCGCCTCGCTGATCTCCATGCGCCGCGTCAGTTCGACGCGCTCGACGATCGGGGGCCAGCCGAGATCTGGGAGGCGGGCGGCGCGTGGCTGGTCGGGCTCGGAAAGCATCAGACCGCGATGCCTTTGCTGGTGCGCGTCTGGGCCATCAGAGTGAGCCGTCCCGCTATCTCAGCCTCAGAGCGAGAAGGGAGTGCCGATCCCAGGCGCTGCAGGGCGTGCAGGATCAGCTCGTCCTCGGCCTGGGTGAAGGCGCCCGGCTTCATGGGCCAGACTGGTCGGTCTGTCGTCTGCCACTGGCTGTGCATCGCGCCCTCCCGGTGCGAATGGTTAATCCATGCCTATCCGGTTATCACCCATGATCGCTAAATGTGGGATGGTCCCACTCTCCAGAATACAGGGTGGCGTAAGTCGGGGCTTCGTTGATCCCGGCCAGTCCGAGCAACGAGCGGAAGCTGTTGAACGGGTAGTGGCGGCGGTTGAAGCGGAAGGCAAACTCGTTGAGGTAGGCTTGCAGGTGCTTGCCGCTGACGCCGTGGTGCGTCCCCTTCAGCCACGTCTTCAGGTTCGAGAAGACCATGTGGACCATCGGCAAGTAGTCTTCGGCGACCTGCGGGTTATCGTTCTCAGCGGCGGCAAGGTGGTCGTAGCCGCGCTTGGCGAGGCTGGCGTAGGCGTTCCACCCGTCCGTCACAACCATCATTCCCGGCGCGACGGCGGCCTCCACGAAGCCGCAGAGCGACGCTGCGGTACGTGGCCGGCGGCTGACTTATCGGGGGCCTAGTGGCGGGCAATCGTCAGCGGACAATGGGCCGCAAGCGTCGGCGTCGTGGAGCGACTGGCTCACGGTCTGAGGCTGCCGATCCGCGTCAATTGGAGTTGCCGCTCGGAGACATGAAGCACAAGTAATGGTGCGACTCAGTCTAGCGCGCCATCTCTGTCGGCGTCTTCCTCTGGCGGCATGTCCGGCATCCGGGGAACTCCTCATTAAGGAAGTTCCCACCTTAGCCACCCATCGCTGCGTTTGCAAAAGGCATAATCGCCCTCAGAGACGCCCAGGGCGCACGTAGAGCGCCTCGTAGGTCTCGCTCGCCGATTGGCGGAGCTTCTGCGCGAAGACCAGGGCCGCGGCCTTCTGCTGGTGGGTCTTGATGCGCGCGTTCTCACCGAACGACAGGTCGTCGACCACCGACCAGACCACACCCTCCAGCTTGTCCCAGGCCTTGATGACGGCCGAGAGGTTCTTGATCGTGCGGGGCATGATCTGCGGGATCAGAGACGTGATCGCGCGGCCAGTCTTGGTGTGGGTGATGGCCCAATCGGTGAATCCACTCGCGGCGATAGCGTCTTCGTGGCGGGTCAGCGCGAAGCGACGCTGGTGCCCGACGTGGCGCACCTCGACCTTCGTCAATTTTATGCCGTCTCGCGTGGCGATCTGGACTTCGTTCAGGTTCATTGTGGTCTCCATTCTGGCCACCAGTCGGAGCGGCGCCTCTCAAGGCGGGGGTGCGCGCCGCTCCTAGATGGGGGTCAGTCTCCTTTTCTGGTTGGTCCTGCCCCAAAGGCTCCGCACGCTTTCGCGCCGGAGCCAGATGGCGGGTTGATCCGCGATGGGGGAGGGCTCAGGCCGGAACAGCGCTCACCGTGCCGTCGGCGTTGACAGGAGCGCTTCCCCACCCCAAACCGAGGCGCAGTTCCCCCGGCTGACGGTCACGCCAGTGCGAGATATATTCGCTGGCGACGGGCTCTGGGCGGCCGTTGAAGATGTGGTACCAGACACCGCCTTCGCGCCACGCATCAGGAACGCCGAACTCATCAGACATGCCGAAGGAGCGCGGGCTTGCGGGGATGCGCATCCAAACATCGACCACGACCTTCTCCGAAGGAAGAGTTTTGCGCGAAAGCGTCTTCCACCCGCCTCCTTCCAGCTTGTCCCAAATCACCTTCATCGTTCTCATCCTTCCTGTTGGGGGGGGCTAGGCTAGTTCGCGTTCGAGCCGTTCGGCCGCCTCGCGGTAGCGAGCGACCAGCGCTGCGTGACGCGCCTTGCCGTCCGAAAGGAACTCGCGCAGCTTGGCGAGCATCTCGCGCTTGAACTTGGTTTCGAGCGGGTCGGCCATCTTCTTCCCTCCTGAAGCGCCAGAGCGCTTGCGTTCGATGACGTGAGACTACGCCGATCTCGCGCGTCGTCAACATAAAATCTATTGTAGTCGATAAATTGTTGACCATCCGCCGGGCCATGTGGCATAACTCAGTCAACAACAGGAGCGACTCAGATGCCCGACGCGATCCCCCTGACAACCTGGCAGAAGGCCCAGGCGATTTACGCGCAAGCCGAGGTCGATTGGAACACCGCTGGGCGCCCGTGTGCGCTGCATCAGGCGGTTGACGATTACTTCGGATCGGTCGACGCCTATCTGGCGTGGGTCGCCGAGCGCAAGCAGGAGCAAGTCTGATGATCCCGATCTACCGCGACTACCGCATCGAACGCACCGACGGCATCGTCCCGGCTGATTCGCGCTGGTATGCCACGCAGGACGACGGCGAGCCCTGCCTGTTCGGCGCCACGCCCGAGGATTGCCGCGAGGCGATCGACGACCACATCGAGTGGATGGAAGACCGCTTCCTGCGTCGGCGTCTGGCCGCGGCTCCGGTCCTTTCCGGCATGCGCCGGGCCGATGGCACGATGGCGCTCTATCGCGGCTATCGTCAGGTCGGCCTGCTGCTGAGCGAGGCCGTCATCCAAGAAGCCCTCGCCTGCGGCTGGTACGTGAGCGACAGCTGGCAGGACCGGCTTTACCGCGTCATACCTACCGAAGACGCCCACAAGGCGCTCCTGAGCGCTCTGGCGGCTTCTGCGGGGGTATCCTGATGGAAGCTGAACCCCAACCCGTCTGCTGGGCCCTCCTGAACCCCAGGACCGGCAAGGTCGCCGAGGTCTGTTACGTCCGGGAGGAAGCAGCGAGGACCGGCGCTGAGAAGCCCACGAACCGCTGGAGCACCTACGTGGCTGTGCCGCTGTTCCTGCATCCCGCAGCCTACGAGGACAAGTCATGACCGAAGCCACATCGCTCACCGCTCGCTGGTATCGCGGCGGCCGATCCATCGAGGCCGCCGGCCACGACCATGAGGGCCGCCCATACTGGACAGTCGAGGGCGTCACCATCGAGGCCGACGGTGATACCCTCGAGGTCCGGCAGTCTCGGCGGTTTCGGGGGCCTTGGAGGCCTGCTGCTGCTGATCCTCGTCGTGCTGTTTCTGATGGGGCGGCTCTAACCTTTAAGCACCGACTTTCCCTTGCTAGCCGCGCCGAGCTTTCCGAACTTGTGACGATTCCACTGTGCGGCGAGCCGTTTTTGCCTCTTGGTCATCGGCTTCGGCTTGAGTTTAATCGGCAACGGCTCAATCGCTCGGTGCTCTTCGGCCCACTTTTTGGTGACGTTGGCCATCTAGAATCCTCTCTCCATAGCGTAGCCCTTTCCGCCTGCCGGCACGGGCTTAGGCCCCCCGACAGTCCCTGACCAAGGGAGAGACTCAAGAGCGAGCCTCGCGTACTCAATTCCCTTCCCCCGTGCCGGGGCCAGCGCATTGTCCCTGCGCCGTCGCCTGAGAGCATTTTGCGGCGCTCTCACGTCGCGGATTGGGCGGGGAGTCAATCCCGCTGACAAGCCGCGCCGCTCCGTACCGTTCCCGGGGATGCCGGGCGCCGTTTAGGCCGCGGGAAGGAATGGGCGCACCTGAACCCGCGTTTTGTTCGTGGTTTTGAGGGAGCCACGCGAACCTTGGGCGACACATCAAGCCCTAAGGTGTTGCGGGGAACGAGGCGGTGCTCTACGTTGTTTGAGCACCGTGTAGGGTTCCACCAAACCCAGGGTCGTTCGGGACTGCCACCACAGACCGGACGACCCACACGATGCTCCCGATCAGATGATGTCGTCAAGCGCCTCGGTTGGCCGATAGCCGCGACTGTCGACACGCCGGCTCGGCCAAAGGCGCATGCCCTGCTCGGCTCCTGTCTCGCCGGGCCGCCGCGACAGCTCGCGGAAATTGATGTGGCCAGCGCTGTCGAGTTGGCAGGCGAGGCGCTGCAGGCCTTGGCGCACGTAATCGCGCTCTTCCGCTGTCGGCTTCGGCCGGGGCGGCAGCGGCTCGATCACGGCGACAGCCTTCTCGGGCCGAAACACCTTGCGGCAATAGGCGAGCAGCTCGCCAGGCGTGGGCATCTTCTTCGCCTCGGACGTGCGCCAGTTGGTGCAGGCAATCCGCACATCGCACTCACCGAACCCGGCGCCGGTTAGATCGCTCACGTAGTCGTCGAGCCACCTAGAGAAGTCGGCCTGACCCATTTGACGGCGCGGGTAGTGAGCGGCTAGCGCCTTGAGTTCCGCCAAGATCTCCACTTCGTCCGCCATGTTCGTATTTCCTCACCAGGGCTTGGTAGGCCATCTCGTCGCTCGCTGCGGCCATCATGCCTGGCGTGGCCAAGATGGCGCGCGGTGTCGGATTGTCGGCCCATCGGTCTCGGTTTAGCCACGTCGACGGGTGCGGCGGGTTCCCAAGGCTCTCCGACCAACCGCGCTGGTTGGCCCGCTCGAGGCCCTCCATGATCGTCTGGTGCCGCGCTCGCTTGAGAGCCCGCTTGTAGGCCTTCTCGGCGTCGCCCTTGCCGACCTTGTTCGGGTACGCAGACCAGAAGGCCGGGAACAGCGAGACGTCGCCGAACAGGCCCCCAGTCTCGAACTGTTCGGCAGCGCTCAGAGCCGAATCGATGTCGGCGCCTTCCGCGATGCAGCGCCGGATGAATGCCACCACAGACATCGACGCTTGCCCCCTACCGGCTTGTCGTGAGAGTTTCGGCGCTGGGCCGACCGCCCGTCTCCGGCGCGGTGACTGCCAAGAGCCGCTTGGGGTGCTGGCGCTGCCCAAGCGGCTCGTCGCGCTGCTCGTAGAGCATGACGGCGTTTCCCCAGGCGACCACGTGCACCTCCGCCATGAACCAGCGGGCCTTCGTGGGGCCTACGGCGGCGATCAGATCCTCAGTGGCGTGCAGGTATGCGCCTCTTGCCTGGGACGCTAAATCAAGCGTCTCCACAGGTTCCGGCGTCAATGGGTTGTCTTCGGCCGCGGGCGCGGCTATTTTATGGGCTGTCAACGCTGTTCTCCCTTTGCACGGAGTGTTGGCACAAGGCG
>Ga0210388_10000805_pt1 | contig 25009 bp, 20 predicted proteins | sample IncBWC19OmetaG_FD_155485 | JGI IMG/M metagenome (GOLD analysis project Ga0210388, IMG submission 155485) | Forest soil microbial communities from Barre Woods Harvard Forest LTER site, Petersham, Massachusetts, United States - Inc-BW-C-19-O ...
CCTTAATCCCTCTTTAATTTTAGAACCACTAAGTTCACGGAATCCCTCTACAATCCTTGAAATTTTGGCCGGGCTAAATCTATTAACTTTATTCTTGTGGAAAATAGCCAGCTCATAATTACTAAATGGCTTTGCGCTTAACTTGAAACAAGTTCTCTGCTTATCAATGGTAATAATTTCAGCTCCTGCAAATTCGATAGTAGGCTTATCGAATAAAATCATTACAATTTCCTTTAAGGTTCCAGTACCGGGCAGTCTTTCAATTCTTACCCATTGCCAGTACCAATTTAGAAATCTATTCATTGAACGAATTTGTATTTCTGTAAGCTCAATTCCATTGTCTACAAAAGACCACATTGTTTCAGTTGCAGTATCAATCAGGTCTAAGAAGAATTTTTTAAGATTTGCAGATACAACATCTGCTTGACCAGTATATGAATATCTATACTCGTATAACAAAGCCCAAACGTCAGCTTGATAATCTGCTTCTTCAATTACTTTAGGAAATCGCCCGATTCCTGTCGCAATCTCCTCAATTAACCCATGCCCATCCTGTGAATAGTGAAGCCCTTCATGAAAAAGGAATAACCGACCTGCCCTAAGAATGTCAGTATTACTATATTGACTTAATCTCTTATTTAAACTAACAAACATTCCATCATCAATCTGCCATTTTGATTCTGAACCAATATATTTAAATCCATTAGCAACAACATTAGATTCAGTATCAATGCTATCATTTAATAAGGACGTTTTACTTAAATCTGGCAAATCATTCCATGGACTTTTAATACAATCTTTTAGCTCCTCTTTCTTTTGCGTAATTTCCGCAAACCAACTTTCAAAAACACCTTCATTAGATTTAATAAATGGCTTTACTTTTTCTGAAAGTTCGCTGTTCCAGCTTCGTCTCAATTTTGCTGCCATTTCTTTCTCCTCATTGGAATATGCTGTAATTACATCAGCTCTTTTGGTAATTAGAATCGCCTCTTTATATTTAGGCATCTCGTCTTTGCTGTATTGGTATGTTTGTATAAAGGGGAATACATTAGGATTTATTTTAGTGCCAAGTGCAAATGAAAGCCCAGGTGTTGAGGCTATAAATAAATGTAACTTATCCCTGTCCGGAAGAAAATTTGCATAGGCTGAAAGCACCCGCTGAAAACTATCAATTATATCTATCATTTCCTGTTCAATGGAAATACTATCTACATGAGGAGTTTTTAATGTGATATCAAATTCATTTGTGGGGTTTACCGAGACTTCATAGGTATGCTGAGGTTCAATTCTAAATGAAGTACCAACTCTAATAAACACATCTCCTTTACCTTTTTCCGTTTTTAAAGGCAATTCAGCTTCCGCAAGCTCAAATGTGTATCCTTTAATAGGCTCAATATTTAAATACCAAATTTTATTCTCATGATGATACTGATATAAGAGGTATTTAGGAAAGCTACTGAATAAAACTCCCAATTGAAATGCTAAGGGGATTGCTACAAGACCAAAATATGCAATCGTAGCATCAGGATTTTTTAAAAGGAGAGGCTCAATGTCGCTTTTAAATTTTCGTTGTTGTTCAAGGGCTAATTGCTCAAACGGGAGGTCATAGAGTTCTGAAAGTTTTGCTTTTGAAATTTCAAAGTCAATAAAAAAAACTTCACTGTAGAGGGAACTATCAATTACAGCCATGCATTCTTGCTCAGTTATTTTTTTCTCTAAGCCGGAGTGAGCAATAATAATTAATCTTTTACTTGTTGAAGTTGTCATGTCATTTACTGTATTAATGGCGAAGGTAAGACGGTTTTCATCACTTCAATATATAAATCTTTCGAAAAAGGCTTATCCTCCGAAATGGCTTTAAAAATAGTTTGTTTTGCAACCTTTTGAATCAAATCAGAAAAGCTGTAAGGACATTCTTTTTGAGATGAAGCAGAAACCAACTCCGTTAAATCTGCATCACTTAAATCCGCACCAGCAAATAAATGCTTAAATACAGTTTTTCGTGTCTTAGCATCAGGTCTAGTGAATGTTATTGTTTGTGAAGCCCGTCGAATAATAGCAGGGTCTAGTACTTTAATTCTATTCGTAATTAGAATAACAGTAAGCTTATATCCTTCTTTGGTAATTAAATCAATCTGCTTTAATAGAACATTTAGACCAGACCTATCTTCGTGGTGAGCTTGGTTTTGTTCTCGGCTTGTGGCTAGATCATCTGCTTCGTCGATAATTAATATTCCGTGATTCTCCTTTCCCAACTTACCTTTTACTTGTTCAAAGGCATTCGTAATCCTTTCTGAAATCTCGCCAACTTTTCCGCTACCTCTTATATTGGAGGGTGTTTCAAAACATAAAATTCTCTTATCTAATAACTCAGCTAAAGGACTGGCTATACAATTAGCCAAGACTGTTTTTCCGCATCCCACATCTCCACAAAGGATAATCAATGGCATACCTGATGTGATTTTCTCTATAAACTTCAGTTTCGAATGGTGGTATTTTTTGTGCCATTTTGCAATTAGCTTTTCGTCACATAATAAGTGCAGAGTATTTAGCAATTCTTTCTTCTGTTCATCTATACCAACAAGATTATCAAAATCTGTTTTGGCAATTACATTCGGATGAGAGGATTCAAATAATCTTAATTCCATCTTTATTTATTTTGTTATTACGTATCTTTTTAATGCTAGTGCGCCACTAGCATGTGTTCTTTCATAAGTTGAGTTTCCTGACATAGCGACCCCATTAGTTCCCCAGCCTCGTTCCTCTATGAGTGCCCTCCTTACCTCTGTTGTATTGTGCCTGTCCTCGTGTAATTCAACAAACAGTTTAACTTTTGTATTATCTGGAAAATCAAAATAATTGATACCTCCTGAACCTGTGCCGGAAGTAATGAATCCATTTTCGTTAACTTCATACCGATAGCTTTTAAACTTTTCATTTGAAGAGTTGATTAATTGAATCTCAAAAGCTTTTAATACTTTTTTGTTCAGGATATAAATAATATCCTCTATCCATTTTTTCACATCAGTATATTCAACTAATTTTCTGTTGGCAAAGCCAATAATATCTTCATAGGTATTTCGCATTACTGTTTTTACATCAGTCTCTGTATATACTTCCGTTGCAGATACTGTAAATGTTTCACTCATATTTATTTGTTATTATGTTATTACTCGCAATGAGATTGAAAAACCGTACCAAAAACTTCGTTGAGCATTTGAAGGCTCTCTGCATCTTCTCCCATCAAATCAGCAACCATAGCCTTATTTATTTTTTCCGAAGCCTCCTGAAACCATGCCGTAAGTTCATCAATTTGATAACCCTGCCATTTTTGTACAACATTATTATCCGGCATAACCGGGTCCAAAACATTCCAAGGTTTTGTTGTGTCTGCTTTAGGTGTTTTATAATAGTCATTAAACCAGATTGTTTCTCTCTTTTTTATGATGGATGCCAGATAATTAAACCAATTGGCTATTGTTTGAGGATAAGTTGTATCAACCCCCAATTTATCGTGGGCTTTTGCAGCTAACAAGTCGATAAGAAAACTTGGGATTTCTTTTATACTTCCCTTTGCATCGTTTACTTTTACTTCCCGCCACCATTTAATAAGTCTTATACAATCATTGAATAAAACGACACCTTCTTCATCATTGCTTTCCTGTATTCTGCTCCGTATAAAATCCTTATGCTTTCCAATCGATGTGGTAATAACATCCCCATTTTCACGAATAAAAGTTTGTTTTTCAGGGTCGCTTGTCTCAAACATAGGAACAATATCATAAGATAGCTTTGTACCAGTGAAGGACATCTTTATTGAACTTTTGGTAGGTACAATATCTGTTTTGGGATAACTAGCTCTGGCATATTTTTCAAACCTCCGTATAAGAGGCTCAAAATCAGTTTCTTTATCTTTCTTAACTACAAATGGTATATCAATATCTTGTCCGTCAATAGGCACAGCTCCATGATAATGTCTTCTGAGGCCCGTCTTTTTCGCAAATGAGCCTGAATAAGGCATAGAAACTATTGTTAAGCCATCCTCTTCTGCTTTAGCCTTAATCCGATTTCTAATCTCATCAGATTGGTTTTTTATGCTTTCCCGCTTATCTTTATCAGCAGCTATCCATAAGACGAAGTTTTTAAGTCTCACATGAATTAGGCTTTTATTACTGTAGTTTTCCATTTTTTCTATTATTTTTAGCTGTTTTTAACACTAATGCGAGGCAAAGGTACGAAATCTAAATATATCAAGCAAGTATTTTGATAGATTTATTTTCATGGAATGAGATTTATGCTTGATCTACTTAGAAAAATCATAACTTTGTTCGAAATATATAATATGGAGACTCTCGGTCGGACTCTTAAATCGATAAGAGAAAAGGTTTCCCTAACTCTTAGAGAAGTTGAAGAATCAACAGGTATTTCAAATGCGTATTTAAGCCAACTTGAAAATGATAAAATAAAAAAACCGTCTGCCAGTGTATTGTATAAACTAGCAGATGTCTATAAAGTTGACTTGAATGTTTTATTAATGGCAGCAGGAATCATAGAAACCAATCCTAATGCCAATCCGGATGTTAGTGAACTAGAAAGGGAGATAGCCTTTTATAAGGATAAATTTTCACCAGAAGAAGAAAAAAAAATCATAGAATTTATCAAATACCTTTGGTTTACCAACAAGAATGGAGCCCCTACAGTCTAGCAAGGATATAGATAAAATATCATTTGATTTACTAAAAGCTTCAAACTCTTATGGTGTCTTCCCAACTCCAGTAGATAAGATTACCGGATACTCAGATTTAATTGTTACTGGTGGAATTGATATAAAAAGTCTTGAGAAAAAGTACAAAAGCTTTATTTTTTCCGAGGCTTTAAAATCGGGGCTTGAAAAAGTCCGAGGCTTTTTGGATCGCAGGGAAAAAATAATCTATGTTGATACTGAACAAACTGCTACGAGGCAAGGCTTTGTTAAGTTGCATGAAACTGGACACAATGTTTTGCCTTGGCAGACAAAGACAGTACAGTTCCTGGATGATGATAAAACGTTAGCCCCGGAAATAAAAGAAGAGTTTGAAGCAGAAGCGAACTACTTTGCTTCTGTAACTTTATTTCAGTGTGATATTTTTTTGAATGAATGCAAAAAGTATGAATTAGGTATTGCAGCAACTTTTCAGCTTTCTAAAATGTTTGGGGCCTCCACTCATGCGACATTAAGACGGTATGTGGAAGAGTCACCGAAAAGATGTGCACTATTGGTTCTTAAAGATGTTTCACAAAGAGGCCAAAAGCCAAACGCCCATTACCGTAATTATTTCCATTCAAAAAGATTTGAAAAGGAATTTGGTGAGTTAACTTGGACAGCAGAGATGGGATGGGAATGGCCATTTATTAAAGATTATTACTTCAATAAAAAGGTAAAAACTGATGGCTCTTTATCTATTCAAACTTTGAATGGGCAAAAAGAGTTTTGTTACCATTTTTTTAATAATACATTTAATGGCTTTGTATTTATCTTCCCCAAAGGTGAAAACAAGAAAACTCGGACGACTATTATTTTAAAAAGTAAATAGCCTAAGTGTTATCAGGAAAAGAACTGATTGTATTTTTCTATTTTAAATTAACGATGGCGCTATCTGAAGTAAGTGATGCAGAGCCCACGATTTAACTATTAAGACGAGCAGGGACAAAGTTTTCCTAATATTGGTATACAGTATAACTGTTGGGTTAGGGGAATCCTACTCTATCTTTCTTATGATACTGGTATCCTATAATACGATTCAGACGTATTCAAGTTTATCCTCCAATAGCAGGCGACACGACTTGGTTGTTTTGGCCATTGTTTTGTTCTTTTTGTAATTATTAGATAAAACAGCCACAGGATACTTTCTCATGATGTTTTTAAAAGTTTTGTACTGCTGTTCTTTCTAGTGTGCTACTATCCGACAATACGATTTGGTGATACTGGTAAAAGAATGGGATACGACCCCAGTTTAAACGGGAAACATAGTTTTAATTATACGGGATGCCCAAGTATCTTCATAAACTCAATTCTATTAGCCTCTATGCCAATACTTTCCATTAGGTCTTTTATATCCCATATCAACAAGAAAGCCTTATGATGGTTGCCTGATTTTCTTTTTTTAGTACTCATTATTGCTAAGTACTTTATTTTTTCAAGTGTTTCATCCTTTGTCATGGCCTTTTTCGTTTTCATGTATGAAAGGTTTCGTGTTATATGTAATATTGAGAATATTATTCAATTATCAGCTTACCAATTGAAATGGATTCTCCTTTCTCTGATAATATTTTAAACATATATATTCCTGCTGGCTGGCCTGTTAAACTTATATAATTAGTAGTACTTTTTATTTTTGTTTGGTAAATAATTTGCCCAAACATATTATAAATTTCAACCTGCGTATAATGCTTTGAAATAAGTTTAGCGCTATTAAACGAAATAATGAACTCCCCATTATTTGGATTTGGGTATAGATTTATTTCACTGGAGTTTGGGCCTAATTCATTGATAGAAGTTGTTACATTATTAATAAGTTTAAAAACAATGCCGTCATGTCCAGTACCTCCAGAGTTAGTCATGCCATACAATACATTACCTGAATGATGTAAAGAGCCTATAGGTGTTCTACCGTTTGAGCCCTTGAAATCAAACAAGTCTTTATATCCGATACCATTGGTGTCTATGGAGAAAACGGAGCCACTATCATGCAACCCTCCTACCATGGTCATTCCATATAATGTGTTTCCTGAAAGAGTTAATGAGCCATATGGGTAAGCACCGTTTGTGGTATTAAAATCAAGAAGGTCTTTGTATCCGCTGCCATTAGTATTTATTGAGAAGACGCAACCACTATCACTTCCCCCTCCCAATTCTGCCATTCCATATAGTACGTTCCCCGAAAGAGTTAATGAACCATACGGAGATGCCCCGTTTAAGCTATTAAAATTGAGCAAGTCTTTATATCCGATGCCATTAGTATCTATGGAAAATATGTTACCATAGTTGGTGATCTCTCCTTCTGTCATCCCATATATTGTGTTACCTGAAAGAGTTAATGAGCCAACAGGATATGTACCGTTTGAATTACTGAAATTATATAAATCCTTATATCCACTGCCGTTATTAACTATTGAAAAAATATTGCCATATCCATTTATCCCACCATTTAATGTCATCCCATATAATACATTTCCTGAAAGGGTTAATGAGCCGCGAGGGTTTGCACCACCGTTTGAGCCGGGGAAATCGTATATGTCAGTGTATTCCTTGCCATTCGTATCTATGGAGAAAATGCAACCAGAGCTATATGCTCCGCCTTCATACGTCATACCATACAGTGTGCTATCCGAGAGAATTAAAGAACCAACAGGGTTTGCACCGTTCGTTGTCTTAAAATCCAGCAGGTCTTTATATCCATTGCCATTAGTATCTACGGAAAAAATACAACCAGCATTATTTGCCCCTCCAAAGTAGGTCATACCATATAATACGCTTCCCGACAGGGTTAATGAGCCATAGGGCTCATTACCATTGGAGCCATTAAAATTGAGCAAGTCCGTAAATTGTGCTGTGGTTGTTCCTATTCCCAGGCTTAATACAGAGTAGATTAATAAATAATACTTTTTCATTTTGCTTTATTTTTTTATTCCCCAATATCCCTAAAGGAGTTATTTATAAAAAAACAGCGTGGGACATTTCAACTTATCCGACACAGAGGTACTGGTATACCTATAACCGAAACAAGAGAAAGCCCACGCTTTGCGTGAGCGTTTCGCTTTTTTCATCGGTTAAATTGAAAATTACCAGTTTTCTGTATCGAGAATTAGCTTAACGCTGATATGTTAATTCCTTTGGTTTGTTATTTCATTGAGTAGTTTTAGAAATATAAATGTACATATATTCTGATAATCTGCAATTCTAAGAGAGCCATTATAAAATACCTTTCATGTGGGATGATTTTATTTGAAATTATTATGCTGAAAATGACCTTCTATATTGCGTATGTTTTGTTGTTATCTCTTATAGTATCTAAACAAGACAAACAGCCATAGGATATTCCTCCAGAGGAGTTATTAAAGTTTTGAAGTAATACTATTCAGTAAATAATTTTCATTGTTTTATGTTGTGTTTTCCTGTTTTGGTATTATATTCCAATATGGAGTATAATAAGGCTTAGTAGTTTATTGGTCAGTTTATGTTTTTGAAAATACTGTATAACATACCGCAGGATATTTTCTTAGAGCATCTTCAAAAATTTAAAAAGCCCTGTATTTCTACAGAGCTCTTTGTATTTCAAAACTTATTTAGACTTAATAAAGTTTAGTGCAGTAGCGCGTTTTGCCTCTGTTGTATACTTTCGAAGTCGTTCATATTTATTTTCAAGTTGATTAAGTGTGTGAAAGGTCTTAAGTAAGTCGCTTACTCTTTCAGGATTAACAATACATTTTTTACTTGCTTCGTTAATTACTTTACCTACATCCATTATGGTGACAAATGGAATAACAGAGCCTTTAAGATATGGATGGAATAATTTTGCCTGCCATGCTGCAAAAGTTATCCAGTAGAACATTTCCATTTCATCTGCATTATCTGCAATGAAGGTAAAGCTGTTTGCAAATGGTTTGGGATGGGGTCTCCCACTGTTTATGCCTTTGTTTAGGATGTAGAAGCTGTGCATGTTTACATCAGCAGTGCTTCGGTAGGTTTTTAATGTGAATTGTTTCATAATAATTAGATTTTATGCAGTCTGCTTCTTGCATTACTGCGGTTATCCGCAAACAAAAAAAGCAGAGCGGTTCTGTCACCGAATTTCAACGCTGTTATTCGGGGAACCGGAATGTGGAATAAATTTATGCCGAGAAAATCCATTGTTACCATTGCATTTTGGCGGCTTTACAATATTTTGTGAAATGAAGAGGGGAATGGGAGTGAAACACTCAATACAGGATGAATGAGCAGTATATTTTAAAGCTGTTCCGGAGCTGAAGTACTTGTGGCTCAGTCAGAGAATGACTATTAAAAAGCAGACAATCTATCACTGTGCCATTTCAGCAAAGGAATAACAAGGGAGGAATTGGAATAAATTTATGCTGCAAAAGCCGGTTGACAGGTTCGGCTGTTTGCTCTGCCTTTAACTTTGTGGAGAATCGAAGTAATGGTTAGCTAGGTATAGATGTATTTTATGATTTTTCAAATATCACGGAAATCCAATGTAGAACACTTTTCTAGGATGTTTTATAATGTTTTGACGACATTTCAGTCTGGAATTACCTTATTAATGAAACATTCCCCTTCTTGGTAAAAGTATTACCGTTATAAAAGGTTCCCTCTAAATAATAAACAAATGTACCAGTATTCATTGGCTCCCCTTTAAAAGTACCATTCCAGGGAATATTTTTATCAGTCGATTCAAAGATCATATTGCCCCAACGATCAAATATCTTAAAATCCATTGTTTTTACGCAATCTCCATGAACATATAGGTAATCATTTTTTCCATCTCCATTGGGTGAAAATGCATCAGGAACAAACAAACAATTTTCGTTAACAGTAATATCAATTATCCCTAATCTTTGGCATTCACCATTTATATTAATTAATACCCAATACACACTATTGACTTTAGGTGAAACACTTATGCTACTAGTACTTGCCCCAGTACTCCAGTAATAACTTAACCCTGAAGTACTTGGAGTTATTTCTATACTATCACCATAAACTATAGATGTTTTACCCAATAAGGGTATTAAGCTAGTATCACAACAACTCTCATCGCAAGTGAATTTTACAACACCTGCTAAACTGCCTTTTGATAATGGAGTAAAAACGATATTACTATTATCAGTTGTGGCTGTTGCTTCAAATCCTGCTCCAAATAGAATATTCCCTTGCCCATCAACAGAAATACCATTCCCAGTATTCCCATACAATAGCCCTACTCCACAAAGGGGAGCTCCTGATGAATCAAATTTTGCCACGTATGAATCCCACCCAGTGTTTTCTGAAGTATTAAGTTGAAATGAATTTATAGTTATTGTATCGATAGTTAATTCCCCTGATATGTACACATTATTACACATGTCCGTAGTCACACATATACCAGGAGCTTCTTCCTTTGATGACTTTGCCCATATAACATTGCCATTCGAGTTATATTTAGCAAGAAATAAAGATGAAAATGAATTTGTTATTAGTGTATCTTTCCCAAATGCAATAGTATCATTTGAAATGAGACCAGTTATATAAAGATTATTACTTGTATCTGTAGCCACTGAATAGCCTATATCGAAAGCTTTACCCCCTGCCGAAGTTCCCCATAATACATTACCATTAACATCGTATTTTACAAGATACACATCACTAGCGCCTTTGTTTTTTAAAATCACGGAGCCAAAAGATAAAGAATCATACATGAACTCTCCCGTTATATATATGTTGCTATTTTTATCAGAAGCAATACCGTAACCATAACTTTCTGCAGGCCCAACAGGTGTCTTTGCCCATACTACATTTCCACTTGGATCATACTTTACTATAAAGGCATTAGTATTGCTCCCATTATTTAATTTATATGAGCCGAATTGAATAGTATCGCTATATGAACCAGTAATGTAAATATTATTACTATTATCTGCTGTAACACCATTGCCTTGACCTCCTGAGAGCCCATCTGAAGTTTTAGCCCAAATTAGATTTCCATTAGGATCATATTTTACAAGAAATACTCCTCCTCCTTTATTACTAGTAAGGGTATCATTCCCAAAATAAATTGTATCTGAATATGATCCGGTTATATAAACATCATTATTCCCATCAGTACATACAGAAAACGCACCGGCACCATGAAAATGGCTTGGAACCCCTTCGGCAACTCTAGCCCATAACTGATTTCCAAACACATCATATTTAAAAAGAAAAGGGTAATCATAGGGACCATTACTTGTAATGGTGTTTCCCCCAAAAGAAAAAGCCTGTCCTGGATTACCAGACCACACTCCACTTAGATAAACATTATCCATTTTATCATGAGCAACAGAATAACCAACTTGTGATGTGTTCCCTGAAGCTTGGCTAGCCCAATACCATTTTTGAGCTGATAATGACTTACATGTTAGACATGATATAATAACTAGTAAACAAAATGCTTTGGCTTTCATATATACAAATCAAGAGTAAAGTTACAACTTTACTCTCTTATTGCAGAATAACCTTCCCATGAAGTACCTTATCTTTAGTTCTTACCATAATGAAATAAATTCCTCTCGGATATGAAGATAGATTGACTGGAAGTTGTTGGCCTACTACAACTAACATTTGGTTTTGATATATGCGTTGTCCTAATTCATTCCAGATACTTACATCTGCATTCTTATTAAGTTCTGTTGAATCTATTGTTTTTAGGCCAATAGAAAATTGCCCTCTGGTAATAGATTGATTAACAAATAAGGACAATGAATCGGCATTCATTGACTTATTAATATTCCTAGAAATATTGGGCTGACTTCCGTTCCCATGAGGTGGTTTAACAGGTACGTAATACCCATGAGTAGAACAACTTATACTTCCATCTATATGAGCATCTAGTACACTACCAGTTTGTCCATAAAAACCCGGGGCGAGAATTACAGCACTTCCAGCCCTGAATAAAACATTAGCCCCATCAGAAATAATAAAAGCGTTTGCAGTTAAAGTATTACTTACATCATAATCAAGAGTGTAGGCATTATCAAGAGTATTACCTGACCCAGAGGAATAGTCATACGGATTATCAATAGCATATATATAATTGTATGAAGTATATGGAGAAGGTGCTGAAGGAGCAGTGGGCGCTGAAGGAGAACTTGTTGCGTCACCAATATATGTGTTATTCAATTGAAGTGATTCGCAATGACCTTCCATATCATATAAAGTCACCTCCCCATCTGCGTTTCTGAAAGCAACTAATGCCGCATTAGTTGCTCCTGGACAACTCTTCAAACTTGTCATTAAGCCCATATGCCATGCCCAGTTTGGTGATGTTGTTGGGATGTCATTTACGCTTCCATCCGGGAAGTGAGCTCCATCAGGAAATGCTTGAGAACCCTCATTAATAATATTTCCTGCTTTTTGTTTAAGTAAAGTAAACTGCCCGTCATAACCATTATGTACCATAACATCATCAACCCCATCTCCATCAAAACTTCCACTCGTAATACCGTCCCATTCATTGTTTCCAGCATAGGCAGTGTAAGAGTATAATGTAACTAAAGAGTAAGAATACGTGGAAGTAATTGAGTTGTATGTTATTTGTATCTCATCTATATCTATATATCCTGTTGAGTTATCTAGAATTGCTAATTCTTCGTTTCCGGAATTATCAAAATGCCCTGATGCTAACCCAACAATTCCAGTTAGTCCCGTTGATGCAATAGAAATCGTATTGAATGCAGCAGGATTTATATATTCAACCATATATAATTGTCCCGTATTATCTGCTATAATCATCTCATCACCTAAATTATATTGGTCGAAATTTCCCGAAGTGATAGCCACAGGCGAAGTAATGCCGATATTGTAACTTAAGCTAAGAATGGCTGTTAGTGTTCCGCTGCTCTTTTCTTCAATGTCAATGTTCCCGAAGCCATCAATGGAAGCAATTACATCTGGGCCAGATGTAGAATGTATTAACTTCCCTGAAGCGACGCCTATAATTGGATTGCCTGGTATTCGTGAGGCCGTACCACTTGCCACCGAATTTATTTGATGGGAAGTTGGATCTACCGATTCAATTAAAAGTTGGTCGGTAGTGTTAGTAGCAGCTACAAACTCTTGAGTACCTGTCCCATCATAATCACCGCTGGATGCTGCAAGCCAAGTATTTGTACTTGCTGGTAACTGAGCAACAGGATTAAAAATATTTAAGTATGCAGTATAATTAGTTGAAGCTGCAGGATATAAAGGAGTATTTTCAAAAATGCTTAGCTGAGAATATCCTTCTACATCGCCACTATTATTGTATAATGCATTGTAAGTAAAGTAGTCAGAAACCTCACTGTAAATATATGGATTATATCTTGTCATGTAAGTATATGGGCCAATTATTATCGCAGGGTTATTTATTGATGTAGCACCTGGTCCATACATTGTTGGATAGATATTACTGCTGCCGGGGCCTGCATAAGCATTTCTTGCAAAAGCATTTGCAAAATGCTGCATATCAGTCAAGGAAAATAAGGGATTACCGTACGAATCCTTAAGATTATATTCATAACAGAGGTTTGCAAAATTCATCTCAATATATGCATGAGCAAGGTCTTCGGTATAAACCACAGTTGAAGGCCAATCATTGAACCAGATATAAGCACCTGGGTCTCTGGCAGTAAGTCCTCCATCAGATGGTATTGCGTTAGCCCAAAGCATACCGGCAATTGTTTGAATCCGGCTCAAATATGGGTAAGAATTATCAACAAGATCAGGAGGTTGGGTTCCATAAGATGCTGCCTGCTGAGTCAGATACATGTAAATTAATGCTTGCCCCATACTACAATCATTATTGCATTGATCTATTTGAGAACTACAAGGGTCATGAAGATACCCGCCAGTTAAAACATCAGTATATCCATTTGGGGTGGTAAAACTATTTGTTGTCGTGCTCCAAAAATTTTCATGAAATAATATAGTTTCCAAAACTCTTCGCCTTAACCACGTGGCAAAATCAAAAAAGGTGTTTATTGTTAATGGATATGTAGAATTATTATTTATGTTGGCGTAATTATTAGGATAGGTAGAATTATTTTGCACTTCTGGCGGTAAGGGATAAGAAGCTACAGCAGAATAATCTCCATCAGTAAGTTCAAAATAAATAAACTCTGACATTGGGTAAATAATATTGCCAGAATGTTGAACACTTTGTGTAAAATAAGTGCAGCTATTTTCTACATTTGACCAACCATAACTACTTAGTAATGAGTTGCATGAATAGCCACCATAGCTTATAGCATAAGGATTGGTAATTGGAGTTGAGCTACAACCATTAGCAGTATATGGATACCCAAAGTCATTTTCTCCAGTAGTACCCCAATTATTACCCGTTGATGGAACTATTTGTAAATATGTATAGACGATATCATCATCTCTTCTCTCAAAAACTCTTTTGGCATGTATTACAAATTGATCAAGGTACTTAACATCCTTCGTTGCCTTAAACATATTTAATAGAGACTCCATATATTGACATTCTGCAACCCCCAAGATATTATCAACTTCAGAACGATAAGAATATCCTTGCCCTGGGTGGCTCCCAGAACTAGCAAAATAATTATCAAAGGCATTTCTGAAAGTTTGTGAAAAAGTCGCAAACGGTAAATGACATATTAAGATAAACATCAATTTCTTTCTCATAGCGTAATACTTAATTACATTATAGTTTTATTTGTTTGATGAATTTTTTACCATTTTCTTTAATTCTTCAATTTCCTTTTGCTGTTCTATAACATATAATGTTAATTCTTCTATCTTTTTCAGCAGAGTAGCATCCATTTTTGCTACATCAATCCCATCTTTTGCAACATCAGTTGCAGAAGGAACGTCTGGTAAGTGATTGTTGGTATTAATGTATGCTTGTACTTCTGCCAATGGCATAAGCTTATAGTCTTTTGCAAATACATAATCAGACCAATTTGTTGCATCAGTATGAATTGCAATTTTAATTTTCTCTGTTAAAATCCCATTGGCTACAAATAGATTATACCCTGATGGCATATTCGTACTAGCTATTCCAATTGAAACTTTACCATTTGGAACAAAAGTATTACCGCTGTTATCAATAGTAAATTCATCTGTAGTGCCATTGGTTACAGCAAATTGATTTCCTGATGAACTCGTTTCAATATTTAGTAGCGCATCAGGTGAATTTGTTCCAATTCCAACTTTCCCACCTGCATATGTGTTTCCGGAATTATCAATAGTAAATACATCGGAGGAGCTTACAGAATTGTAAACTGAAAATGAAACATTATTGGCAGGATTAGTACCTGTTATTGTTAATGGAGCATCTGGAGTATTCAACCCGATACCGACCCAAGTGCATTTATCAGTTGCAATAACTCCCTGGTGAGAAGTCGAAGTATAAGACGGAGCAATTAAGTTAGTATAGAACCATTCAGGTTGATATAGAACAAATCCTGTTGTGCAAGGGCTCCATCCAGGATGAATAAATGTATACAAGGTAGAAGAATGTACTGGCTTTAAATTTCCATACTTGTCAATTTGCATCAAGTGCAAGTTCGTATCTCCAATTGTATCATTAGGTAGTGTAATATTTCCTTTAAAAGTTACATTACCTGCCTTTAATGCACCAGAAGTAGATAATGTATCGCTAGAAAAACTTATGAAGTTTATAGATGAGGTAATCGTATAATTTCCACCATCGAGTTGCAATCCACTTGTTCCACTTGAAAATAAATTCAGATGCGGTGTTGTAAAATTGCCTGTGGAATGCATAGTTCCAACAACATCTAATTGATATGCTGGGGTGGTGGTTCCAATACCGATTTTATTAGCTAAAATTGGCCCTGTAGTAATTATAGTATCGCTCGATAAACTTATTTTCCCCGTAGATGAACTTATAGTACCCGTTGGGTTATTAATCGTAATACCAGTTTGAGCAAAAGCGAATAAGGAACTAAATGCGAAGAATGAAAAGATCAATACAATCTTTAGGTGTTTTGTGTTGTTCATGGTTGGTGTGTTATAAATAAGAGGTTAGTTTATATGGTATGTTGAAGTATTTACTGAGCCCGTAGTTATTTGCAAAATGGAGCTTACTGATTCATTACCGCCAAGCGTTACCACATTGGAAGTTGAACCATTTACCGTAAGGTTATAAAAAGTGGTAGTAGTGCTTCCGCCAATTGTCTGTGCCGATGTTCCGTTTAGTATAACCGTTCCGCTTCGTTCGGTAAATGTTCCGTTATTGGTAAGGTTTCCACCAATTGTTAGTCCGTAATTACTTGCCGTTACATCTAATGTTCCATGGCTTATTTGTAAGTTATTCTTAATAGTTAATGCCGCAGGTAATGATACTGTATTGGTATCGGATACAGTAAGGTTATAATAGGTTGAGTTCTTAGGAGTTTTCATACTATATGCGGAATTTCCACCATATTCAATAGTGTTGCCGGGTGCACCTGCATACAAAGTATCCTTGCTGTTGGTAAATGAAGGAATAATTACCTTTAAGTAAGCATTAGAGTCATTTATCCATACTGAAGAATAAGTACCATTGTTGTTTACAACATAACCCAATGTATGGCTGGTAAGTGTGATGCTTCCCTTATTTCTTACTTTAATGGGACCTCCTAATGTTGAAGTTCTAAGAACGATTTCTCCGGCTGTAATAGTTGCTGAAGCATCAACTACCTGGTAAGCGCCTTCAAAAAGTAATTGCCCTGTATACGTTGACCAATCTCCTGAGCCCTTTACTACTGTCCCATTGGGGTTTGTAAAGTAAACAAAGTTATTGCCTGTTATTTTACCATTATTTATTAGAATACCACTAACAGTACCATAAAGGTTTAATGTTGCACCGCTGTTCACTATTATTTTGGCTACTGTATTATTTGCTTCAGCCAATGTATAACCGCTTGTAGTTGCAATTACTGCTGTATCTAACACACCGGGCACTATGCCGTTAACCCAATCAATATATGATGTCCAACCGGCGGCAGTGGAAGTAGAAGTTATGGTAAATGCCATTGGAGGTATCTTTTGAGTTATGGTACCGCCTGTTTTTATAAGAGTAGTATCAACAGCAGAAACCTTGTGGTTAATAACCGTACCTGGATGAGACCAGGTTCCACCTGAAGAAAGGAAAAGACTATCGCCTGTGGTATTTAATTCAGCGCCTGAGTTTACTGTAACCGAATAACAGTTAAGGTTATTCGGTAATGTATGTATGCAAGATGAATTAGCTATGTTAAGATTATAATAGGTGCTGTTTACAGGATTTTTAAGGGTAATAGGTGTTGTTCCTCCATATGCTACTGTATTACCCGATGCAGAAGCATATAGTGTATCCTTTGAAGTTGACCAGGATGCCACTGCCACACTTACGTATGCACCTGCTCCATTAACCCAAGTGGTAGAATAAGATGTAGAATTAACATTATAGATTCTTCCTAAATTAACGTCTGAAAGAGTAATAGAGCCGTAATTAGTAACCTTTACATTACCTCCTAAACCCGTCGTATTAAGTATTATCGCTCCCGTAGATCTATTCATACTTACCGATGCATCTATCACTTGATTGGCACCTGTAAACTCAAGGTTTGCAGTGCACGATGACCATGATCCACTACCTGTAATTACTGTACCACTATTCAATGTGAAAAGTATTGCGCCTGAGCCTTTAACTGATCCATTATTAGTCAACAGGCCGGTTATTGTTAAACTACCTAAGTTGGTATAAAGGTTTGCTCCGCTATTAACCACAACCTTTAAAATAGTTGTATTAGAACTTACACTTACTTGGTTAGTACCTGTAGTTGCTATGGTTGCACTATCACCACTACCGGGTACAACTCCGCCAACCCATGTTGAGGTTGAGCTCCAGTAGCCTCCTGAAGTCGTTGAGGTTATATTGTGGGCTTGAATAGTTACTGTGCTTATAACTAGCATTAATAAAGTAAGAATTTTTTTCATGATGTTTTATTCTTCAGTAATCAGCATCTTAATTAGAAATTCCTTTAATCCTTAAATACCTTTGCAAATAAGGTGCCGCCAATGCACTATAATTATTTGACTGCTGCATACATGAATTGTATAAGGTAGGATTGGAGCTTTGAATTGCTTGCGCTTGGGTTAACCAATAGCTACTAAAGAAACTGTATACATCGCCCAGTCCCTGGTTAGCCCTAGCGTTTGCTGTGTCAATATTAAGTACGGTTATATAATCAGCACTTAGAGCGGCAAATTGGCTTGTGTCATTGGGATCCCCATTATTATAAGTGGCCCAGAGATTTTTTGCATTCTGCAATTGGGTAGCGGTATCTGTTTGCGCCTTTGAAATAAAAGCTGCTGCAACAAATGCAAGCAGGATTAGATACTTTCTCATTTTAATTATTGATTTTGAATTGATAGCAGGTTATAAATGTTGTAGTGGAAATATATTTAACTGTTTAGTGGTTATTAACTGGCGCAATGTATTATGGAGTATTGAAAAAACATAATGCGATTTATTGAAATAGGGGTTTGGTTGAGTGAAACATGGTTTTCATTGAGTGAAGTAATATAAGGTTGGGCTTAATTGGAGAAATTAAATAAATAAGGCGTGTATAGTTAACCTAATGCTCAAAAAAACATTCAAGTTACGCCCACGCCTGTAATTCGTAAACGTCTTGCCAATCTTGGCTGCCCCCCGGCAGCCAAGAAAAGCTGACATTAATTATTTAAGTTTTGTTATTTATGTGGTTTGTGGTTAGATGGTTTTGTTTTGGCAAATATAATTTTCTTTATTTATAAAATGTATTAATGGATAAAAATATCATTTCGATATAACATTAAAGATTAATACCATTCATTAAAGCATTTTGTGCGCTATACATCATTTTATCAGTGTATTGGGCATAACGCAAAGTAGTATTTATATTGGCGTGCCCTGCCTGTTTAGCTGCTGTATATATACCTTCACTTTCTGTAACTCTAATTATAGCGGTTGCTCTACCGCAATGACTTGTAATATGTTTATTAATGCCGACCTGTTTCATTAATTTGGCTATATAAAAATTATAAGTCCAGGCATTGACAAGGTAAGGAAATATATAGTCTTCATCATTCCCTCTTTCACCCAGCATCTTTAGCATACTATCAGAAAGTATCATAGTAACTTCTCTATTTGTTTTTTGCCTTATAAAAGAGAGTTTATTAATTGTTTTCTTTTCCCCTTTTAACAGTAATGTTTTCTTTTCGATTTGTTTCCATTGAAGCCTTTTAAGGTCGGAGTAAGATATGGCAGTTAAGCATTCAAATAAGAAGGGCTTTTTAAATTGATTTGACCAATCAGATTCGATAATTTTGTTGAGCTCATCTTCAGATAGTACATCTTTTTTAACAGGCACTTGGGCTATTCTTTGCACTTTGAATCTTTCAATTAGATTTTCGTCAAAAGCCTTGTTAACTATATGAGCAAAACAAGCAAAGCGGCAGTTAGCTGTATTTTGTTTAAACTTTCTCAAAAGGTACTCTTTAAAATCATTGGCAAGTTCTTTGCTGACTTTATTAAAAGGTAGAGCGTCCTTGCCAATAAAATGTTTAAAAGAGATAAGGGTATTCTTATAAATAATCTGTGTCCCTAAATGAGGCTTTTCCTGTCTTATCTTATCAAAAAATGAAATGAAATCACCTTTTGTTTCAATGCTTTCTTCATTATAGTTAATCCATTTTTCTTTGGCTTGTTCTGCATCTCTCTTTTGCAAAGCATCTTCATAACAGGTTGCCTGTAATCTTTGCTCAAACTGAGGTAAAAACTTGCCAGTTCCCTTATAAAAGAACCTTAAGCGATATGACGATTTATCGTTGACTAAATAAACCGATACTCTGTAATTTGCCTTCTTGTTTTTCATTGTACTTTTATTTTAAATATTAATTATTAGCTAAGTTTAGAATTGATAAGGCCTTGGGATTCTTTTTTATGTTTTTTCCAGACTGGAAAAAAACGACTGGAAAATGGATAAAACCATTACAAACCAATATGTTTATAAGTTTTTTGAAAAAGGAGTGAAACCCCAACGGAAAAAGCCCTAAAAAGACCTTTATGGACTTTAATAAACCTTTATGATATACTAAACAGTGAAATGTTCTATATTTGGGCACGAAAAGAAAATTTTATGCGCATTTCACACATACTATATGCAATTATCGGGCTTTGCTTTTTCAAGGCATCGGCTTATGCAGGCGACAGCATTACAGAATCGAAGAATATTTCAGTTTATACAGTTCTGAAAGTACAGGGTAATTTTAATGTGGTTATAACTCAAAATGGCACCTGTTCATTGAAGATTACTGCCGAGAAAGACCTCATGTCTTCCATAGATGTAAAGGGTCAGGGTGTTACATTGAACATTACCATGAAAGCAGATGCTAAAGGCACTGCAACTTTATATATCGGCGCTAAGGATCTTAATCAGATTACCATAACTACTAATGGTAATGTAAGTAATACAGGCGTTATTAAAGCTGCTGACCTCGCTGTGAATATTGATGGAAATGCGATGGTGAGCTTTAATTTGGATGCTAAGGTGATTAACTATACTTCAAGTTCAAATAAGGAAAGTACTATTAAAGGCAAAGCTGATAAGGTCAATTTGATAGATGGGGGAGAAGGCAATATTGATGCATCTGGGCTTAAGACTGACAATATGAATGTAGAGGATTCAGGCGATGGTGATTTGATTGTATACGGCCACCCTGAATTACATGTTAAAATTACCGGAACCGGCAAACTCACTTATATGGGTAAGCCGCGTGTAAAGACCTTTAAGGTAGAAGGCGCAGCAAATAGTTCACAAGTAGTAGAAGGCTCTAAATAAATCTTAATATATATCATCATGTTTGAATTAAATGGAATTGTAAAATTGAAAAGAGACGAACAAAAAGTATCTGACTCTTTTAAAAAACGCGAATTTGTAGTAACGGATAACTCATCTCAGTATCCGCAACATATTCTTTTTCAACTTACGCAAGACAGGTGCCGCCTGCTTGATAATGTAAATGTTGGGGACGATGTGAAAGTTAGTTTCTTTATACGTGGCCGTGAATGGACAGGTAAAGACGGTGGTGCTGTAAAGTATTTCACTTCTTTAGATGCATACAGGGTTGAGAAATCAGGTTCTGCTAAAGGATACTCTGGCGAATCACAAGAGCCAACTTATTCTGATAATGCTGCATTACCTGCTGCTGAAGAAAACGACGACCTTCCATTTTAATAAAATAGAAATATGAAAAAAGTATTTCGGCTTGCAGTAGTAGGCATGATTGTTATTGCCGGTTGTAAAAGTGGTGGTAACACACAATCTAACCCTGGCGGGTACATTATTAATGGCACCATAAGCAATAAGGATAGTGGCTGGGCTTACCTTGGCCATGAAGATTCTACAGGTTTTGTGCAAGACTCAACACGTATCAAAGACCATAAATTTACATTTATGGGTAAGGTTGCTGAACCTGCTATGTATTACCTTATGGTAACCATGGGAGGTGATGCAAAACCTTTGCCTTTTTTCATAGAAGATACAACTATTCAAATTTCAGGGAATAAGGATTCAATACAGAATGCGACAATAACCGGTTCTGCTTCAGAGGCTTTGTATGAAGCCTACAGGAAAATGATGATGCCACTTAAAATGAGGCAGCAGGCAGTATACAAGAGCTACGATATGGCTTACCAGAATAAGGACAAGGCAACCATGGACAGTCTTGAAAAGGTAGCTGAGCAGATGGATAAGGAAGAACACGATGCTACTATTGCGTATGCTGTAGCTAACCCATCTTCTATTATAGGTGCTTGGGCAATTGCAAAGAGTATGTTGTTTGATCCTAACCTGGAACAATTGCACAAGGCATTCAATGCATTTACCCCTACTGTTCAGAAAAGCAAGTATGGCAAGAAGATAAAGGAAACTATTGACATTGCTGAACGCCTTGCACCGGGACAACCGGCTCCTGAATTTACATTAAGCGATACTGCTGGCAAACCGGTTGCACTTTCTTCATTCCATGGCAAATATGTACTGGTAGATTTTTGGGCTAGTTGGTGCGGACCATGCAGACGCGAAAATCCGAATGTAGTTGCTGCATATGGAAAATACAAAAGCAAGAACTTTACCATACTGGGTGTCTCTTTAGATGATCAAAAAGAACCTTGGTTAAAAGCAATACATGCCGATGGCCTTCACTGGAACCAGGTATCTGATCTGAAAGGCTGGCAAAGTGCTGCGGCAGCAATGTATGGCATTAAATCAATTCCTTCTAATTTCCTTTTAGACCCGGATGGCAAAATTATTGGCCATAACCTGAGAGGTGATGCGTTGGAAGAAGCATTAGCAAAGGCACTTAAGTAATAAGGAATTAAGCTCCGATAAGTTGGTTGGCTGAAGTCTTGCTGTCAAGGGCATCGCGTAAGCCATTGCCCAGCAGGAAGAACGCCAATACAATAAGCATTATACATATTCCGGGCAGGAATGCCAGGTAAGCAGAATCAGTAATTATATAACCTCTGTTTGCATTTATCATTGCACCCCATGAAGCAATAGGAGGTTGAGCACCTATTCCCAAAAAGCTAAGACCTGCCTCGATAAGTATTGCAGATGCAAAGTTGTCTGCAGCAACTACAATTATTGCTCCAAGAATATTTGGCAAAATATGTTTGAATATTATCCTGAAGTCAGAAAAGCCCATGGCATTACCTGCTTCAATAAAATTCTCTTCACGAATGCTCATTACTTGTCCGCGTACAATTCTGGCAACATCAACCCACATTGTTAACCCAACGGCTATAAACACCTGCCAGAATCCTTTTCCTAAGGCAAGAGTGATTGCAATTACAAGTAAAAGTGTTGGTAATGACCATACCACGTTAATTAACCACATTACAAACTCATCCCATTTACCACGGTAATAACCGGCAGTAGCGCCAAGAAATATTCCAATTGAGAATGCTATCAACACAGAAATAAAACCTACTGCAAGTGATACCCTAGTACCAATCATCAGGCGACTTAATAGGTCCCTCCCTTCCTGGTCTGTGCCAAACAAATAGTTTTTGGTTATAATATTTTTTGTCTTAATCTCCTCGGTTAAATCGGCTATGGTTCTGGTAATAGGTGCCTCTTGCCCGAAAATATAAAAGGTGCTCGTTTCTTTAATTGAATCGTAGGTCATCTTCTTATTATAGTCAAGCGCATAAAGAACGTCAGCCATATCGTATTTCACAATCGGGCCTGCTGCAGAACTGCCTGTATAACCTGTAACTACTATATAGTGGCCCTGGAATCCATAATTGGAAATTGGCACATAGTGATAAAAACCGGGTTGCCCGAAAAGCATTTTTGAAAAGAATGATTCCTCTTTTATATCTTGATTTTCTTTTACCAAAAGCATTTGGACTTTAAAGCCGGGCGGCTTTACTGATAGTTCAAGTATCTGGTTATTGGCGTTAGGTGTAGAGTCGGGAGTAATTACATAACCAAGGATTGCTACTAATGCAATAAAGCCAATAAAATAAAGACTCCACATGGCCAGATGGTTCTTTTTAAATCGCTTCCAGGCATGATAGCTTAACGAGTAAGAATCAATATCTATGTATTTCTTTTTGCGTAAGCCTAACATATATCCTCAGGTCCTTAATATTTTCTGCCTTTCCATTGGTACGAAGAATAATTTGCTACTAACCCTATAATACTTGTATAGAATACGGTTATAATTTCTCCCACCGGGAATAGCAATAATAAACTCCTTTTTCCAAAGAAAACAGTGGCACAATTTAACAATAAAAAATCAACTACCAATTTAGCCCCGAGGCAGCCCAGCCACACAAATAAGCCATTATTGTAGATAAATAGGCTCAATGGGTATATTAAAAGCAAAAAATTTGTGATAAAAACTAATAAACTCACAAAGCTATTTAAACTGTTTTTTGACTGTAAGCCCTTCGATGCCCACCTAATACGCTGCTGCAAGAAACTTTTCCATGATGATTGGGCAGGAGTATAGACTATAGCATCCTTCGATTTAACAAAGCCTATCTTGCCGGGGAAGTGCTTATTCATTTTAAACAGGAGCAAGGTATCATCACCTGTGGGAATAGAATCTATTCCTGAAAACCCACCAACATCTTCAAATGCCTTACGGTTATAAGTCAAATTCGCCCCATTACACATGAGTGGAATACCGGCGTTTATGCCAGCCCCAGATAAAATACTTAAGCCTGGCACCTCAAGGCCCTGAAACTTTTCACAAAACGATTTTTCATTGGCAGTTGTAACAGGCCCGCATATCATTTTATAATCAGAGCTTTCATATAAGCGCACAATAGAAGATATCCACCCTTTTTCTACTGTGCAGTCTGCATCGGTTATAATAATAAGTTCCCCGGCAGATTCCTTTATGCTTAATTCTAGGGCTCTCTTTTTACCAGTTAAATTATCGCTCAATGAAATGCATTTACTTATTACAACACCTTTTAATGCATTTTCTGCGGTTTCTTTTGTCTTATCTTCAGAATGATCATTACAGACAACTATCTCAAGTAAGGCAGCCGGATAATCTTGTGCCAAGACTGATTGAATACAAGATGCAATATTCTTTTCCTCATTTCGGGCAGCAATAATAATACTGACGGAAGTCTTAAAGGGCCCTTGCTGTTTAACAGGCAGCTTAATCGACAGCCATGAAATAATGTGAAATAGAATCAGTATAGTATAGATTGATACGCTTATTATCAGCAGTATATTCAATAGGTATAATGCAGTTGGCATTTATTACCTTGTTTTTTTACCCATCATCTCAGCTTTTTGCTGGCTAAGGTCATTGAGTACTTTATCGTAAACAGAATCGAGCAGGCTGGGGTGGGCAAGGTAATAGTCTAATGATGTATGATAATCCATTTCGGTAATGTGATGCTTTTTATAGAGTCCATCAAAAGCTTCTTTCGAAAGAGAATCTTTACCTGGCTGCATCAACCCCATTTGTGCCGATGCCTCTGCAATATGCACATCGGTCAATACCTGTATCATACTATCGGGTATTATAATGCCTTCAGGTACCTTAACTTTTTTGCTTTTATTGCAGGCAGTTAAATAGAGCAAGGTAAATAGCAAAAGTAATTTGAAAAGGCCCTTCATATGTTTGTATTACACTGTGTAAAAGTAGCATAAATGCTAAAATTATCTTATATTTACGGGTATAAAGTAGTAGAATGAGAAAACTGACTACCCTTGTTGCATTAACATTATT